>Ga0080006_1146538_pt1 | contig 72525 bp, 74 predicted proteins | sample RS3BMetagenome_FD_69209 | JGI IMG/M metagenome (GOLD analysis project Ga0080006, IMG submission 69209) | Ferric oxide microbial mat and aquatic microbial communities from Rainbow Spring, Yellowstone National Park, USA - RS3B (SPADES... ... | reverse complement strand
GTTCCCCCCGCGACCAGCTATCTCGCCAAGAAGCCTTTTTTAATTCTACCCTGTTCCCCCTGCGACCGCGACCTGATTATGTCTCTTTTTTAATTCTACCCTGTTACCCCCTCGACTTGATCCCTTCGACCCATACGACCGTTTTTTTTAATTCTACCCTGTTTCCAACAGCAGTCAGCGAGACGTTTCGCCATTGTCATCGCTCGCGTCATCCGTCAGCACAACGGTTTATTCTTTTTAAGACACCAGAAATCATTAGGTCAGGCACATGCCTTTTTTCCCGTTGCGGTCAAATGGTCACCACAGAACCTGTCTGGCCAACAGGTCAACCCTCACCCCCACGACTTGATTACTGAACCACGCTCGCGAACCCTGGGAAAGTCTGCCCTGTAACCTTTCGGAAGGTAGATGTACTTGAATACTGCATTCCTGGCACCGGGCAGGACGCAGAGGTCCCATCCCCTCCTTCTGTAATACGGCGGGCGGTACCCCACTACGGCTGCTGCGCCTTCATAGAAATACAGGCATCTCGCGGGCACGACCCTGTTCAGCAACCCTTCGGGGGACAGAAGGCTCAGGTCCCGCTCCACAGGCCTCACGTCCGCCGAGGATATCCTTCCATACCCCTGCCCCACCTTCTTGCCTATTCCTGACACATATGACAGCAGCTTTGCAATCTCGTCTTTGTTCCCGTAGCACCAGAACTTCACGGACGGCGCCGTTGTCATTATCATGCTTTTCTTGACAGCCTTGTGCTCGCCCCTCGTTGTGTCTATCTTTCCCCTGCCGCCCTCGAAAGGCCCCACATGCTTTGTCAGATAAGCCACGGACCTTGTTGAATCAATGAATTTAGCCGCACTCGACAGGTAGAAGTGCCTGTAGAACTTGAAGCCCGTCTCATCAGTCTCAGTGTAAGCCGCTGAAAAGATAGGAAGGAAGAATGCCCCTCCCCTGCCGACTCCCTCAGCCCACTCGCCCTGCATCACCTTGCTCAGGATTGCATGATATATCAAGCCGTCCAAGTGTATGAATGCATCTTGCTCCTGCAGGACTGGAGACGACAGAGCCAGGGTAACTTCCAACGGCTCCTTTGGGAGCGTCTTGACCCAGTCAGAGTACTCCTTCAGTTTGGGAGGAAGATGAGGAGGCCTCTTCATCATCACGACGAAGCCATCTCCTCCAGAAGCTTGAGTACTGCTTCCCTGTTGTCCCTGATGTGTTCGTCGTAATCTTTCGTGTCTGCTTTCGGGAGGTTGTCGTACGAGTACTTCACCATCCCCATCCCCCTCGCGTTTCCGTTTCCCAGGAAGCCGTGTTCTGTGAGGAGCCTGACGGCCTTCACAAACGCTTTTCTTTCCATTTCTGTCGGGTTCTTGAGGATGAAGTAGTGCTTCAGGACTGTTCCTGGTATAAGCACTTCTATGCCATAAGGTATCTTCTTGTTTGAATCCCTGGACCCCTGGCTCTTGATCGTATGCAGCAGGTCTCCCGCCCTGATGCCGCTCTTTTCACCGGTCATCTCGTTTGTTTCAAAGCAGATGGGAATGGCGAAACCCACGTCAAGCCTGCCGCTCATCATCCCTGTCTTCGTGGAGGACATGCCGAAGAGGCTCATGCTCGGCAGCAGCCTCCTGACCTCGCTCTGCAGCCCCAGGTCCTGCGTCACCTTCGCGTCCTTCTTGAGAACCACTCCGTCCAGAAGCTCGACGACCTTCACAGGCACTTCCCCCCTTCTTCTTCCCTTTCCTCCTCCTCCTTCTCCTCCTCCGCCGCCGCCGCCTCCGCCTTCGTCCAGCCCCAGCAGCCTGAGGAGGTCGCTCCTCATCAGCCTCCTCATCCTTCCGCGTATCGCCCCCCCGCCTAGGTACGGCACTTCGTACTTCTCGCCGGCCAGCAGGACGGGCATCCTGGTGAATGTGCTTACATTGTCTTTCTGTTCGTTTTCGTCCGGTATCCTCGGATATGAAAGGGGTGTGACGACGGTTATCTTTCCCTCTATTTTTTCAGTTCCTCGTGCATCTTCTTCTTTTTCTTCACTCTTCACTTTCTTTCTCGCCTCCTCCTCCTCCTGCCAATAAAAAGAGCAGCAGGTCGAAAATCGGATCGCCTCTGATTGCCGCCAGCTCCTTCTCCGCTCTTTCCGCTTTCCCTTCGAGCTTTTTGTCTTTGCCGTAGAAGCCTGTCCTTATGTTCCAGGGCCTGAACCCGTCTTCGATAAGCCTCTTCATGCAGCCGAAAAGCCCTGCCATCTTCAGACGGTCGAAGAAGAGGGAGTTCTCGTCAAACTGAACGAAAAAGGCGTCCCTGGAGTAGTTCACCGGGCTCCTGAAGAGCAGGTGCCTGTTCTTGGTCGGCGAAGATGTTATGCATATTACAAAAGGAGGTTCCGGAGGGTTGAAGAGGAGCGCGTCGGCAAGCTCCTCCTTCCTCCGAAGGGCTCTGTAGCCGCCGCTGCTTATGCAGAAGCCGCTCACCACTGTTACTGCTCCTCCTCCTTCTCCTTCTCCTTCTCCTTCTTCTTCTTCTCCTCCTCCCTTCATGATCCTGAACCTCAGCTCAGGGACCTTGAACGAAAGGGCGCAGGCGCGGCAGAGCGTATTCGACCCGCTGTGGAAGGCGTCGTAGTTCGTGAAGCTGTCGGACACGACATCCCTTATCCTGTATCCACGATTGATCCTTGTGAAGCAGAGGGCGCAGAAAGGCTTCATCTCAGGCTTGACAGGCCTTCCCGGCAGCAGCTCCTTCTCCCTCTTCTTGAATGCGTTATATGCCAGGTGCGTCGAGAAGCGGACCACCTCCTCCGCCTTTCTTTGCGCCGTCATCACTTCACGAACCACCTCCTCATTTCGTCAACCGCATCATCAACCCCCCTGGTCAGCACGACCCCTTCGTCCTGCAAAAGATGGCTGTACTTCGAATCGACATACCTCCTGTCTATGAATATCTTGAAGACGCTTGGGAGGGTTCCGTCTCCCCGCAGTCTCTGCGCCCTTCCAGTGGACTGCTGGGCCGCTTCAACCGCCGGCAGGATGAAGATGACTCTTCTTGCGACGGCTCCGGGCTTCTCTTCCCCTCTTTCCGCAAACTTGAGGGTAAGGTAGTTGATCGCTTCTTCCAGATACAGAGTCGGCTTCTGAGCAGGCAGGCCTATCTGGATAACCACGTCGGGGTGCATTCCGCCCCCGGTCATGTGGTCTATGCTCACCCCGGCCCACGAATACGGCGAATATGCGAAGCACCTGCTCGCTATGGCTCTCTCTATCACACCGTTCCTCTCTTCCTTCCTCACCCCGGGCGGAATCCAGGTCATCGGCGGGAGATGGGGCTTCAGCCTGTTGTAGAGGTCCTCGGTGCACGAGACGGCGACGATTTTGCCGAGATTCCTCGCCTCATTCACTATCGTCGCGATTTCGTCCGCCCTCTGCTTCATGAAATCAGCGTTCGTCCTGTGCCTGTAATCGAACAGCCTCACGCCGTCAAGAGCCACAGTCTTTGTTACGTCCTTTGCGATGTTCAATGGACCGCCGAACTGCTTCACGTCTTCGAGGCCCATCTCTTTCGTCAGCCTGTCAGGATGAAGCGTGGCGGAATAGAAGACCACGGCCTGAGCGTTCTGAAACCTGTCGTGCACGGCCCTAAACGGGTAGAGGCTGCTGTATGTGATGGTCACCCCCGGACCCTTCTTCTTTTTCTCCTTCTCCTTCTCCTCCTCCTCCTCCTTGCTCTGTTCCGCGGGTTCCGAGATGGAATAGAGGTAAGCAGAGTATTTCTTGGTCCTTTTGAGATTGACAAGGAACCTGCCCACCCTGTAGATCCAGCTTTCCTCGCCCACCCCCATCGAGAAAAGCTTCTCCTGGACCGCCTCCCCCCTCTTTTGAATGTACTCGGCGTCCTTCACCAGGGGTTCAAGGTTGCCGAACCACAATTTCGCGCACCTTTCGCCGTATCCCCTTTCCCTGGCTTTCATTTCTCCCGCTTTGTCGTTCCTGAGCGTTTGTATTTTCTTCAGTGCCGCTTTCAGAATTTCAGCGGCCTTTTCCTCTCTGATCTTCCCGATCCTTCCGCCCGTCGCTTCGTTTATGGCCAGCCTCACTGTTCTTTCAGTGAGAGCATTCGTGTACCACTCCCTGATTCTGTCCGGGAGCAAGTGCGCTTCGTCTATGACGAGAACGTACTTCTTCCCGAAGAGCTCCTCGAACGCCCTGCCGAAGAAGGGGCTCAGCACGGAGTAATCCCCTATGACTACCTGCGCGCTCTCGGCGGTCCTTCTCAGAAGGAAGTACGGGCAGACGCGGCCGTTCTTCCCGGCTTCCTTCTTCACGAGGTTCCTGTCCACCGCCCTTTGCCGCTTCAGCGGTTCGAGTCCTATGAATTTGTACGGGCAGATTGGTTCTTTGTCTTCGGTGTACGATTCCGCCCATGCAGTAAAGGAATAAATGCTGTCTTTACTGACCTTCATTTTCTTTGCGAATGGGCATAATTGATCTTTACTTGCGAGTGTCACCACCTGCATTCCGTCCAGTTGTTGTCTGGACGCGAATATTTTTGCCAGGCTCCTGAACTTGGCCGGCCGCCCCGAATCGGTCGGGCAGAGCCAGATCACCCTTTCACATACGCCCTGTTTGATTGCTTTGGTCAGCGCGGCCGGCAGGATGGCTGTGTCCTTTCCAACTCCTGTCTGTCTGGTATAGAGGATGTAGCGCCTCTTCCTCCCCTTCCCCCTTCCTCCAAGGAGCTTGCAGAGTCCGTCCGCGTCTTCCTTTTGAAAGGGAAGCGGACTGCTAAACGGTATGTATTCGCTCATTTTGTTTCTCTAATCCTACCCCGTTACCGTGACATCTGTTTGCAAACCATTTATAAGACGGCAGGGCGACTTTCCCGTCGTCGTCCCGGGATGCAAGCAGACGGGGCTGGAAAAGGCAGGTGCCTGATCTATGATTTCTTTGGTGTCTTAAAAAGAATAAACCGTTATGCTGACGGATGACGCGAGCGATGACAACGACGAAACGTCTCGCTGACTGCTGTTGGAAACAGGGTAGAATTAAAACAGTCGCTCTTCGAGAATGGTCGTGGGGTAACATGGTAGAATTAAAAAGAGGGGTTCCTACAGAATGCGTCGAGGGGTAACATGGTAGAATTAAAAATGGTAGAATTAAAAAATGACGACGATGTCGAGGGATATCGGTAGGGTTGCGTCGAGGGGGTAACAGGGTAGAATTAAAACGGGCGCTCGGTAACATGGTAGAATTAAAAAGATGCCTTTTCCAACGACGCGCGCCGCTTAAAAGCGGTGCCGTATGTTAGTTTTGTTGACGACAGAAAAGTGTCCGATGTGCGGACGGCGGGCGCTTGTTGACGACGATCATAACGGAGAATCTCTGTGCGTCGCCTGCGGCTTCGTCGTGGGCGAGAAGGTCCCGGTGCACGAAACAGAGGATTCGACGGCCGTCCTGACATACAGGCCCGGCAGGGGGCTCGGGTCTCTCGTCGGCCCCCCCACGCACGAGAAACCCACAAGGTTGCAGGCGCTCGACAGGCAGTCGACCAGGCGGGCGTATTCGGATTCCATCGGCGCCAACATGATACAGGAGCTGACTGTCCGGCTTTCATTGCCGCCAATGCTGAGGATCCCGGCTATGGACACGTACAGACGCATCGTACGGAGCAAGCAGCGCGCCGGCTACACAAGGCAGCAGCTTGCGGCTGCCAGTCTCTTTTTTCAGTGCAGAGTCTACGGCGTTCCGCGGGCGCTGCGCGATTTTGCTGTAGCCGCGCACCAGTCAAAAAGGACGCTCTGGGCCATATACAGGAAGCTCCGCCTCGCCTCGGACTCGGACTCGGATGCCACTACCAACACAAACATAGTGCCCCCGGATCCCGTTGTGTACACCGGCAGGATGGCCCTGGCCGCCGGCCTGCCTGAGAGCGTGAGGCGGCGCGCTGTCGGGATCCTGAATGCCGCCCGCGCCGCGAATCTGACCGCGGGCAAGCATCCGCTCGGGACGGCGGCGGGCGCGCTGTACATCGCAAGCCTGCTTGAAGGGATAGTGGTCACGCAGGACGAGCTTGAAGCCGTGGCAGGCATCACGGCCGTGTCGATACGCCACTCATTGAAGTCTCTGGTGCAGGCGCTGCCGATTCAGGAGCTCGGCAGGTACGCGGCGGCGAAGAAGAAGCAATCCACGGCAAAGCTGCTACAGGGGCCTCGTCCGCCATCTTCGCTTCTTCTTCCACCTCCCTCCGGGGCCGCTGACCGCCACGGCCAGCCAGCCGGCGCCAGTGGCTCATCCCCGTCCGGAACTCTGTCGGCGCCGTATGCCCCGGATTTGTTTTCTCGTTCGACATCGAGTCGCTGCGTCCGTCGGGATGCCGTCTGATTTTGTCTGATTTTACTTTAGATGGCCTTCTAATATTTAAGATTTAGCCCAAAACTGCCAACTGGTGGGTACCACCCACCGGTTGGCAACCAATCCACCACTTTCCAATCCGCTATATTGTGGGCGGCACTGCCTTGTGGTGACTGTCATCCCTTTGCATGATTGTCGGCACGCCGACAATCATGCAGACCTCCCGTGCATGATTGTGTGCGTGCACACAATCATGCAACTTTCCAACCCATCATTATTACTTTCTAATCCACCTTGCTACAGGCGGCGCAGGCCGAGCAGACAGGGAGAGAGGGAGAGAGGCATTCAGTCAGCATTCAAACACACTTGCACTCTTCTGAGGTTGGCCCGAGCCGGCCTGGCCTGGCTCGGCAATTGTTAAATAGCAACTTTCTCCTCCGACCGTGACGCAAGCGGGGGTGCCACCTGAAATATGGTGGATTGGAAAGGAAATTAAATTTAAATAGGAAAAAAATAAAGACGGTGAACTATGTTTAACAGCCTGTCTGCCACGACAGGCGTGGAAAGTCTGGATCCCCCTCGCTCCAGAAGAGAGTGAGTGGAAGAAGGCCCTGCTGTGCTCCTCCGACTGGATCTCGCTGAGTATCACTATATCTGGGGAGCGGTGGAGGACCTTCACTATCTCCGTTCCCTTTGTCCTCGCGTACTGCTCCGCCCTATCGAAGGGGTCCACCTTAACCTTGAGCTGGTGGTATCCCCTGTCCAGCAGGTCCCTCGTCTCCACAGCGTCCTCTATGTAAACGCGCCTGAGCCTTGGGGAGAGCCTCTCGTCGAGAGCGTTCAGAAGTGTTGTCTTGCCAGTCCCTGTCTCGCCAACTATCGTGACGTTTCCGCCCAACTCCAGCCAGCCGACCAGGAAAGAAGCCGCCTCTGCAGAGAGAACGTTCATTGAGACGAGCTCGGAGAGCGACATGCTCGCGACGTCAAGCCTCCTCACGTCCAGCGCGAACCTGTTAACAGCGAGCGGCTCCTTATCGACAGAGACCCTGAGCCTCGCGCCAGCCAGCTCTATATCGTTCTTCAGCGAGGGGCTTGTGTAGTCAAGTGTGTAGCCCCTGAAAGTGTCCATGTGCGTCTCTATCGCCCTCACCTCCCGCTCCGTCAGGACAATGCGCGTCTCGCACCTGCCGTGCCTCGAGTGGTCGAGGTACAGTGGTGTTCCGTCCGAGTCTGCATAGAACTCGTTCACGCTCCTGTCCTGAGCCAGTGCCATCACGCGCGAAAGTCCGATCGACTCATATGCCACAAGAGCTGAGAGCTTCTTCAGCGCATCCCCCTCGAACTCTCCCGCGAGCGCCCTCGCCCCGAGCTGCGAGAGAACCTCGACGAGCCTCCCGAATGTCAGCGGTCTCACCGACTCGGGCTGCAGGTTGGAGGAGGCGAAGGAGACAGCCTCCCTCAGCACAGATAAACCCGCCTCCTGGATTGAGAGCTCAATCGAGTAGAGGGGCACACCCTCACTCACGGCTACGCTGTAGGTGAACGGAAACACAGAGTACCTGGAGACCTCATCACCGCGCTCGAGTGTGAGAAGCTCGCAGAGGAGTGGCTGCTGATGCGCCCTCCTCTCCTTCCTGGAGACGAGCCTCATCAGAAGGCGAGCCGCAAGACCTGACACGATGCCTTATCTGAGCCTGTCCTAAAAGCGCCTCGTTGCCGCTTATATCTGTCGTTCGCCTGCATCTCTGTGGTAGAGCTTGTTGAGTACTCGCTTGCCCTTCTCGCCTCCTCCGTCATGATAGGCGCCTCCGTCTACTACTACACCTCTTTCACAGGCGCGGCGTCCTACCTGGGAGAGAGGGCAGCATTCCTGTCTATCTCGGCTGCGGTCGCCTCCGCTGAGAGGTCTGGCAGCGCGAGTGTCACGCTCCAGCTGAACGACGTTTCACTCCGGTGCACTGGGGGTGTCCTTTCATTCACCTCCCATTCTTTCAACTCGAGCCTTGCAGTCGGCCAGAGTTGCGACTTCGGATACTTCGCACTTGACGGTATGAAGACGATAGTCGCGTCTTCGGCTGGCGGAGTCCTCACCCTCCGGGTGTTGTGATTGCCTGCGTCGTCCACCTCTGCTTCCCTATCATGGGGGCTTTACCTGATGGCATGTGTGCTTCTTGTAGCCTCCCTCCACCCGACTGCCACGGCAGTCTACACTGCATCGCAGAAGCATGCCCTCCTCTCCGTCGCCGATGGAATCGCAGCCGAGCTCTGCTCGCTGCACGATGGGATGGGAGTGGAGCTTGCTTTGAACTCGCCCGTCCCTGGCACAGTCGTTGTCCTTTCTGGCCACGAGGTCACAGCCTCATCGGGGGGACTCTCAGAGAAAGCAATCTGCAGCCTGCCACTCGACAACGAAACACTCCTCCCTGGCGTTTCGTACTTCGCCTACCTCGGCGACGGTGAGGTGCAGTTCGATGTCTGAGCTCGGCGTCTATATCGATATTGGGGCCATGTGTCTTGTGCTTCTCCTTTTCTTCTTCGCTCTTGTTCTGGTGATTGTGCCGAGGCTTGCAATCCATTGAGGTTCCTTGACGTGGCTGCGTCGGTCATGGTCGGGCTCGTTGTCCTCTCTTACGTCTCCCTTTGGAACCCGCAGACATTCGCAGACAACACAGCCAGGTTCAGAGTCCAGACAGAGCTCAGGTCCAAGCTGCTCGGACTCGTGATGGAGAAGGGCCTCAACTGGTTCTCTGTCTCCAGCGCGGCTCAAGTCTGCTCGTTTCTGCGTTCAGTCTCGAACTCCACTGTTGCCTTCTCAGCATCAGTTGGCGGGGCTGACTGCGGCGGGAAGGCCGGCGCGGTGGAGGCAGAACTGCCACTCCACCTGAGCAGAAGGGAGGTAGTACTCAAGGCATGGCTAGAAGCGGGATAGGCGCCACGCTGGCCTCCGCCGCTCTCCTCTCCACCCTGATGATTGCGAACTACGTGCTCGTCCTCGGCGAGCAGGGAAGGATGGTGGCCTACTCGGTGGCAGACGGCGAGAGCGCTCTCTACGCCGACGCAAGGCTGCTCGAGGCCGCCTCTGTTCTCCAGTACCTTGGCTGGGTTCAGGGCCTCCTGTCATCGGGTGAGCTCTCATGCAGCACAGCCGCTTCGGGTATCGCCTCAGCAGTTGCAGGCCACACGATTCACCTAGCCGACAACCTGGTGAGCGCTGACGTAGGCGCTTCAGAGGAGTCCACACCCGTTGGGGCCTCCGACGTGCTTCTCTCGCCATTCGACGGCTTCTCTCCGTCTTCCCTGAACCTCCGCTTCCATGTCTACGCGTTCGGTGTCGGGGCCGACGGTTCGGCATCCTACCTCTCTTCCAGGTACGAGGACGTGCACCTGGGCGCGCAGCTGGAGAGAGCCTCCTCGCTCTGCCTCTCAGCCGTCGAGGCAATCTCTGCCTCCCTAGCCTCACTCCTCAGGCCCGGGTGGAGGTGCAACGTCACGGAAATAGGCTCAGCTGTCAGAGCTGTCAGTGTGCCTCTCTCTCGCTACATATCGCATACTGGTTTCGGCCTGTCTCTCTCCTTCGCGACAGGCCCTGACTGTGTTGTAAGCTACACAGTCTACGTTACTCAGTTCGTTGCTCAGGGCCCCTCCGGCCCTTTCACCCTCAGGCTGAGGCAGGGTGTGTCTATCCGCCTCTGACACCCCGTCGCGTTTCTGAATATCTCCCCGTACTGCTCCCTGACTGTGTACTCTGCGATGTCAACACACTCTGCAACATCGCGCTGCGTGAGCAGCCTCTTTCTAGACTCTATGCCTGACAGGACGACCTCCGCGGCATAGACTGCGGTGGCTGCCAGGGCGCACGGATTGTGCCCTCCCCTTTCAGCCTGGTCCACAGCGCTCAGGGCTTCTGAGGCTGCAGCACGAAGCTTGTTGAAGTATGCTGTCTCGCTTATTCCTGAACTCCTCAGCGCGTCCACCAGCTTCCTGTTCGACGAAAGCCTGGCCACAACCCTTGTCAGGTAGTCCTCTGCCCTCCTTGGCCCGTACCTGAACGGGGACTCGAGGGAGAGCTTGATCATCGCAGACACCTTCACCCTCCTTCCAAGAGCCCTGTGGGCTGCAATTATGTCCCTCAGCCCGACCGACGTCACCCCGTACACCTTGCACGACGATGCTATCGAGTAAGCCGAGACTGCTGCCACAGTCACGTCGCTGTTGCTTCTCTTCACGCAGAAGAGCCTCTTCGCAATCACAACTGCCTGACTGACGACTATCCTTGGCAGGGAGAGCTTCTCGCACACCCTTTCTATCATCTTGGCACAGGCGTACACAGAGCTGTCCTCCTTCCCTGAATAGTCTGACACAAGCTTCAGGTACCTGAACGTCGAGGACGCACCAGAGAAACCCTTTGAGAATATCTCCTCGTAACCGTAATCCATCGGACCCATATACCCGCCCAGCGCGTGGCCAGTGTAGTCTATTGCCTGAGGCTCCCTCCCGTTCACCCCATCCACCACCTCCTTCCCGACGACAGCACCGCATGACATGCACACGAGCTCGTCTCCGGTGTCGACCACCTTGCCCCCACATTCGCTGCATCCCTCCACACACTCAGACGCCAGCATGGCAGCACAATTGCGCCGCCGCTAATCTGCAGACACCGACACCCCAGTTCGCCACGTCTTGGAGCACTTCCTTCGCTGGCTACGATATGGCGCGGAGAGGGGGTCTGCCTCGAAAATGATCGGCCCAAGAGTTAAAAGGGCAGAGGGGGGTCGGCTCCCTCTCAATGAAGAAGAAGGGGCTCAGGCCCGTCAGGGACATCAGAGTCCCTGTATCCAGAGAGATAGTATCGCTCGTCGACCAGATGCGTGACTCTGGCGGGTTCATGGGGAGGCATGTTGCTGAGGCGGCCGACATACTGCTCCAGATGTCGCTGGACAGAGGCTGCACAAAGTTCCTTTCCTTTCCTTCAGCGCCTGTCGCCACAGGGCTGAGGGGTGTGCTGATAGACATGGTGAGGGAGGGGCTCGTCGATGTCGTCGTCACTGCCTGTGGCACGATAGACCACGACATAGCAAGGACTCGCGCCGAGTACTACCACGGAAGCTTCGACATGGACGACGTCTCGCTGCACAGAGAGGGGTACCACCGCCTCGGGAACGTACTTGTCCCGCTCGAGAGCTACGGGCCTGTGATAGAGAGGGAGATGCAGGTGACGCTTGACGAGGTCTACTCTGACGGGAAGAAGTTTCTTACCACGGAGGAGCTCTGCTCGACTGTCGGCAGAAGGCTCGGTGAAAGGTCTCTCCTGTACTGGTGCAGCAAGATGAATGTTCCTGTGTTCATCCCTGGGATCACGGACGGTGCCGTGGGCAGCCAGCTCTGGCTCTTCGCCGAGAGGCACAGGGACTTCAACGTTGACCTACTTTCTGACGAGAGGCGGCTCTCTGACATAGTCTTCTCGTCCAAGAGGTCCGGAGCCCTCGTGATAGGGGGCGGAATAACCAAACATCACGTTATATGGTGGAACCAGTTCAGGGAAGGGCTCGACTACGCCTGCTACATAACAACAGCGGTCGAGTACGACGGCAGCCTTAGCGGGGCGCAGGTAAGGGAGGCTGTATCATGGGGAAAGGTCAAGGAGAAGGCAAGGAGGACAACGCTCTACTCAGACGCCACCGCTGTTCTCCCGCTGATCGTATCATACGTGCTCTCAAAGAAAAAATTCGAATGACTTATAAAATGTTCATGAAGCAGGGCGCCGAAGTAAAGCGTTGCACCCCCGCAATACAGGAGGAGTTTATTGAAGTTGGCCTTTGATTATAGCCTTGTCCCTCTGCTCGCCTCTGTGGTAGCTCTTGTCTACGCCGCAGGTCTGATGCTGTACCTGAGGAGGCAGGACAGGGGAAACGAGAAGATGGTCGAGATAGCGAACGCTGTAAGGCAGGGCGCAGACGCCTTCCTGAGCAGGGAGTACAAGGTCATCGCACCTGTGGCTGTTGTTGTTGCTGTGCTGATATTCGCCTTCATAGACATGCCCAACGGAACGGGCGGGGCTACAGCACTCGGCTTCCTCGTCGGTGCCTTCCTTTCTGCCCTCGCAGGCTACATTGGCATGGCAACCACAGTGAGGACAAGCTCAAGGACAGCGCAGGCCGCAAAGAAGGGCCTTGGGAGTGCCCTCACACTGGCATTCAGGGGTGGAGGTGTGATGGGAATGGCAGTCGTCGGTTTCGGCCTCCTCGGTGTGTCTGCCTTCTACCTCGCCTACAGCGGCGTTATAGTGACAAACCCCGCTGTGATAGCAGGCCTCGGTTTCGGCGCCTCGCTTATCGCCATGTTCATGAGAGTCTCAGGTGGCATATACACGAAGGCTGCCGATGTTGGCGCAGACATAGTGGGCAAGGTGGAGGCAGGGATACCGGAGGACGACCCCCGTAACCCTGCAGTGATAGCCGATAACGTGGGGGACAACGTGGGAGACTGTGCAGGGATGGGTGCAGACGTCTACGAGTCGTTCGTCGTGACTTCAATAGCAGCGCTCATTCTGGCCGCGCTGATAACGTCGAGGCCAGGTCTCCTTGGCTCACTTGCCCAGTACGTCAGCGGCGACAGGCTGCTCGTCTACCCTCTTCTGCTTGGCGCTTCCGGGATATTCGGTTCACTGCTCGGCGGCCTCTACATCAGGAGGTCGATAAAGGGCAACCCGATGAGCGCGCTCAACACAGCGCTCATCATATCGGCTGTCATAGCGATAGCGATCGACTACGTCGTGACCATCACACTCTTCGGTTCGGGAGACCTTGGCCTCTCCTTTTTCGTGAGTGCTGTCACTGGCGTGGCCGTTGTGATAGCCATAGAGAGGGTTGCTGACTACTTCACCTCCTACAGGTACAAACCGGTGAGAATGATAGCCGAATCTAGCCAGACAAGCGCGGCGACAAACTTCCTGGCCGGCTTCTCGACAGGCCTTCAGAGCACGGCGCCGTCGGCAGTCGTGCTTGGACTCGCCATCCTTGTGTCATACTACATCGGCTATTACGCATCAGGCTCGAACGTTCTCATGGGTATTTACAGCACAGCGATAGCCGCAATGGCGGAGCTATCGCTCACAGGAATAATCATGTCGATAGACTCCTTCGGGCCGATAACAGACAACGCAAACGGTATAGTGGAGATGGCTGGGCTTGAAAGCGATGTGAGGAAAGTCACCGACGAGCTGGACGCCGTGGGCAACACCACGAAGGCCACGACAAAGGCATTCGCTGTCATGTCTGCCGCTCTGGCAGCTGTGGCCATATTCTTCGCATATCAGAGCGAGGTGAACAACCTGATATCGTCCAGCGTTTCCCTTCTCTCAAAATACCACCTTCAGGCAGGTACGACGCTCTCGTTCGCTCTCTCCGACCCGCGCGTCATCATAGGGCTGTTCGCTGGAAGCCTTCTACCCTTCTACTTCTCCAGCTTCCTGATACAGGCTGTCGGAAGGGCGGCTTTCAAGATGGTGAACGAGGTCAGGCGCCAGTTCAGGGAGATACCAGGTATAATGGATGGGACTGGCAAACCTGACTACGCCAGGTGCGTCGATATTAGCACAACAGCCGCGCTGAAGGAGCTGGCCAAGCCTGCCCTACTTGCAGTTGGCACGCCTCTCGTGATAGGCTTCCTTCTCGGGCCACTGGCGCTGGGCGGCCTGCTCATAGGAAGCGTTGTCTCTGGTGTCTTCGTTGCATTCATGATGACAAACGGGGGGGCGGCATGGGACAACGCGAAGAAGTACATCGAGCTTGGTAACTACGGCGGGAAGGGCACTGCTACTCATGCTGCTGCAGTGATGGGTGACACAGTGGGCGACCCGTTCAAGGATACCGCAGGTCCAGCGATAAACTCGCTCATCAAGGTCCTGAACACTATATCAATAGTGTTCGTTTCTGCAATTGTTTTGTATGCTCTGATTGTGTGAATCAGGGACAGTATCCTGAATCGCTTGCCCTCGTCTCTGCGGAGACACACACGTGGAGGTGAGGGTGGGATTTGAACCCACGTGAATGCGCTCACAGCGCTCCAGCACTGCAGGCGCACGCGTGACCGCTCCGCCACCTCACCACAACTCAGGTTCAGGCATGTGGGCTAAATATGCCTTCGACAGCTCTCGGCCCATTCCCTCGGCGGCGACGGCGAATGGGACATAATTTATGACTTGGCGAGATTACCGCCTTCTCGCCAAAGCTTATAATCGTGTTGTTGGCGGCGGCATCGGGCTCAAAGTGATCTTTCCGTTGTTGGATGTTTCGCTCCCGCCCACAGCAGCGACGTTCGACTTCATATTCGACTGGTATCTGTTCTTCGGCACGGCGGCGGCTGTTGTAGTTATTGGTCTCATGGTTTACCTGGCTCTCAGGTACAGAGCAAGGGACGGTGACGACCCGCATTCGGACCACAGGCCGGAAGGCTGGAAGGTCGCGGCAATCACAGCCCTGATAAGCATAAGCATACTCTCCGCGGCCGAGTACCAGACCTTCGCTGGCTTCAGCAACATATCCATCCCACAGACAAGCAACGCTGTCCACATCAGTGTCCTTGCCTTTCAGTGGGGCTGGAACTTCACTTACCCGAACGGCTCCTACTCGATAGACAACCTCACCGTTCCTGCTGGAGTGACAGTGATACTCAATGTTACGAGCAGGGACGTCTTCCATTCCTTTGGTATACCGATGCTTGGTGTGAAATCCGACGCAATACCAGGGAGGGTGAACTCACTCTGGTTCGAGGTCAACCAGCCAGGCGTGTACAAGGACGCGATCAGGTGCTTCGAGCTCTGCGGTGTCGGGCACGCTTTCATGATTGCCAACCTGACTGTTGTCAGCCAGTCTGCCTGGAACACGTGGGTGAGCAGGAGGTAGCTGAAAGATGGCCTATTCCTGGCTCAAACGGTGGCTTTACACAACAAACCACAAGGAGGTTGGTCTTCTTTACTTCTTCACTTCGCTTTACTTCGGGTTCATAGGCGCGATACTTGCTCTGCTGATGAGAGTGCAGCTCTCAGTCCCAAACAACAGCTTCCTCTCTGCCGTCTACTACAACCAGGCAGTCACAATGCATGGAATAATAATGATATTCTGGTTCCTGTCCCCTGTCGCTATAGGCCTGGCGAACTACTTCGTGCCCCTCCAGATTGGCGCGAAGGACCTCGCCTTCCCGAGGCTGAACGCACTCGGCTACTGGCTCTACCTGGCCGGGGGCGTAATGGCGATACTCAGCTTCTTCGTCCCTGGTGGCTCTGCAGACGCGGGCTGGACAACTTATCAGCCGCTTGCGACTCCGATCTACTCGCCTGGAATAGGCCCGACTATGGTTTACCTTGGATGGATCCTTCTTGCAGTCTCCATCACTCTTGGAAGCGTCAACTTCATTGTCACAATCTTCTGGCTGCGCGCTCCAGGCGTGACTTTATCCAAGATACCCATGTTCACCTGGTTCATACTCTTCACGATAGTTCAGATGCTCTTCGCCTTCCCGACTCTCATTGCATCTCTCATGTTTCTCTCGGCAGACAGGATTCTTGGCACCACGTTCCTCTCCAGCGTTGGCATACAGCCATCCATACTCTGGGACAACCTCTTCTGGTTCTTCGGCCACCCTGAGGTGTACATAGTCCTCCTTCCTGCTTTCGGCGTGATAGCTGACGTGATGCCAGCCTTCACTGGCAGGCCTCTTGCTGCGAAGAACGCCATACTCATAGCTACAGCGCTCGTGGTCCTTCCCATCAGCTTCGGCGTCTGGATGCACCACATGTTCGTGACAGGGATACCCGTGTCCCTCCAGGCTGTTTTCAGCGTGAGCACAATAGCTATCTCTGTCCCGTTCGATGTGATAACCCTCTCCTTCGTCGAGTCTCTTATCAGGGGCAAGATTCGATTCACAACTCCATTCCTGTTCTGCCTCGGCGCGATAGTCCTCTTCATAATAGGCGGTATAACAGGCGTCTTCCTCTCGTCTCCTGTCCTTGACAGGGTCTTCAGAGGTTCATACTTCGTAGTGGCTCACTTCCACTACGTGATGGTCGGTGCCTCCATCTTCGGTCTGATAGCAGGTATCTACTACTGGCTCCCGAAGATGTCAGGCAGGATGTACAACGAGGGGCTTGGCAAGCTTCACTTCGTTGTGTCTTTCATAGGCTTCAACGTCCTCTACTTCCCGATGAACCTCCTGATGGACATGCCAAGACGAATATTCACCTACCAGAACGTGGGCGACTGGCCGCTCCTTAACGGGATAGCGAGCGTAGGCGCCTTCATCTTCGCGGGTGCCCAGATAATACTTGCAGCAAACCTGCTCCACACATGGTTCAGGGGTCCAGCGGCTGGCCAGAACCCGTGGGGCGCTCAGACGCTCGAGTGGACGGCTCCCTCCCCAGCCGTACCTGCCCCCGAGGGAGCGCACTCTCCTTCGGAGGGCTGGATTGGCCAGCTCTCACACGCTGTTCCTCACTCCCAGGGAGCAGAGCCGGGCCACGCAGATGAGCACGGCCCCCATCTCAGCAGCAGGCCACTTACACTCTCGCTGGGTACACTCTTCGCGTTCATGGGTTTTGCACTCGGCACAGGCCCGCCGGGCGTTGCCCTGATGGCCTTCGGCATCATAGTTGTTGCGTACGCCCTCGTGGGCTGGGCCAGGGACGACCTTAAAGGGAGGTTCTCGATGCCGCCCGACGGGCCTGGTGAGAGGTGGCCATTCACATCTGTCGCCAAGTTCAAGCTTGGTATGTGGACTTTCCTCGGCTCTGAGATAATACTCTTCGGCAGCTTCATCGGCGCCTACATATACATAAGGGCCGCGGCGAGCTCCTGGCCTGCCGCCGGGACGGTCCACAGCATACCGATAGGCACAGCGAACACTCTCATACTTGTAACGAGCGGCCTGACTATGGCGCTCGCGCTCCAGGCTATCAGGTCAGGAAACCAGAGGAGGCTTCTTGGATGGCTTGCGGTCACATTCCTGCTCGGTGCCGCGTTCATGGGCATCAAGGTCTCAGAGTGGCTTGACCTGGCCGCTGGAGGCTTCGTCCCATGGTCTGCAAACTCTGTGACCTCGCTGGCAGCGAGCGCCTACTACTTCCTTGTGGGGCTGCACGGGGCGCACGTGACTGCTGGCCTTGTGATGATGATATACCTGATGAAGAAGACAATGAGCGGCATGTTCACAAAGGAGGAGCATTCCACACTCGAGTACTTCGCTCTCTACTGGGCATTCGTTGACATAGTCTGGTGCTTCATATTCCCGCTCTTCTACCTCATATGAGGCGAGAAAGATGAAATCGAGCGTTGTCGTGGGCGTCTGGGCTTACATGGTCGCTGCTGTTGTGGCTGAGGTGGCAGCCTTCTACTATCTCAGGCCTCCAGCAATAGAGGCAGCAGTGGGTGTGCTCGCGGCGAGCCAGGCTGTTGCCCTCGCACTCTTCTACATGGAGCTGAAGTACGAGCCCAACTCGATAAGGCTCTTTGCACTTATAGCGCTCATGTTCCTGGCAGCCCTCCTCATAGCCATGATAGCCTCGCTTGGATAGTGGTTGATATGGAAACAGAACAGAGACAGGGTCCTGGAAGGGGCTTCTTCTTCAGCGTTGGTGCATTCATGATAGTGGTGGGTGTCCTTGTGGCTGCAGCACTTGTCGTGCCGCTGCAGCCAAGGCTGCAGTTGAACGTGCCAACGACCACGTTCTCTTCGTCCGGCGTCACTGTGACGATTCCCTCCGGTGCAGGAACGCCCTCAGGCGCGCCAGGCTATTCACCGGACACAATTATAGTGGTCGTCGGGGTAAATAACACTGTTACGTTTCAGAACGCTGACACAGTCCCGCACACCGTGACAGCCGACGATGGCAGCTTCAACTCTGGGAACCTTAACGCGGGGCAGAGCTGGACTCACACTTTCAGCACACCAGGCACATTCTCGTTTCACTGTGAGTATCACAGCTGGATGAAGGGGACCATAGTTGTCAGGCAGGGGACAGGCGCATCCCCGCTCACTGTCCACATACCCCAGGGCTCAGGGACACCTTCCGGAGCACCTGGCTACTCGCCTGACAGGATTGTCCTTGTTGTGGGCGTGAACAACACAGTCACATTCGTGAACGACGACACAGTGCCTCACACTGTAACGGCAACAGACAACTCGTTCAACAGTGGCAACATGAACCCAGGACAGACGTGGACGCACACATTCACGACGCCTGGCACATTCACTTACCACTGCCTTTACCACAGCTGGATGCAGGGTACGATAGTTGTCAAGTCCCCGACAGGTTAATTACGAGCCACACATGGCTGAGCGCTAGGTGGTTCGATGGAGAGCGGCAGCAAGAAGGAGCCGAACGTCTTCCCAGGAAACTGGGATGTGGTATCCGAGACGCTTCTCAGGACGTACGAGCTCTGGTTCCCGCAGAACTGGAGCCCGGTTGACCTGCCCTGGGAGGAGTGCGACGCGAAGAACTTCTCGAGGGACGAGGCGGTGGCTCAGGCCTACTGGATGTCAAAGCTCGCACTCTTCGAGAAGTCAGGTATAGGCGCCTTCGGTCAGGCCGCTGTCAAGGCCGCTACTCACGGACTGGAGGACCCGACCAAGAAGTTCCTCTCTGCAGTCGCGTTCGACGAGTGCAGGCACGACGAGGTATGCAGGAGGGCGTGCAGCCGCGTCTGTCCCAACTTCCCATACAGGTTCAAGCCGCAGACCACACTGGAGGAGAAGGCACACAGAAACATAATGGCCATGTACGAGAACGGCGCAAGGTACTGGTCAGCGTTCGAGCAGGCCTGGTCAAAGTATCCACTTGAGCTTATCTTCTCCAGCTTCTTCTTCGCTGAAATAGGGGCGCAGCTGATATTCAGGGAGGTTGGCGAGAGGTCAAGGAACAGGGTCTACAGCACGTCTTTCAAGAACATCACAAGGGACGAATCAAGGCACCTCACTGGAACCATGTCGATGCTCGAGAGGCTCGCATCCACAATGAGCCGGGATGAGAAGGTGATGATATCCAGGCAGATGAAGCACGGCTTCATCTACCTCTCTCCCCTCCTCTTCAAGCCAATGAACGACTTCTGGAAGCTGCCTGAGGACTTCTTTGAGTATGACCAGAAGCTCGAGGAGCTTGCAGACAGGGCAGGGCTCGGCGTGCCGAAGGTCGAGGACAGGAAGGAGGCCTGGATGAAGGCGATCGAGAGGCACAGGTCGAAGATAGAGGAGCTGGGTATACCTGTCCCTGCGATAGAGGAGATAGGCGTCGATGGTCTGAAGGTTAACGTGAAGAAAGGGGAAGAGATAGTTGCTACCCCTCTCTGAGCGCCACACCCTCCTCCATGAGAAGCAGGGCAAGCGCCAGGATTAGTGTCAGCGCCGCCCCCGATAGCCAGGCCTCGGTGTAACCGAGGGTGTCCGCTATGTACGAGAACACGAGCGGAGGAAGGAATGTCCCGAAGAGCGAGACGCAGTTGACCCACGCGACAGAGAGACCCTCGTACTCCCTCTCCGCCCTGTTCAGTTCCCTCGCAGCTGCGAACCCGACGGTGAAGCCAACGCCAGTGGCTACGCCGCCAACAAGGCTGCATATCACAGCCCCTGGCAGGCCTGCGTAGGCCACAAAGACAAGGCAGCCTGCCATCGAGATATCAGAGACAAGCATCAGCAGTCTTGGCTTCTTTACACTGTCGTAAAGCTTGCCGCCCAGCGGCGCAGAGAATATAGGCGCAAGAACTATGAGTCCGGCTATCAGGCCTGCGAGAGAGACACCAAGTCCGTACACTTTCTCCAGATAGTAAACCATGAAGCTCCCGACCAGCCCGTTACCTATCCCGATGCTCAGTATGCCAACGCTCAGCAGGAAGAGCTTCTTATCGAAGATTATCTTCTTGAGCTGCCCGTATCTTATCCTGAACTCAGCGCTCTTCTCGTCGCGAGGGACAAATATGGCTATCAACGCTGCCGTCGCAAGCCCAGCTCCACCGCTCAGCACGACACTCTGTCTCCAGCCAAGGTCAGCTGCAACCACACCCCAGGAGAAGAGGGCAAGAAAGCCACCCACGTCGTACGCCGAGTTGAAAAGACCCACACCAAGCCCCTCCGAGCCACTCTGGTAGTATTTCGCGACTAGTACTATCGCAGGGCCAAATACGAAGGCCATACCTGCTCCAACAGTGAACCTGAGTGCGACAACCTCCTGGAACGACGGGACAAGACCGCTGAGCAGTGCGCTCGCCGAGGCTACGACAGTTCCGACAACGACCGCGTTCTTAGGACCGTATTTCGCGGCGTATATGCCACCGGGCACCTGAAGAAGTCCGATCCCGAGATAGAAGCTAGAGGTCAGAACACCAAGGCCACCAACCCCTGCCCCGAACTCCTGTGCCATCACAGCGAATATCGAGCCTATGTTCAGCCAGTTGAGAGCATAGAAGACACGCATGACTATCAGGGACCAGAACGCGCGCCTGTGATTGATCGCAGAGAACATACTTCGTGACTTCGGGCCCGGACCTCTGACCATTTAACAGTCTTTCGCCGTTTTACCATCGACAGCCTGACTTTCCTCCCACCTGGAACAGGAGGGGCCAGAATCTCCCCCTCCTGGAAACTCGTCACGCAGCTCAGAGCTCCGCTTGACTGAGCGCTCCGTAGAGAGCAGCCCTGATTGGCCAAATCAGCCATCTGTCACGGTGTCTCTTTCTTAGAGCCGCCATATTCTCGATTATTGGTGCATGCCATACCGTCGCCGTTAGCCGTTGAGCTCGATTTTGGGCCAGCGCGCCCTATTTAAAGGCGAAAAAGCCCAAATTTTGCCTTTTGGCGCAGGTTTATATACGAATTCGGCCTCGTTTGGCGCGAGGAAACAAGCAGTTGGTAACAGGCTACTGCGTCTACGAGAAGAAGAAGAACAGGGAGATCAAGAACCCCAAGCAGATCAAGCTGAAGAACGGAAGGCCTGCGATAAAGGGAACCTGCGCCTCCTGCGGCAAGCCAATTTTCAGAATAGGCAAGCTGAAGTAGTCGCTCTCTCCTGTTCTATTTTTTATTTATCAACCCAGAGGCCCACGTGCTGCGCGATGGTACTGAAGCTATTCAACAGCCTAGGCAGGAGGAAGATGCCTTTCCGACCCATCAGGGGGAGGAGCGTGAGGATGTACACATGCGGCCCGACCGTCTGGAACTACGCACACCTGGGCAACTTCAGGACTTTCCTCTTCGACGACCTCCTGAGGAGGTACATGAAGTTCAAGGGGTACACAGTCACGCAGGTGATGAACATCACCGACGTCGAGGACAAGATAATCAAAGGAATGAAGCAGTTCGGGATGTCGAGGGAGGCGCTCGTCGACTTCTACGAGAAGGCATTCATGGAGGACATGGCATCTCTCAACGCTGAGAGGGCAGAGCACTACCCAAGGGCCACAGAGCACATAAATGAGATAGTCGCACTTGCGAAGAAGCTGATCGAGAAGGGCTACGCTTACAGGGCGGAAGACGGTTCGACGTACTTCGACATATCGAAGTTCAAGGGGTACGGCAAACTCTCAGGAATAAGGCCGTCAGAGCTGAAGCCGGGTGCCAGGGTTTCGCACGACCACTACGAGAAGCAGTCCGCGAGCGACTTCGCTCTCTGGAAGGCATGGGATGAGGGGGACGGCGATGTCTTCTGGCTCACAGAGCTCGGCAAAGGGAGGCCAGGATGGCACATAGAGTGCTCGGCTATGTCCATGAAGTACCTGGGAGAGTCCTTCGACATACACACAGGCGGGATGGACAACAAGTTCCCGCACCACGAGAACGAGATAGCACAGTCAGAGGCTGCAACGGGTAAGAAGTTCGTGAAGTACTGGCTCCACTCGGAGCTGCTGCACGTCAGGGGGGAGGAGATGCACAAGTCACTCGGCAACATAGTAACTCTCAGGGAGCTCGTCTCGAGGGGGTGGGACCCACTCACTGTCAGGATGTTTCTGATATCGGCACACTACAGGGACCCTCTCAACCTCACAGAGGATGCGCTCAGGCAGGCGGAGTCTGCAAGGGAGAGGCTCCAGTCTTTCCTCAAGAGGGTGAAGGAGAGCGAGCCTGGTAAGGGAGGAGACGCGGGTGCAAGGAGGATGCTGCTCGACTTCGAGCGGGCGATGGACGACGACCTGAACACGCCCAGGGCACTCGCCGTCCTCTTCTCGTTCGTCAAAAGGGTGAACTCTCTCATCGACAGGGGAATGCTTGGAAGGAGGGAGAGGAGGGAGGTCCTGAAAGCGATTGAGAGGGTAAACTCAGTTCTCGGTATCATGAGGAAGGAGGATGGTTCACTCCCAGAGGAGGCGGCTGAGCTGATAAGGCTGAGGGATGAGGCGAGGAAGAGGAGGGACTATGCAGAGGCAGACAGGATAAGGGAGAGGCTCAGGGCGATGGGCATAGAGGTGCAGGACACGCCGAGCGGGACTGTCTGGACACGCACAGGCAGGACAGGTTAACTGGAAGAGAACACAAGGCTCAACTCGAATAAATCACACACGTCATATCCAACAGGGGCACATTCGCCCACCGTGTCTGTGGCGACAGAGGCTAGGCATGCGGGAGAACAGCAGCCATTCCCAGCGAAGTCCATGGGCGCAGCTGCCCTTCTCCGAGCACGCGGCGCAACACTCAGGCTCTGCAGGGATGGCTCGTGCTCCTGGCTGAGGTCGGAGTCAGAGGACAGGCTCGTCTTCGGGAAGGAGGCAATGTACTTCTACAAGTTGCAGCAGGGTGTCAAGATAAGGGCAGGCAAGGTCGAGTGGAGGCCCTCACTCTGGCCCGACTCTGCCTCCATTGGGTGCAGGCTCTTCGAGACGCTCGATGTCAGGCAGTCATTCGCTGTGAGGGGCGGCAACTGCATATCGAGTATCAGGCGAGTCACACTCTCCAACTCTGGAGCTTCCCAGATCAGGGTGAGGGTCATCTCAGTTCACGACACGACTGCAGTACACTCTGACGCTCCGAAGTGGGGCTCCATGGGCGTCAACGCATTCAACAGGTCCAGCCACGTTGCAATGGACGAGGTGGCAGGACCGGGTGGCTGCCGCGTGATCGGCTCCTCCCCACCTCCCGCAACGATATACATGACTTCAGACCCTACAAGGGCGACAGATATTGTCCAGAGGGGCGAGCTGCCGGACACAACCGCAGGGATGTCAGGGCAGATAATAGTGATGACACAGAGAGACTTCGAGCTGTCTCCTGGCGAGTCCTCAGAAGCCGTCTACATATCCGTGTACAGCTCAGAGAGGCTCGAGGACTCGCTCTCAGAGTTCAACAGGCTCACGAAGGACGGCTGCTCCCCCTTCCTCGTTGGGTGCGCGTATTCTTCAGACCCGTCCCTGGCGGCAGCCCTCGGCTGGGCCAGGTCGGTTGTCTTGAACGCAGAATTCGAGAGGGACGTCCTCGACAGAGCCGAGGCGCTCACCGCCATCGCTGTGACAGACGAGCAAGCCGCACTGCGCGCAGTACAATCACTCATCTCTGAGGTCAGAAAGGAAGGCTCGCTCCCCCATTCGTCCGACAGGTCGCAGCCTGGAGTCCTCGAGACAGCCGTCTTCCTGGCAGCCGCATCGCTTTACTGCTCACTCTCCGCAGACAAGAAGTATGTCCGCTCACTTTACAGCCCACTCAGGAGGGCTGCTCAATTCCTCATGGTCATGTCCGAGGGGGAGATGGTCCAGACTGGAGCCTCTCTCCCGCACGGGTGGAGGAGAAGGCTCGGGAGAGGTTACCCAACATTCGTCCTGCCCGAGGTGAACCTTGCTGTGGTATCGGCGCTTCTCTCCTTCTCATCGGTGGCTGGCAGGCTGTCGAAGGGAAAGGAGGCAGCGCTCTATAGGGAGAGGGCTGAGCTGATCCTTTCGAACGTCAAGAGGAGGCTTGTCCTTGAGTCCGGCGACCTGGCCCTCAACCTCGACGAGAAGGGTGTCGTCCACACAGAGGTCACAGCCGACCAGGCAGTCGCGCTTTACAGGCATCAGCTGGACGAGAACGTCTCGTCAGGTACAGTGCACAGGCTCCTCGAGAAGGACTTCGAGACAGGCTACGGTCCCAGGACAGTGCCGACGTCCAACGGTACATACTTTAACAACTCCTACGGCGAGGGCCAGATTGGCGGCTACTGGACACGTGCCGCCCTGTCGCACGCACTAGTTGCCTACCGGTCAGGCCTGTCAGGGATAGGCAGCCTCATCCTCTCAAGGGTTTCAAGGCTGGTTGCATTTGATGCCCCCTCCTTCGGAGCCACTCCCGGTACCGTGCCCTACTGGGTGAACGTCGAGAAGAGGGAGTTCGGCTCTGAAGAGAGTGACCCTGTCGCAGCTGCTCGCCTCCTTGAGGCTGCTGTATTCGGGGAGCTTGGTCTGCGGGTCAGCTCGGGAGGCCCTGTGGCAGAGCCACCATCCACCTCTTCAATCGGCTGGCTCCTGATCGACGACATACTTCGCCAGAACTGCACCGTCTTCGTGGGCAGGAGCGGCAGAGTGAAGCTTGTAGTTGTCTCGCTCCCCCTCGTACCAAGCGGGGGGGTGGGTTACCAGAAGTGCGAGAAAGTACAGAGTGAACGCCCACTCGTCGTCAGGGTATTCCACGGGCCCGGGCAGGGTATCCTCGTGTGCAACACAGGCCAGTCGCCTGCAAGCGGAACTGTTTCGTTCCAGCCAAGGGACGCACGCATGCTGAAGTCGCTCTCTGTTTGGCTCGAGGAGATGGACCAGACGGGAGGGGAGTGGAAGAGGGTCCAGCAGCTTCGTGTTCTCCAGGAGATGAGCTTCCAGGCTTCTCTCAGGCCACTCAGCTGGAGGTTCTTCAGGCTCACGACATCTTAATTATTCTCCGCATAGGCCGCAGTGACGTCTTGGGCAACGTCTCTATCTCGGCCGGTGGCGGAATCTGCGTCGAGTACGGGCCTACCAAGTTCCTCCTGGACCCCAGGGGAAGGGGGGACGGCGACATAGTCTTCGTCTCTCACGCGCACATAGACCACATGCACAGGCCTTCCAGGGGCGAGAGTATAATGGCCTCGAGGGAAACAAGGGAGCTTGCACTGGAGCGCGGTTACGACCTTGGAGCGACTCTTGAAGAGCTTGAGGGGGTCGAGCTTCTCGACTCGGGGCACATACTTGGCAGCAGGGCGATAAGGATAGCTGACGAGTTCTTCTACACCGGGGACGCGTCAGGAAGGGAGAGAGGCTTTCTCGGAAAATGCAGAACGAAGAGGGCCAGGGTCCTGATAACGGAAACGACGTACGGAAGCCCTGAGTACGTGTTCCCTCCAACTGCAAGGCTCGTGAAGGAGGTGAACACGCTCATAGGTGAGTGCTTCGACAAGGGGAGGCCTGTCGTTCTGATGGGGTACCCGCTCGGGAAGGCTCAGCTTATCTCGTACTACTTCTCAAGCTGGGAGCCTCTTTACTTCCACGAAGCTGTTGCACGTATGAATGAGGTCTACAGGAGAAACGGAGTCAAGCTGAAGCGCGGTAACGTCTTCAACCCAGAAGGGCAGGAGCCGGAGGGGGGGCTTCTACGTGGGCCATGGGTGATGGTCGCACCCCTGATGAGCGGAAGGAGCAGGCTGATGTCGAGGCTGAGAAGGGACTATGGAGCCGTGCTAGTTGCGTTCAGCGGCTGGGCAGTGAAGAGTGGCTACAGCAGCTCTCTGTCGGTCGACCACGCCTTCCCGCTGAGTGACCACTGCGACTACAGGGAGCTCCTCGGCCTTGTCCAGGCTGTCTCCCCGGAAACAGTCTACACCACGCACGGCTTCGCGGGCGAGTTCGCAAGGGACCTGAGGAGGATGGGATTCTCAGCCAGGAGCCTCAACTCATACCAGAGCTCGCTTCTCGACTACTTCAGGGCCGACTGAAGCGGAGCCTCGCCCCCAATAAATACTGTTGCCAAGCACACTTGGGCAGGAGAAGGGTTAGAGACGGAGACAGAGGCGAAGATTGCAAGGGGGGCGACGTCGCTCTACACAGCTGGCGTGACTGCGCTGCTCCTCAACACAGCATACTTCGTTGTACTCACTAACATCCTCACTGTACCCCAGGTCGGGCTTGTTTCGCTCCTGAACGTGGTCGTGATATCGGTCGCCACTCTCTCGACACTCGCTCTCCCTCTCATCGGCTCTGGAACCACCGCAACCCCTCCCGCCGTTGCGCGCTTCCTCTCAGGCTACACAGTCAAGGGCCCACAGAGGTCAGTCTACCTTGTCTCTGTCGCGCTCTGCGCGGCCATCTCTCTTTCCCTCGCGTATGCAATGCTGCACCTGCTTTCTGGAACAGCTGCTGCCTCGGGTTCAGCGTCTGCACTTCTCGCCGCCTCTGCAGACTCTGTAGCCTTTTCATTTGCACAGCTTGGTGCATACTCTCTTGTTGGTCTGTCAAGGGCCACACTCTCGGGCAAGCTTCTTGTCGTGGCAGCCCTGCTGAGGTACGCCTTTGCTTCTGCCCTTCTCCTGTCTGGTCAGGGCGTCGCTGGTGTCTTTGCAGGCTTCGCCCTTGGTGATGCTTCCCTGGCTGTGGCGTCAAACACGTTCACTGTCAGGTCCGTCCTGGGGAAGTCAAGCAACATGTCGCCGCTGCGGCCAGTGTTCTCGTACATGGCGTCCGTCTTTGCCTCTGCCCTCGTTGGTCTGGGTGTCTCGCAGGCTGACAGGCTTGTTGCATTCTTCCAGCAGGGGCTGGGTAACCTTGGTGTATACAACGTGGCTGTCGTTGGTGCGTCTGTGGCGGCATTCGCGCCCGTTTCAATCACCAACGTGCTTGTGCCCTCCCTCGCATCCGAGGATGGGAGCGAGCCCAGGAGGCGGGTCCTGCTCAACTACACGAGGTATGCCTCGCTTGTGGCATCACCAATGGGCATGGGACTTGCAGCCGTCTCCCCTTTCCTGCTCAGGCTATTCGGCGATGCGTACGCCGCAGGCGCACCTGTTCTCGCAACCATAGCCGTCTCAGTCGCGCTCACTTCAGTATCCTCCGTCTACTCCTCCTACCTACTCGCTGGGTCAAGAGCTCACATGTATCTCGCAGGTAACATTCTCGGTCTCGCTGCGCTGCTCACTGTCTCAGCAGTTACTGCAGGGTCTATAGGGCTCGAAGGCGTTGCTGCGGGCAGGGCGGCCATGCTTTTCGTGTCTCTTGCAGCCTTCGCCTATTTCACGAGGAGGGATGGCTTCTTCGTGCTTGACTACAAAGCATACTCAAGGTCCCTCATCTCGTCTGCAATTATGGCCTTGATTGTCTTCTCGCTCCTTTACTCAGCCCAGGCGGTCCTGCTCCACACTAGGCTGGCAGTCGTGGCAGCATCGATTCTTGCTATCCCGGCTGGCCTTGTGCTGTACCTTTATACAATGAAGATTCTGCACGGTTTCAGTCACTCGGACTTCGAGTTCCTGGAGAGGCTCCTGCCAGCAGGGCTTGGCTGGGTTGCAAGGCTTGCCTCAAGGCTAGCCTAGGAGACGTCAACAAATATCTTCCTGCCGTCGAGCTCGTCCTCCTCCCACTTTCCTTCGCCCCTCTCGACGCTCACTTCTGCCTCCCTCACCCTCACCAGGTATGCGAGCCTCTTCCTCAGAGGCCTGAGAAGCTCCACCTCTTCCTTCTCGAGCCCTGCCACAGCTGCCCTGTGCAGGAGTGCGGTGGGCGAGAAACCCCTCCTCTTCCTCAGGGCCTGCAGCCTCCTCGCTATATCCCTGAGAAGCCCCTCTGCGACGAGCGCATCGTCCCTCCTCGTCTCTATCGCAACGAAGACACCCTGCTTCTCAGCTACCTCGAACCCCTCCCTTGGCGTCACCTTCAGCTCGAAGCAGGAGACAGGGACCTCTACCGTGCCAGAGCCTGTGGCAACTGTGAATGGCTTCTGTGAAAGCCATCTCCTTAACGCCGCCTCTCCGCCGACTGTCTTCAGGCTGGAAAGAAGCTCCCCAGTTCTTTCCCTGAAGACGGCGCCAAGCTTCGCTCCATTCGGGACAAGCTCGAATGACGCCGGGAAGGAGCCGGCTGAGGTTGTTACTCGCACAAGCTTCACGTTGCAAAGGGATGCAGAGAGCTTCGAGGAGCCAACGGCGTAACGCTTCTGATCTCTGCCGACGAGGACTGTCATGCTCCTCAGTGGCCACCTCCTCTTCAGCTTAGCCTTCATCCTCGCCGAGTTGCAAGCCTCCTCCACCCTCAGAGCCATGTCGACAGAGTCGGCCACGCGGCCGCGCACGCGGCCTGTCTCCCTGCCCATCCCTGCAACAAGGATAGAGCGCTTCCACCTCGACCTTCCTGTGAATACCTCCTGATACAGGTACTCGGTGAGGAAAGGGCAGACAGGGTGCAGGAGTGTGTCCAGCCGCCTGAGTGTATGCCCGAGCACAGCGAATATTGCAAGCCTTCTCTTCCTGGACCTCGGGCTGTCTTCCCACAGCTCAGACCTGACCATCCTGACATAGTTCTGGCTCACGACTGATATCACAACATCCTCTATTGCCCTGCACGCCTCGTTGTACCTGCCGCAGGAGTACGCCTCGACAACCTTCCTCTCTGCGTCAGCCAGCTTCGAGAGTGCCCACATGTCTGGCTGCTTCAGGAGCCTCCTTCCCCTCGCCCATGCAAGTGTGTGCCTCTCCGGGTCGTAGCCGTCGAGCTCCCCATTTTGGAGAAGGTACACGTGCTCGTGGTATAGAGTGTTCAGAACCTGGTATGGCCTTGACTTCATCTCCTGCGCGTCGAATGTTAAAGAGTCTGCAGGCGAGCTCTTCCACATCATGTAGAACCTCGACAAATCCACCGAGCTGTTCCTCAGGAGCTCAAGCCCCCGTACCACGTTGCCAAGGCTCTTGCTCATCTTCCTCCCCTTCTCGTCCAGCACGTGCCCCTGAAACAGGAAGGAGCGGTAAGGTGCAAGCGGCCTCCCTGTCTTTATCACATTAAGCACCAAAAGCGTGTAGGCCCAGCCCCTTGTCTGGTCTATCCCCTCAGTGAGAAACCTGACAGGGACGAGGGACATGTACTCTCTGTCGGTGAACGACGCGTATGGCGCCGAGCCGCTGTTATGCCACGTGTCAAGTACGAACTGCTCCCTGTATGCCTTTCCACCGCACTTCGTGCACTTCAGGACTACCCTGTCTATCCACGGTTTGTGCAGCTCGAACCCTGGACCGTCAGGTAGCTCGACTGCAAGCCTGATTATTTCGTTCCTCGAGAAGACGGCCATCTTCTCGCCGCAGACGGAGCAGACCCATATGGGAAGGGGAGCGCCCCATACCCTCTCTCTCGTTATGCACCACGGGGGAGACTCCTTTATGAACTCGATGAACCTGTTCCTTGGTGACTCGAAGAAGTACTCCACCCTCTCCGCTGCCTTCACAAGCTTCTCCCTGAGCCTGTCGACCCAGTAGAAGTACTCCCTCCTCATTAGCCAGACAAGCCTGTGGCCAGACCGCCAGCAGACAGGGTAATCGTGGACAATCCTCCCCTCGTGCACAAGAGCGCCCTTCTCTGCAAGCTTGGAGGAGACAAGCCTGTCTGCATCCCTCACGAAGAGACCGGCGAACTCACCCGCCTCTTCAGTGAACCTTGCCTGGTCGTCGAATGGCGCGAAGACACTTATCCCCCTCCGCCTTGCGACCTCGAAGTCCTCCTCCCCGTTCGCAGGCGATATGTGCACAAGGCCTGTGCCAGTTGTTGTATCGACGAACTCCTCAGCGACAACCCTGTGTATCCCTGTCCCCCACGCAAGCTTCCTCAGCCCGCCTATCTCGTCAAGGAGCGGGTGTGTGTACCTTATCCCCTCCAGCTCCCTTCCCTTGACCCTCTTCACGACTGCCCCGAACTCAACACCTATCTCCTTCGAGAGCTGCTCCTTCCTCTCAGAGCCGACAACCCATGTCTCTCCTTTTACCTCGACGTATTCGTACTGTGCGTCAGGCTTCACGCCAATCAGCTCGTCTGTCACAACAGTGAACGGCATCGTTGTCCACACAACGAGCCACGTGCCGTCCTCGGCCTTCACCTTGTAGTACAGGCTTGGGTCTTCAAGCTGCTCGTATCCTCCCTCAGCAACCTCAGCGTGGCTCAGCGCTGTCTGGCAGCTCGGGCAGTAAGGGACAACCTTGTATCCCTCGCCCAGGAGCCCATCCCTCCACGCTGTCTCGAGGTACTTCCACTCCCTCTCTATGTACTCGTCCCTGTATGTCATGTAAGCCTTCTCCTGGTCGAGCATAAGGCCGAGAAGCCTGTCCGCCTCCTGCCATGCAATCTTGTACTTTGAGACAAGCGACTTGCACGCCTCGACTAGCTTCTCGACGCCGACCTGTTTCAGGTTCTCCCACTTGCTGCCTGTTAGTCCCAGCTCCTTCTCCGCCTGAAGCTCCACCGGGAGTCCCTGCGTATCCCAGCCAGCCCTGAATACAACCCTCTCGCCCAGAAGTGTGCTGTACCTGTACCACAGGTCCTTCATTATCCTTCCCCTGACATGCCCTATGTGCGGCTCGTTGTTCAGCGTAGGAGGACCCTCCACGTATCCGACAGGCTTCCTCCCTGCGAGCCGCACCTCGACCTGCCGCCTAACGTTCTTCTCCTCGTAGAACCTTCTTACCCTTTCTTCGACTTCCTTCCAGTCGTAGTTCGGGTTCAGCCCTGCTTCAGCTTTTTCTCTCTCTAATTTTGTAATCACTCAACGTTCACACGCCCCGCCCGCCGGATTATTTTAATTGTGGGTTAGAACCCCTGCCTCAGCCTCTCGCCAAGCGACCTCGGGAGGCCAGCCTCGAATATCTTGGCGACAGAAGCCTCGACATCGTACTCGACAAGCCTGTGCTTCACACTCACCTCCCCTCCATCCAGCTCGACGATAGCGTATGAAGCCCTCCAGTCCCCAGACCTTGGTTGCCCAACGGACCCTGGGTTGAAGACAACCTTTCCAGATTCCATCCACCTGTAAGGGACGTGAGTGTGGCCAAGTGCGATCACATCGCTCTTGCTCTTCTCCAGGTAGTGCTCGAAGACGCCAGAGTGTGTCCACGGGTCCACGTACTCCCAGAGCCTGTCGTCTGGTGAGCCATGCGCCATGAAGAACCTCTTCCCGCCAAGCTCGAACCTGAGTTCAAGCGGCAGCGACTTCAGGAACTTCAGCGTCTGGGCCGATGCCCTCCTCCTCGTCCACAGTACAGCCCTGGCCGCGTTCGCGCTAAAGCTAGATACGTCCCCTGTCGCGACTGCGTAGTCGTGGTTTCCCATGACGCACCTTGCACCAGCGTCCATTAGAATCTCGACAACCTCGTCAGGGCTAGCACCGTAGCCGACTATGTCGCCGAGGCAGTAAATCTCGTCCCCTCGCGTCTCTCGCAGTGTTGCCTGAAGCGCCTCAAGGTTTGAGTGGACATCCGAGATGAATACTGCTCTCTGCATCTGCGTCTGAGCTGAAGCCCCAGTTCATTTGCCTTTCGACAGGCCACCCGTGCAGGAATGATACTCCTTGAAATCCTGGCAACACACTCTCTTCATTTCGGTCAAAACTGGCGCGGAAGAGCTGTGAGTAATCAATTTTCATAATGGCGTGAAGAGTTATTGACATCCCTCCATTAACAGAATTTTCTGCAGTGTGAGACCTGAAGCTAAAAAATGTCTGCGTTTGCAGGAAAGTGGGAAAAGCAGAACAGCCAAGGTTTCGCGACAAGGGTCAAGGAGTCCGTAAGGAATCCTGGTCCCCTGAAGCCGAGACTAGACCTAGCCATCAGACAGATCCAAGTCCAGGTAGCAAAACTGGACGCAACATCCACAAAACTCAGAGAGCGTGACTCACAGATCTTCAACAAGGTGGTGAGCTCGCTACAGAAGCACGACACACAGCACGCATCTGTCTTCGCGAACGAGCTCGCGGAGATACGAAAGATGAACAAGATGGTCACACAGGCGAAGCTCGCGCTCGAACAGATAGTCCTACGACTCAACACAATCACAGAGCTCGGAGACATAGTGGTCACACTCACTCCGGCTATGTCAGTGATAAGGAACGTGAAGCAGGGGCTAGTCGGAGTACTGCCTGAAGCAGAGAGCGAGATAGGCGAGATTTCAGGCCTGCTGAGCAGCATCCTTGTGGATGCTGGTACCGTGGGCGGATACTCGCTGAACTTCGAGGCGGCCAACGAGGACGCGGAGCGTATACTCGCGGAGGCATCCGCTGTCGCTGAACAGAGGATGAAGGAACGCTTCCCAGAGATACCTACCTCTCTGCCTTCGGCAGAGGGCTCAACAGAGGGCTCAACCTACTAGGTTACGACGGTTTTGCCCGCAAGGGCAAAACCCACTCCCTTTTTCTTGACAGAAGAGCAAAGGATACACCATGCATCGTGTGAGTGCCTCGTCGAGGCAAGATTCTTCACATATTTGTCATACAATTGTTGACAACGATGGTGATTATTCAACCGGGTGGACAGCAGAGACGATTGTCTTCCAGGGACCCACTGAAGATTATAGGTATAAGAAAGGAGGAGAGCATCAAACCGAAGATAGCTGCAACCATAAAGGAGATAGAGCTTCACAGGAGGGAGCTCGAGAACCTCAGGGCGAAGCTGGAGCAGAGGAGGAAGGCTCTCTTCGACACCACAGTGAAAGCCATGCTCGCGAAGGACAGGTCAAAGGCAGCAGTGTACGCCAACGAGTGGGCAGAGCTGAGGAAGGTTACAAAGGTTGTCTACGCAAGCGAGCTCGCGCTCACGCAGGTTGTCCTGAGGCTTGAGAGCATAGTGGATGTCGGGGATGTTATGAACCATATGAGCACTGCCTTCAAGGTCCTGCGGAAGGTAAGCAAGACTGTCCAGGGACTTGTTCCAGCCCTTGACCAGGCATCCACCGAGATCAACAACACACTCACCGAGACTATGGCTGAGATGGGCAACGTCTCTCCAAACATATCGCTGAGCATCTCCACAGAGAGCGGGGAGGAGCTTGTGGAGCAGGCAAGGCGGTTCGCCGAGGAGAGGGCGGACGAGATGAAGAGGACACTCTCCCTCACACCGCACCAGGTGCAGAGGCAGGTGGAGAGGCTTGACGAAAAGGTGCCACTACTGGCGGCCGGTGAGGACGAGGCTGAGAACCCCGTCCTCGGTATCGTTTACGGCGAGCACAGGCCGGACGAAGCGGAGGAACAGGTTCTCCAGTACGCTGCCATCCACGAGGGCAGCGTGGACGTTACAGAGGCATCGAGCGTGCTGCAGATGCCACCTGACGAGGTGGAGCAGGCCATGCTGAAGCTACTTTCGGAGGGAAAGGTCAAGGTGAATAAGGGAGGCGAGGTGTCGTGAGCGTGGTGGCAGCAAGGGAGCTGGAGGAGGACGCGAAGAAGTACGCAGCCGAGGCGATAAGGCTAGACTCGCAGGGCGCTCACGGCATGGCAATACAGATGTACCAGAAGGCAATCTCAACCCTGGTCAAGCTGGTCCACCTGTACCCAGACTACAGGCTGAACAGGCACTACCTTGAGAGGGCAATGGCGTACCAGGAGAGGGTGAAGGCGATACAGCAGGCGCACGGCCTTGTCCCATCCGACCAGCCATCTGAGCTGGACGAGGTCGCACCACAGCAGACAGGTAACGGTGCGCAGCCCAGGGAAGGGGAGCAGAAGGCTCCTCAGGTCGTTCAGCAGCTGAAGGCTTCTTTCAACGACCTTGTTGTCAAGGAGAAGCCAGAGGTGAAGTGGGACGACGTGATAGGCCTGAACGACTGCAAGCAGGCCATAAGGGAGTCGATCGTCTTCCCTTTTCTGAGACCAGACCTCTTCAAGCTTGGATGGCCACGGGGAATACTCCTCTACGGTCCACCCGGCTGCGGGAAGACAATGATAGCCGCTGCGACCGCTGCTGAGATAGACGGGTATTTCATCTCTGTGGACGCAGCGTCCATAATGAGCAAGTGGCTGGGAGAGGGGGAGAAGAACGTCTCGAAGCTCTTCGCCAACGCCAGGAAGATGCTCTCGGACAACAAGCCTGTCATAATATTCGTCGACGAGATAGACTCTCTGCTCGGGACCAGGAGTCAGGAGGTGGGTGGCGAGGTCAGGGTCAGGGACCAGTTCCTCAGGGAGACGGACGGCATAAACGACAAGGGAAAGAATATACATCTGTACGTCATAGGGGCGACTAACAAGCCCTGGGCACTCGACCCTCCTTTCCTGAGGAGGTTCCAGAAGAGAATATACGTCCCGCTGCCTGACAACGAGGCAAGGGTCTCTCAGTTCAGGATGTACACTGCCCCGCTCACGCTCGCCGATGACGTGAGCCTGGATACTCTGGCAAGGCTCAGCGATGGCTACTCTGGGAGCGACATAAAGGACATATGCCAGGCAGTGCAGCTCAGGGTTGTCAGGGAGCTCTTCGAGAGCGGGAGGGCGCTCGACAGGGAGACACAGCCCAGGCCAATCACGCTGAACGACTTCAAGGAGGTGATGAGGACGAGGAGGCCAAGCGTCTCGTCCGACATGGTCAGGGCTTACGCAGCATGGGCAGAGAACTTCAAGGCACTCTGAGCGCGCATAGTGTCAAGGCAACCTATTAAATAAAGCAGGAGAAGGTGGTGGGTATTGCACAGACCATTCGTCCCGGCTGAGCTGAGGGACAGGATAGGCGAGAGTGTCACTGTCTCGGGCTGGGTCCACGACGTCAGGCTCCTGGGAGGGATAGCATTCGTTCTCCTGAGGAACTCCAACGGAATAATACAGATAGCTGCACCAAAGAAGCAGGTAGACGCGGAGATATTCAGTCTCATCCAGGGGCTGCACCAGGAGGACGTGATATCGTGCAGAGGCATGGTGAAGGCAAGCGATGCCGCGAGGAAAGGCTTCGAGGTCGTGCCCACAGAGCTCCGTGTCCTTAGCAGTGCGTCCACCCCGCTCCCACTCGACCCGCGCGGTGTTACGCCGGCTGCCCTCGACACAAGGCTTGCCTGGAGGACGCTCGACCTCAGGAGGCCAGAGTCGGCCGCTGTCTTCAAGGTCCAGGACGTGATAGTGAGCGCTTTCGAAGCGTACCTGCACGAGAACTGTTTCATCAGGGCGTTCACACCAAGCATAATCGGTGGGATATCTGAGGGAGGGGCAGAGGTATTCAAGATAGACTACTACGGGAAGCCAGCCTTCCTCAGGCAGGACCCACAGCTGCACAGACAGCTCACGATCGCGGGCGGCTTCGAGAGGATATACGACCTCGGGACAAACTGGAGGGCCGAGCTCTCTCACACTCCAAGGCACCTGAGCGAGCACAGGACAATCGCGCCGGAGATGGCGTTCCTGAGAGACGAGAGGGACACGATGAGGCTTGAGGAGGGGATGGTGGTGAGTGCGGTCGAGGCTGTGGCGAAATGCACGGATCAGCTCGAACTGCTTAACGTTTCAGTGCGGCCGCCTGCACTCCCGTTCCCAGAGATTGACTTTCCAGAGGTCTACAGCATACTTGAGGGGATGGGAAAGAAGATACCGTGGGGTGAGGATATCGACTCGGAGGGGCTGAAGCTTCTTGCCGCGCACGTAAAGGAGAAGTTCGGCTCTGACTTCTTCTTCCTCAACAGGTTCCCCTCGAATCTCAAGCCATTTTACGTGATGAAGGTGGACGAGGACCCTGAATACGCCCGCTCTGTCGACCTTGTCTTCAGGGGGACTGAGGTATCCTCAGGGGGCCAGAGGGAGCACAGGTACGAAAGAATAATTGCGCAGATAAGGGAGAAGGGGATGAGAGAGGATGACCTCAGCTGGTTCACACAGCCATTCAGGTACGGCGTCCCGCCTCACGGTGGCTTCTCCTTTGGAATAGAGAGGTTCACAGCTCTTCTCCTCAACCTGGACAGCGTGAAGGAGGCTGCCCTCTTCCCGAGGGACCCAGAGAGGCTGCAGCCCTGAGTCTAACTTCTCAGCATGGCCTCGCGCTCAGACTCGACCATGAGCTCGATTCCCTTCACCTTCCTTACAAGCGACCTCAGCTTCTCAATGTCTGACGCATAGCGAGCAGTCCTCCTGCCAGGGACAACAACCTTTGTTACCTTGCTCCCGTCCGGGAGCCAGACTGTGTTAACTGTGAGGACCCTTAGCGGGTAGAAAAGGTCCTCCAGGAACCTCCTCTCAGAATTTGAGGCACCCACTATCCATACCCTCCCGTGCAGCGCCTCCTCGAGCCTCGCGGATATCTCAGGGCTTGACCTGAGCACCTGAATGTCCTGCGGCTCGAACTCAAGAAGGTAGCTCCCGCCCTCCTCGAAGCTGCGCAGCAGTGTGACCCTGTTCAGCTCGCCGACCCTCTCTGCCAGCTTTACAAGCGCCTTCGACACATCAACATCAGCCTGCGTAATCTGGCCGCTCCTGAGCCTCGACTCGCACTTCCCGCACAGTATCCCTGTCTTCGCGTCGAATGTGCATATCGGCGTCTTGAGCGGCAAGCCTGTGCAAGCCCGAAATCAGCCCCCGGATAAAAATATCGCCCTATCGGCACAGGCGGCACGCAGCCTGTGAGATTTCAGGCAAGGCTTCATCACATGAACGTGCAACAGGGTGTGAGGAGATGTGGTTCAGCACTGCTGACCTGAGCTGTGGTGAAGCTTGAGCCTCTTCCTGGCCTGTGCTTCTCAGACGTCCGTCCTGCCGCGCCTTTTTGGCCTCAGGACTATCGCCACAAAAAATGCCGCAAGTACAACGAAGTCAAGCAGGCTCAGGACCAGGTTCGATGCGTTCGTCTGCTGCGGGATAAGCTGCATGACTGCCCTTACGAAGAATATGAGGGAGGCGCAGCAGGTCTCTCAATACAATCACCTTCCCGTCGTGGGTTACGTTCTTCTCATGAGGGAAGCTGTCCTCGGCACAGCAACACAGACACAGGTGTTGCTTTCTGTCGGGGTGAACGTCGTCGTCTTCGCAGTCAGGCTTCTCAATTCAGAGAGTGTCATTCTCGGGGCGGCGTAAACGGACGATAACATACTCTCACCCTTCTGCATGGAGGCAGCCTCTCTTAGCCTCCGTCGCTGAACTCGCCCGCACTGCCTGATTGCTATCTTTCCAGTCTTATCTCTATGGACGAGACGTTGTTCATGGCCCCCGTCTCTGTGCTCTTCACCTGCTCCGTGTCTATCGCCACCTTCTTTATCGCTATATCAGTGGCGAACCTCTTTGTGAGTATCTGGGCCACGTCCACCGCCTTCGATATTGCACGCCCTCTTGCCTTCACCGTTACGCCGCTTGAACCGTTCTGGAGCAGCGTCAGGCAGGCGAGGACGTAGTTCATGACTGGCTTCTTTCCTATCAGGACTGTGTTGCTGTCCCTTTGCGGTGTGCTCAATGGATGTCGTCATTCCTCGGACTGCTGCGCTTATTTAGGTTTAATGGAAGATTCGTCCACAGGTCGCTACCTTTATCGAGTATCCCCTTGGCGCTCCTGGCGTGAGGCTATTCGAGCATCAGGCAAAGGAGCTCTTCAGAACCTACGGCATGCCTGTCCCAAGGGGTGTCCTTGCATCCGACGTGCAGGGTGTGAGGGCTGCATTCAGGAGCCTCAGTCCTCCGTTGGTTGTCAAGGCTCAGGTTCTGGCGGGTGGCAGGGGTAAGGCTGGAGGAGTTGTTGTCGTCTCGAACGAGGCAGAGGCCGCAAGAGAGGCGGAGAGGATATTCAGCCTTAGCATAGGAGGAGAGAGGCCGTCAGCAGTCCTCGTTGAGGAGGCCTTCGACCACACAGAGGAGATGTACCTCTCCGTAGCACTCGACAGGGGAGAGAGGAGCTTTGTTTCCATCGCATCCAGGTCTGGTGGAGTCGACGTGGAGTCTCTCTCAGGGAGGGTCGTTGTTCCGCTCCCCCTGGATGGCCTTGACAGGCGAACAGCCGATGGAATCGCCTCTAGGCTTGGGCTCGAATCGAACCTTGCTGGTCAGTTCTCCGACATTCTCCTCCGGCTGGAAAGGCTTTCAAGGGAGAAGGAGTGCGAGCTTGCAGAGATAAACCCGCTCGCCCTGGGCACGGATGGAAGGCTCATGCCGCTGGACGCAAAGGTGATCCTTGACGACAACGCACTCTTCAGACATCCCGAGTTCTCCAAGCTGCATCCGGAGGACAGGTACGAGGGCGAAGCATCGAGGCAGGGTTTCGCCTTTGTTCACCTCGATGGGGACATAGCAGTTGTGGGGAACGGGGCAGGGCTTGTGCTTTCAACTCTCGACCTGGTCGCAGACGCGGGCGGGAAGCCTGCCTGCTTCCTTGACCTGGGAGGAGGAGCCCAGAGGGAAAGGGTTGAGGCAGCGCTCAGGCTTGTGAACTCGCTCCCAAACTCTCGCAGGATCCTTGTTAACATATTCGGCGGGATAACAAGGACAGTGGATGTGGCCCAGGGACTGATGGCCGTCGTCTCTGAGGGAGGGGTGAAGCCTGTCTTCGCCAGGATAAGCGGGGCGGAGGAGGAGGACGCCAGGGAACTTCTGAAGGGCAGCCAGGTCAGACTCTACGGCACAGCGCAGGAGGCGGTCGAGGCAGTGGTGAAGGGCGCATGATTCTGCCAGTCGGGGGCGAGCCAGTCATAGTGCAGAACATAACGGGCAGGTACGGCAGTCTGCATACGAAACTCATGCTGCAGTACGGCACGAGGGTCGTTGCAGGGACCGCTCCGGGAAAGAGGGGCCAGTCTGTCGAGGGCGCGCCTGTGTTCGACACCGTGAAGGAGGCCATCGACTACAGCGGCTCTCACGTCTCTGTCTTCTTCGTGCCAGCGCAGTTCGCCTATCCAGCCGCCGAGGAGGCGATTCTTGCTGGGATAAAGTTCCTCGTTGTGATCACTGAGCACGTCCCGATAAGGGACACACTGAAGATCCTCAGGCTCGCAAGGGAGAATGGTGCAACTGTGATAGGGCCGAACACTCCTGGTGTTATTGTCCCTTCACAGAAGGTCAAGCTGGGGATAATGCCCGCCAGCTCGTTCAGGCCCGGGAGGGTCGCCCTCTTCTCCAGGAGTGGCACTCTGATGTACGAGATAGCGAGCCAGCTCTCTGCCGCGGGCTTTGGCCAGTCCGTGGCTATAGGCGTCGGTGGGGACCCGGTCAACTGCACAACTGTGAACGAATGCTTCGACTTTGCAAGGGAGCTCGATGAGACGGACGCCGTGGTTGTTGTTGGAGAGATAGGAGGGGACGCTGAGGAGAGGCTTGCCAGGCACATCATCGACACTGGCTTCAGGAAGCCAGTTGTGGCGTACATCGCTGGCAGGCACGCGCCGAAGGAGAAGAAGATGGGCCACGCAGGTGCGATAATTTACGGCAACTACGGGACAGCGGAGTCGAAGATATCTGCACTGAGGGAGGCGGGTGCTCTCGTTGCTATGACACCTTCGGAGGTTCCCCTGCTCGTGAAGAAGGCGACAAGTTGAAAAGGGAACAGGCTGGGGGAGGCTGAAGAGATTTGCCGATAACAGATGTGACGAAGAAGCAGATCGCCCAGAAGAGGCGGCTCTTCCTCAAGGTCTGCCTCAGGTGCGGGGCGAGGAACCCGCTCGCAGCAGAGAGGTGCAGGAAGTGCAAGGCGTCTGACCTGAGGCTGAAGAACCGCTCAGTCGGCCTGAAGAAGTAGCCATCAGGCATAAATCGGCTCCCGCCGACGGCCCGTGCTGGGCCGGTCGTCTAGCCTGGTTCAGGACGTCAGTCTCGCACCGTCAGGCTCTCACACAGCGAAGGTCGGCGGTCCGAATCCGCCCCGGCCCACGCACATCCAGGCCGGCATCGGAACTGGCTGTTGACCTGTCTTCTTGTACCCGGATAGAAACCTTATGGAATGGCCTCGTCGCAATCTTTCCAGCAGGCAATGAGCGAGCGTGTAATACCAGAACCCTTGACCACACGCGAAGTATCAGGCGACATCTAGATATTACCAGTCCTTCCGAATCCTGACTGCACATAACTACAGGCTGGACCCAGCACCCATCTGAAATCCCCCTGAGACCAGGCGCGAAATCGTACGAGTGAACTACGTGAACTCTCAAACCGTGCATCGGCTCGACAAATAGACCGCACCACAAGACAGCTCCGATCCGGGCAAAGGTTAAAAGAAAAGTTGCAGAAGAACACGTGCATTAATGCCGCCCCTGGCTAACCCAGTCGAAGAGACAAAGAGAATCATTGAAGAGGCGGAAGCCAGGAGGGTTGTTTTGAGGCTCTTCGGCGGGATGTCCTTCCTCTTCAGATGCCCCTCGGCGAAGCATAGGGGCCTTCAGAGGGATTACGCAGACATCGACTTCATGGGTTATGCCAAGCAGTCCAAGGAGATAAAGCACCTGTTTAATGAACTCGGTTACGCGCCGAGAGACCGCTTCAACGCCATGCTTGGGTACAGGAGACTCATCTTCAACGATATCGAGAACAAGCGTCGAGTCGATATCTTCCTTGACGTTTTCGAGATGTGCCACAAATTCAGCCTCAGGGACAGGCTGGAGATCGACAGGGAGACAATACCGCTCGCTGACATGCTCGCCACCAAATTGCAGATAGTCGAGATCAACGAGAAGGACATGAGGGACGCGTTGAGCATCCTCTCCGACTACGATATAGGGACAAGCGACACAAATACAATAAATGGTGCCTATCTCTCGAAGTTGTGCAGCAACGATTGGGGTATCTACAGGACCTTCACTCTCAATCTGGACAGGCTTCTGGCTACACTTCCAGAGAGGGACTTTGAAGCTCAGCAGAAGGATGCTGTAAGAGCGAGGATAGAGCGCCTCAGGGGGTTAATCGATAGTGCTCCAAAGAGCATCAGATGGAGAATGAGGGCGAAGATAGGCGAAAAGATACAGTGGTACGAGCTCCCGGAAGCAGACAAGGAGGTGGTCGATTCAAGAATCACAGTCACAAACCCAGGCAGACAGGGCTGAAATCTTCTGATCCATTTTAGTTAAAGTGGTTTGCATTGTCGAAGACAGGTATTTTCTTCGTCTCAGACATACGTTGGTATCGCAGGCGCTTCCGGAAGTTTGTAAACACGACAAGAAACTGCCTCGCGCAGTCGCACATTCCTGACTTCTATCGGCGCATCGCCTTCCTGTGTTTCTCGTATGCAACCCTCGAGAGCATGTCAGCCTCCTCATTCCTCTCCCTTGGAACCCACTCGAACCTCAAAGCTCTGAACCCTGATGCGAGCTCCCTCGCCTCCTTCAGCCTCTCCAGGTAAGCTCCCCCCTTCACCTTCCACTCTCCGCTCATCTGGCCCACGAGCAGCTTCGAGTCGGACCTCACGACAACTTCATCGAAACCCAGCCTCTTCAGCTCCTTGAGCGCAATAACAAGAGCAGTGTACTCCGCGTAGTTGCTGGTGACATTCTCGCCCGCCACTCCGTGCCCCTCGCTCACCTTCTTGCCGTCTGAGTAGACAACGAAGCCGTAAGTCCCGACGCCAGGGTTTCTTGGCTGCGCAAGCCCGTCAACGTACACTATTGCCTTCATCGAGCCACCAGGTTCAGAACCAGGGCGCCTGCAGCCTGCTTATCTGTGCGGACACCTTGTCCACGTAGTCCTTGAGGTGCGCGAGGACAGTCTTTGATGTGATGACGCCTATCACCTCGTCGCCCTTCATCACAAGGACCCTTCTCACACCTTTCGAGCTCATTATCTGGGATACCGCAGCTATTCCGTCCTCCGCCCTGACAGAGACAAGCTCCGTGCTCATTATATCCTCCAGCTTCACTGCCGCCGGGTCCCTCCCCTCGGCCACAACCTTCGCAAGAACATCCCACTCCGTGACTATCCCCTCTGGCCTCGACCTGGAGCCTATGACAACGAATCCGTGCCTGTTGTCCTTCATCGCCTTTGCAGCCTGAAGCACAGTTGTTCCCCTGGGCATGACAAGGAAGTCCTTCTCCACTATGTCCCTGGCGAAGAGCACCATCGTGCGGTCCACGCATACCACGCTTAATTAATCGTTTCCCGCTGTACAGGGCTGCACATGCCATGCATTCGAAGCAGCATTCGCCGTCCTCACTCGGCCTGAGGCTCTGTACCGCCGCAGGAAGCCAGACATTCCTCCTCCTCTCAGCTCTTGCGGCGGGTAAGCTCGCAGTGCTCCTCTCCGTCCTGGCAGTATACAAGAGCTCAGACTTCCTCCGGTTCATGAGCAGCCAGTGGGACAGCAGAATCTTCGAGTCGATTGCCTCCGTGGGATACACACATACTTACTACTACGCCTTCTCGCCCTTTTACCCAGCACTCGTCTCGTCTCTCATCCCGTTCGTGGGCAGGGCCTGGATTTCAGGGCTGATTGTGACAAACGTCCTCAGCTTCTCATTTCCACTTCTCGTCAGCAGGGCTTTCGGGTTCAGAACCGCACTCCTTGCAGAGCTCTTCCCCACATATCTTGTGTTCACCACTGTGCCCTACTCTGAATCCCTCACACTTCTTCTCCTTGCTGCTGGCATCCTGCTCGTAATGCGTGGGAGATACCTGACGTCGTCTGCGGCCGTCTCCTGTGCCGTGTTCAGCTCTTTCAGCGCCGCATGGACGCTCCCCTCATTCGCGATTGCGGTTCTGAAAGAGAGGAGGCTGGCGCGCCTCCTTCTGTTCTACGCACTCCCGGCCGCCACAGGCCTTCTCATCCTTGCATGGTTCATGATTCGGACTGGCGGATACTTCACCTTCTTCTCCGTAGAGAGGAGTGTCTGGGGTGTCATGCCTTCAACACCTCTCGGGCAGGCTGAGTGGCTGCTCAACGGCTGGTTCACGTCCCAGAGCTGGTCTGTCCTCTCCATCCCGCTTCCCCCTACCTACTGGCTTGTCAGGAACATCCTCTTTGAGTCCTTTTACCTCTTCGGCGCCTTCATGCTCCTTCGGGCCGACGTGGGCGAAAGGCTCTTCCTCTTCGCCTACACCATTTCTGCCTCTCTCCCTCTCCTCTTCTTGGTTGGGACACCTGCCGTCTCCATACCAAGGCTCCTTCTGCCTGCCTTCCCAGTCTTCTACAGCTACTCCTCTCTGATAGGCAGAAGGTACTTGCCTGCCTACATTGCGACCTGCTTCGTCTCTGCCATGGCTGTAGCCGTCCTCCAGACGTTCTCTTTCTTCTCCTAGCAGACAGATTCAGAAAGAGATGCGGAGTAACCAGTGGTTAGAAGTTGAAAATAAACAGGAACGGTCGTCCTGAGAGACAGACCGTCTTGCGCACAGAAAAGGCCCTTCCGACCTTACTCTGTCTCTTCAGTTGATGCGGGCTCAGCCGCGCCCTCGGTAGCCGAAGAGGCTCCCTCCACAACTGTCGCTGTGGCGAACCTGTTCGCAACCTGGGTGACCTTGATCCTCGCCTGCTGCCCCTGCTTCGTGCCGGCCACGAAGATGACGAAACCGTCCACCTTCGCTATGCCGTCACCGCGCCTGCTGACCTCGGAAATGGTAACGTCGTACTCCTTCCCGACTTCAACCGGCTTGGGCTTGAAGGACCTGAATCCACCAGGGCCGCGGTTGTAGTTCCCTCGTCCGAAACTCGTCTTGTTCACATCCTAGCGTCTTCGGTAAATCCGCTGAGATCGGCCCCGTGCGCCACCTTATTAAACCTATTCCGAGCAGCCGCCCGCATGCCAGCGGAAGCCACAAAGGAGCAGTTTCAGGAGCTAGTTAAGAAGGCTGTATCCGTCAGGGTTGTGAAAAGGGGAGAGGAGGCCAAGGTGAAGCTAAGGACCAAGGGAGTGCTCTACACGATCAAGGTCAAGACGGCTGAGGTGGATGGCCTGCTCAAGGGGCTCAAGCAGCCTGTCGAGGAGCTCTAGAGAACGCCCGCAGCCAGAAGCGCAGCCAGGCCAAGAGCTATTGGGATGGGGAGGCCTGGGAGGAGCCTCCTCCTCCTGAGCATGTACAGGGTTGCAGCCACACCCAGGTCGACTGATACAATGACAAGAAGAGATTGCTGCAGGCCGGAATAGAACAGCGCTAGAGAGGGAAGCATCGAGTAAAAGACAAGGTCGCCCATCCCTACTGTAAACTCTCCCACTCTGACGGAAAGGGCGCCAAGAGCTGTTGGCGAGACGGAAACGAGCTGCTTCAGCGGACCCCTGAACACAGCGTACACATCGTAGAGTGCGAATGCGCTTGGGAGAAGCACGGCTGTCGTGAGTGGGAGCGTCGAAGCGAAGTAGCTCCCCACTTCAGCCGCTATCAGACCAAGGACTGCAGCCGAGACTGCCCTGACCTCCTTCACAAAGACTGTATACGCGATTCCTGCCACAGGGGCAAGGGAGACAAGTATCTCGACAGGCGCAAGGAACCGCCCATCAACGTATCTGTATAGGACACCGTCCGCTGTGATGAGTGTCAGGATGAACGCAGAGGTTGATGTAGCAAGGAAGACGAATAGCTTGAATGAGAGTGTCATCCTTCTCCTTGCTATCCAGGCAAGAAGGACAGTTGTGGCGAACACAACGGCTACAAGCGCAAGCACACCAAGAACGCTCCCGGCTGAAGATGTGCCGAAAGGCTCGTAGCTGTACCCTATAGAGATGTAAGTGGGTACGTTCATCTCTGTTATTGCAAGCGATGCAGCCTGGACCACTGATATCAAACAGATCGCTAGAAGGACGCCGCCAGGCGTTACCTTCTTCGTCCCTGAGCTCATACGCTGAACTCTTGCCCCGGTGTAACTGCGTGTGCCTCCACACCCATCTCCCTGTGAAGGAGCTCGGCCAGCGACACGCAAGACTCCTCCTCACCGTGGACTGTGAGGAAGATGGGCGAGCCCTTAACGCGTTTGAGGTCCTCCGTCAGTGTTGTCTTTCCGCTGTGCGACGAGAAGTCGAAACGCCTCACCTCAGCCCTGACCTTCGTCGGCTTCCCCCTGTATATCGTCAGGCCCTTCTCTATCAGTGTCCTGCCAGGTGTCCCAGGAACCTGGAAGCTAACAATCGCTATCGCGTTCTTCTCGTCCATCGCGAGCCTCTCATTGTAGAATATGGATGCACCCCCGACAAGCATTCCTGCCGGTGAGACGATCACACCTGGCTTCTTCACTATCCTTCTCCTCTGTGTCCAGCTGACAACCTCTTCCGTGTTCTCGAGTGTCCTCCTGAGAAGCGCCGGGTCCCTCAGGTACTCCTGGTACCTCAGTAGAATTCCGTTTACTTTCAGAGCCATCCCGTCCATTGCAACAGGGTACCTGAAACCGTTCTTGTTGAGTGTCATTGCTATCTCCTGAGCCCTCCCGACAGAGAAAGCAGGCACAAGAAGCACGCCTCCCCTCTCCACAACCTCAGTTGCAAAATCCGTGAACTCCTTCTCCACCCTCTGCCTGGCAGGGTGGTCCGCGGTGGCGTAGGTGCTCTCTGTTATCACTATATCTGCCTCGCCGAAGTCCTTCCAGGCAGGCTTCAGCAGGTTCGTCTCTTCGCCGTTGATATCCCCGGTGTAGAGCAGCCTCCTTGAGCCAGCCTCAACGACCGTTATCGCCGAGCCAGGTATGTGCCCTGCATCGTAGAAAGTCACAGTGAAGTCTCCTATCTCGAACGGCTCACCGTATTCGTGGTTCACCGTCGCAGAGTTCATCGCCATCAGGTCGATGTACTCGAAAGGCAGATACTGACCCGATATCTTGATGAAGTCCTGTATCAGGAGGCTCGAAAGCTCCCCTGTAACAGGAGTGCAGTGCAGCTTCATCCTCCCAGCAAGGAAGTAGATAGGAGCCGCCCCGGAGTGGTCCAGGTGAGCGTGGCTCAGGACCAGGCCCTTCAGTTCCTTTGGCTGCACGTGCATCGGGAAACCTGGAACCTTCGTCGTTAGTGCGCCGTAATCTAGCAGTATCTTGCTTTCTTTGTGGCCAACCAGGAAAGCGGAGCGACCTACCTGCCTGGCTGCTCCGAGTACCTTAACTTGCATTTACAATAAACTGTCTTGGGTCGCCTTCTGATACCTTCTATAAGCCTTTTGGAGCATCATGTTGCGCACGTACTCTGAGAAGAGAACGACCGCTCCGTTTCTACAGCCAGGCAACGACGGCTGTCTCAACCGGCGTGGGCCTGGCGCATCATATCAGGGGGCTGTGTAATGGGGTCCCTTCCACACAATCTCATGAAGCCCTTCCTGCTCCATTGTGCCATTCTCTTTACAGTATGACTCGGTGTGACTTCGACAGGCACGCGACAACAGGGCGGCCCATCATTCTGCCGTGGCCAGGCCTTGGGTGTCTCTCCTCTTACACCGGTTCACATTTAAGACACTCGGCTGAAGCCCCATGGTGTTACAGAATGAAGGTCTTCCCACCCGACCTCAGGCTTGACAACAAGTTCCTCATCGCAGGCTTCCACGGCATCGGAGCAACTGGCTACTGGACAGTGAAGTTCCTGGTACAGGAGTTGAAGGCGAAGAGGGTGGCATTCGTGGATTACGAGAACGCGCCGGCTGTGGCCTCAAGTGTCGAGGGGAGGATAGCAACACCCTACGAAATATACTCCTCAGGTGACATCTCCCTTCTCAGGGCAGAGGTCTCTCCTGCGAGAGAGAAGGAGAACGAGTTCTACAGGGGTCTGGCGGAGTGGATAATGGGGTCGGGTGTCAAGGAGGTTGCCCTTGTGGGCGGTCTTGACGAGTCTCTGAGGAGCGACGACGGCAAGTACAGGGTTGCAATGACGTCCTCCATGCTCGCAAGGGGAGGGCTGCCTGGCGAGCCTCTGCTCGAGGAGGACAGGATGATAGTGGGCCCGGTTGCGTCCTTCCTCAACACCTTCGAGATGCACGGGTTTCCCGCCTTCGCAGTTCTGGCCTACTCGAACACAGAGAGGGTTGACCCGAGGGCAGCGGCACACGCCGTTGAGTTCCTTGCCAAGAGGTACTCGCTCTCGGTCGACACATCACCGCTCATACGCGGTGCAGAGGTCATCGAGGGCGAGCTGAAGCTTATGGAGGAGAGGGAGAAGCACCCCTCCGCCTCAGTCTATACCTGACCTCCTCGCCGGCAGGCGGTTCATGCAGGACCTTGACGCTCTTGTATCCCATCCGCCTGAGCCTTCCAACCCATTCCTTCATCCTTATCCTGCCTTTGCCTACCGTCTGCGTGAATGGATAGACGAAGTCAAGCTCAACAGGGTAAGGTCCAAGGACTGCATGGACCCTGTAGACGTCCCACCCCCTGTATTCACGCTGCGCGAGTCTCCTCCCCGTCAGCGGTTCCCCAGTGCCAGGTATGACAAGGAGCGCCCTGCTTCTCCTTCTCCTCATGGCCCAGCCCAGCCTCCTCGATGCAATCGAAAGCTCAGGCCTAAGTAGGTCCTCTGCCCCCCTGAGTAGCAGCCCCTTCTCCTTTATGTGGGGCGTACCCGCCTCCAGAAGACTGCTTTGCTTTGACATCTCGACGAATGCCTCCCTCAGGCTTGGATGCGCGTACGACCGCTGCTCCACAACGTCCCAGAGCCTGCCCTCGGATATCGCCTCCTTGCACGCCTGAACCTCCCTCCTGAGAGCGTGAAGGTTGTGTAGGGCCAGCTTCCTTGTCCTCTCAGCTGGATCCATCTTCTTCAGTTCCTCCGCCGACGTCGAGTTGCATGCAGGGCAGCTGCATGGGAGGTGCTTCATCTGCTGAAGTGTGTGGACACCCATCTCTGTCATGTATCTTCCCTCCCTCGCGAAGAGTATGTAACTGGCAGAGTCGAACGTGTCGCACCCGAGCGCCACAGCTAGCGCCATCGTCAGTGTGTGCCCGGCGCCGAAGAGGTGCAACGGGACAGAGTAGGGCATAGCGCCCCTCGTCGCAGCTATCATCCTGACAAGCTCAGCGTACCTGTAGTTCTCCATCACTTCCGTAGGACTCCCAAGTGCAAGGAACGAGAAGCCTGCCTTCAGCAGCCCTGTCGCCGACCTCCTGAGCAGGTCGGGGAAGAGCCCTCCCTGGACAGGCCCAACCCATGTCGTCTTCGAGCCGTGGAACTCTCCAATCGTCTCGACAGCCCTCTCAAGGCTGTACTTCATCGTCTCCTCCGCGTATCTCCTCGACCTTGAGTAACCAGTTGGCCTGTCCAGCGTGACAGCTAGGTCAGACCCTATCTCTGACTGGAAGAGAGCTATCTGCCTGTGGTCAGCCTCAACACTGCCGTACCTGAGCACCTGGTACCCGCCCGAATCAGTCATCACGAGGCCATCGAAGCCAAGCAGAGAGTGGACACCCTTCTCAAGGGCCTTGTCCTTCAGCCTGCTGTACATTATGAATGAATTCGTCATCAGCGCCTCGAACCCGGCAGACCTGACCTCTGCGACGCTGACGCTCTGATTCACAGGGTGGACAACGGGCATCAGGCACGGTGTCTCGACCTTTCTGCCGTTTACTGTGAGAGTGCCTATCCTGCCAAGAAGGTCCGACTCCCGAACCTCAAACTCCATCTCAGACAACCGCTCGCACTGTCTCCCTTTTGCTTTCAGCGTCTACTGCTTCTTCGTGTCCCTCACGAATTCGTCGTAGATGGACTTCACCTTCTCTGCGGCAAGCCCTGTACCTTCAACGACGCCCTTCTCTGTAACCTTCACCTTCTCCATCACAATAATCGCGCCCACGTCTTCCCTCACCTGAACAAGCCCAGGGAAGACGCGATTCAGCCTCTCACCGAGCGCCCTGAAGTCGAATGGCTTTTCCATAAGCCTCATCTCCCTAACAACGTCCCCGTTCAGGACTAGCTTGTGGACACCCTCGCCCGCTCCAACAACCTTGTCAAGCACCAGGCTCAGTCCCTCGTCCACTGCGAGAAGTGTGCCGCTGTACTCTCTTCCGTCCTTCGTCTCGACTGTCACAGTGCGCCCAATCATCGTGGCCAGTTCCTCCCCGAACCTCCTGAATGTGATCGAAGACAAAGAAGTAATTCCCTTTCTCCGGCGCGCCACGAGTGTATCCGGTGCTTATTTTCTATTGCTTTCAGACTTAAATCTCCCGGACAGATGCAAAACGCGTGGTTCCAGGCTCAGAGCCCCGGGCGTCCGGATGTCAATCAAGACTGCTCCGCCTCTCCTCTCTCGCGGCCGTCTTGCTGCTTCTACTTCTCGCCGCAACTGTCTCGTTTCACGCCAGGTACCCGTCACAGTACCTTGTCTGGCTTGCGACAGGCGAGGCTCTCCTTGCGTCTGCAGCTGCCTTTCTCGCTCTCCTTTCAGGCGTCTTCACACTCTCGAAGGGAAGGCAAGAGCTCAGGAGGACTTTACTCTTCCTTCTTGCAGTGACGTTCGTCGTCTTCCTAATGCACATGTACATCATCGATTCGCCCCCAACGTCGGGCTGCGGGACGGGTGCGAAGCCAGGGTGCATAATGGACGAGGTTTACTACGTGCCTGCGGCCCAGTCTCTTCTCTCAGGGCAGCAGTGCTCTCCGTATGCCGACAGCTGCAACATGGAGCACCCATTTCTTGCGAAGGCAATTATAGCGGCTGGGATAGCCCTATTCGGCTTTAACGACACTGGCTGGAGGTTCTTCATAGCCCTCCTTGGTACTCTTTCCATACCTCTTCTCTTCGTGCTTGTGAAGCTGGTATCCGGGAGCGACAGACTGTCATACTTCTCAACACTTCTATTCGCTTCAGACACACTCTTCTTTGTCCACTCCTCTGCAGCACTGATAGACGTCCCGCCCGTCTTCTTCGCCCTCCTCGGCTTCATATTCTACTTCTGGGGGCGCGGTTACTGGCTGCTTGACAGGTATGTCATTTCAGGCATCTTCCTTGGCCTCTCGGCCCTCTCAAAGGAGACATCCCTCTTCTTCATCACGCTGCTTGTAACATATCATGCTGTGTCGTCCGGTTCGGGCCTCAGGAGGTGGGCATACGACTCGCTGAAGGTAATGCTTACTGCTTCACTTGTATTCGCGGTGGGGCTACAGGTCTACGACTCACTCTTCGCGTCAGGCTCTGTCCCTATATTCTATCAGCACGTCGAGTTCATGCTCAGGTACGGTTCAGGCCTCACGGGGGGAGGCTGGACGGACGCAGTACTCAAGACGTACATAACACCGCTCAACTGGCTCCTCTACTACTCGCCCGTTGACTACTTCGTCACAAACGTAACAGTGCCGTCCCAGGGCGGGCAGCCAATCACATACACCAGCGTCGGATACTACGGCGTTCCGAACTTCATGGTCGTCTGGCTTGTCTTTGCATGGGTCCCGGTTGCTGTTTCCAGGCTCTCAACTGTAGGGCAGTCGGGTGCAAGGTCCGGGGAGGATAGAGCGGCGCTTTTCGCTCTTGTCTGGCTCGCCTGGACGTACGTTCCTTACATACTCCTCTGGCTCTACGGCAGGGTCACGTACCCGTTCTACCTGCTGCCTGCGATACCAGCACTCTCAATCGGGGCGGCATACTTCATCACTCGAGACTGGTTCCCGAGGAAGATAGCCCTCCTCTACCTGGCTGCCACCTTCCTCTGGTTCTTCTACTACTTCCCAGTGAAGGACTTCCTCCCTCTCTGGCTCCGGGAACTGATCGGCAGGTGATTCACACACCTGTCGAATATCGCGTTAAGCACTTATACCAATTAACTCGAACCAGTGAACAAGACTGGCAATGAGCAGGGTAGCGGACGTCAAGACAAGGGTTTCGTCCGTGGAGCTGCTCGCAACGCTGAAGAAGAGCTACAGCTACAGGGAGCTCTCTTCAGTCCTTGGCCTCTCCGCCCCAATACTCAGCAGGTACGTGAGGGGGCATGTACTGCCGAGCGCCTCCCGCTCAGAGAAGTTCATAGCCACTTTCAGGGAGAAGCTCCTCAGAAAGATGATAATGGACCAGGTCAGGGTGACGCAGGACGGCTCCTACGACATAAGCGCTGTCATATCGAACGTGGGCCTGCTTAGGCAGATAGCCAAGGTGGTCTACAGCCAGTTCAGCCTTGTACCTGTCGACAGGGTCGTCACTATGGAGGTAGACGGCGTCCCGCTTGCAGTCGAGGTGGCTGGCGAGTTCAACGCAAGCATAGCCGTGGCAAGGGGGGAGAAGGACCTCGGCGTCGAGGAGTTCTACGAGCAGAAGGTCGTTTACTCTCCCTCATCTGTGAAGTACCTATATCTCCCAAAGACGGCTGTGAAGAAGGGCGAGAAGCTTCTCATAGTCGACGATATGGTCAGGTCTGGCACAACGATCGAGGCACTCTCTCACCTGGCAGAGAAGGCAAAGGCAAAGGTTGTGGGTGTCTTCGCGATAGCCTCCATAGACCAGTCCATGCAGAAGCTGAAGGGTAGACTCGGTCTCACATGCCCAATAGAGTCCCTAGTGACACTTGAGCAGAGGTCGAGGCATTACAGTTTCTAGGTGGGTAGAGTTGGACACATTCACTGTCGACGCCTCCTTCGTGGCAAGGTCAATCCCACCCAGGAGGAAGGACTCTCACAAGGGGATGAACGGGACGGTATGTGTTGTTGGCGGTAGCAGGCTTTACCACGGAGCACCCTTCCTTTGCGCTTCAGGGGCGCTCAGGTGCGGCGTTGACCTAGTGTACATAGCAGTCCCCGCGACAGTAGCACCTTCAGTCAGGTCCCTCTCACCCGACTTCATTGTGATTCCTCTTCCAGACGCAAAGCTCACAAAGGGGAACGTCAACAGACTCATGCACTGGGTTCCTCCAGTGGGATGCATGGCTGTAGGGCCTGGCCTTGGCCCGCAGAACACTGAGCACATCTCTTACCTCGTCAACCAGTTCAGGGGTGTGGCGAATGGTTTCGTGCTTGACGCAGACGCTCTGAGGTCTGGCGTCCTTCCTTCGGCGAAGGCAGCGGGTGCACTCGTGACACCCCACGCGGGTGAGTACGAGAGGCTCTTCGGCTCGAAGCCGCCGGACGAAGTTCGAGAGAGGTCGGAGGCTGTGGCATCGAAGGCTCTGGAGAGCGGCGTCACTGTACTCCTCAAGGGCCCGACAGACATCATATCCGACGGCAAGAGGGTGGCGCTCAACACAACTCACTCGCCCTCCATGACAGTGGGTGGCACTGGCGACGTCCTGACAGGGATAGCCGCAGCCCTTATCTCGAAGGGGGTTGACACGTTCACAGCTGCCTGCTCGGCTGCCTTCATCAACGGCTCAGCAGGCCTCGAGGCTGCGAGGGATCTGGGCCACCACATCTCAGCCTCGGACGTAGTGGCCAGGATACCTGTCGTGATGAAGAGGTTCGACAGAACGGTATGATATGAAGACAAGGAGGCTCGGCCTTCAGAGAAGGTGGGCCGTTGTCGTCAACGCGCTGCAGAGAATAGTTGTATCGTACGAGAGGGCCTCAAGCAGGATCGCCCTCCGCGGAGACGAGAAGATGAGGCTCCTGGCTGTTGCATCTGCAGTCAGGAAGGGCGGGCTCGTGCTCGACCTTGGTTCAGGCCCGGGTACAATGTCAAGGCTTGTTGCGTCGGCTGGAGGCGTGCCAGTCCTCCTTGACGTTTCGAGCGAGATGCTCAGGAGCGCACCCTTCGTCTCAAGGGTCCAGGCCATGTTCGAGTACCTGCCCTTCAGGGAGGGCACTTTCGACTCTGTTGTGTCTGGCTTCGCAGTCAGGGACTCCTACGACCTCCTGGCTTCAGTCTCAGAGGTGGCCCGTGTCATGCGTTCCGACGGTGTCTTCTCCTTCTGCGACCTCGGACGGCCCGACTCTGTGCCTAAAGCAATCGCAGTCGCTCTCTACCTCAGGGTCTTCCCTCCGCTGATAGGTCTTCTCTTCGAAGGGATAGCTGGCCTCGGCTACGGCACCATATTTGACACATACATGCTCGCGCCGACCAATTCGTCCCTCCGGAGGCTTCTCTCACTCTTCTTCAGGCACGTTGCTGTCACAGAACACAGGCTTGGAAGCTCGATCGTCGTTGTCTGCTCCGGAAAGCGTCAGACAGCCCTGCTGAGCGCCTCGAGCAGCTCTCCTATCCTCCCTGCTGGAACCCTTCCTCCCGCCGCCCTCCTGTGACCGCCACCACTACCGCCGAGCCTCTTGGATATCCTACCCATTGCCACGCCAAGGTGAGCCCTGCAGTCCGAAGTCCCCCTCACGCTCACCTCCATCCATCCCTTCTCCCTCTCCCTGTACGAGACTCCAGCCCTGACCCCGAATGCGCCTATCAGCAGCTTTGCCACGTTACCTGTGGAGTGCTCTGTCGTGTCCATGTACGCAAGGCCTCTTAGCTTCCTCCCCTTCCTCCCGACAATCTCCATCAGGCCAACAACAGTATCCATCTGATCCACTGCGTGCTTCACAACCTCGTCTATCCTGTGCGGGAACTTCATACCCGCGAGTTCCTTCACGAGCATCTCAGGGTACCCGCTCTCGTCCCCCTTCCTGGAGACAGCGTGAGAGAGAAGCGAGGCGCATGCTAGAACGAACTGCCTGTCTGTCCTCTCCATCAGCTTCTTCGCCATTGGTGAGTCGTCCATGTAGTCTGTCACTGCGCCGTAGAGGGCCAGGTAAGACGCCTCCTGAGGGAGTGAGTTCCTGAGAGTGCGATATGTGAGCATGCTTGCGCACTCGCTTGTGTCGTGAACGAACTTCACGCCCCTCGCCCTTATCCTTCTCTTGGCCGACTCCGGTATGTGGTGGTGGTCTATGTACGTGACGGAGCACCTTCCAGCGAGCCGCCCCAGCTCCTCCACAAACCTGTCCATGCTTGTCTCGTCGCTCCCTATGTCGCAGAGGACGAACTCGTCTATCCCGTCAGGCACCTTCCCAAGGTCCTCTATGACACTGCCGTAGTCCGTCAGGAGGAAGTCGGCCCCCTTTGCTGCCACGACAAGTGCTGCGGAGCTTATTCCGTCGACATCCTTCACGTGAGAGATACAGAAAGCCTTCAACGTTCTGTCTCCCACACCACGCCCATTTAAAGCGCACCCATGTAGAGAAACTGTTTATGAGTGGTTCAGTGCGTCCCTGACGGCGGAGTTTGCGCCCTCCACTCCTCATATTCTGCGGGATACCAGGGAGCGGCAAGACAACAGTAGCCCGTCTGGTCGCCTCCTCGCTCAAGAAGTCTGTTCACGTCCAGACCGACTCGATAAGGAGGATGCTCCCGAGGCCCTCATACAGCATGGCGGAGTCGAGAATGGTCTACTCCGCAGCCGTGTCTGTTGCAAGGGAGGCGCTCATAGCCGGGTACACAGTCATACTTGACGGCACATTCCTCAGGGAAGAATACAGGAGGGAGGCGAGGAGAGCACTCATGCCTTACTGCTCGAGCTGCACAGTTGTGCACGTTGCCTGCGACGTCAGGACGGCTTACATGAGAAACGCGTCGAGGGATGCTGTTGTCCCCTTCGATAGATTCGTCAGGCTTTGCTCCAGGTTCCAGGAGCCGAGGGACGCTGTGAGGGTCAGCACTTCGCAGCTCGGGAGCCGCGAAGCGGCGGATGCTGTGCTTCGGTCGCTCTAGCCCACGAAAAGGTCCTCGGCAGCAGCACTCCCTGCCTCGCTCTGCTCCAGGAGGTATGCTATCGGCGCCTTCAGCGCGCTGAAAAGGGATGGGAGAATGAGCAGGTAGACGAGAAGAGAGAACCCGAGCTCAACAGAGAGAGTGCTCAAATGCACAGTCAGCCTTCCTCCGTCAGTGGCCGTCCAGATGTAGTACGCAGAGGCGATGTACGAGCCGCTCACGAATGGGACAGAGATGGCCATACCCTCTGTGAGCGCTCCCAGGACCTGAAGCCCTGTAATCATGGCTCCGAATACGTAGATCAACCCTGTCGTGAGCGGTATGCCGGGCAAGGAGCTCAGGTAAGCACTCAGGGCGTAAGGTATCAACACCCAGAAGACAACGTTCATCAGAAGGACGGAGGAGGCGTGAGAAACACGCCTCGAGACGCTCACCTGTCTCGCGGCCCTCATCTTATCAGAACACCCGTCCTGATTGGCAGGTCAACGCCAGGAAGAATGACGTGGAGGACAGCAACGAATCTCCCCGGAGACAGCTGCCCCGGCGAGGAGAGCGAAATAGTCACAGTCGAACTCCCTCCAGGCTGGACTGAAATGGCGTATGTGCCGGAGCTGGCTACAACTGTCCCGCCGCTGTAGAGCTGGCAGTAAATTGCCGCGTCAAATCTGAAGTTCTGCTCGTTCACAAACGAGACAGGAAGCGTAACCGCTGTCCCGCCACCCGACCGGGTTATAGCGCCAGGTCCGACGGAGAGCTTACCCATCGGTGGAGCGAACTCGATGCTCTGGTTTGACGATATCCCCATGCGTGCGAAAGGCACAAGCCCTGCTGTCACGTTGGCGCTGAGGACAACAGAGGAGCCGTTGAGCAGTATCTTCCTGAGAAGGTTTGTGTCCTTCACGCTCAGGAAGCTTATCGTCGTGGAGAATGTTGCCCTGCTCACACCTCCTGGCTGGACAGAAACTGGGCTGGACGAAGACTGAGACAAGAGCTCTCCGTCAGCCCTCGCCGAGAATAGCACTCCAAAAGAGATGGGATACAGCCCCCTGTTTAGAACTGTTGCGTTCACAACTGTCGTCATGTTGCCCCCCGAGAGTGTGTTGCCCACAGAGATGCCTGCACCCGTGCCACTGCCCACGAGTCCCTCTGCGTCCTGGTAGGCCGAGTATATCACCGTGGAGAAAGTGACCATGGAGACAAGTGTTATCGCGAGCGAAACGGCCCTGAGCGACCTGGCCGCGGTGGAGCGCTCCTCTGTCAAGACTCCTTCTTTTCTTCTTCCTGCTGCGTCACGACGCCCACACCCTTCTCTACCTTGAATGTCACAACCCCAACACCCCTCTCCACCTTCATAAAGTCGATACCCCTGAGGACCATTATCGAGCCAACCCAGCCCATTATGCCAAGGAAGAGAGCCTGTATGGCCGCGTAGAGAAGTACACTCATCGACGACCCAAGGTCTGCGGATGGCCTTGCAGACTGGTAGCCAAGGAGAACGCTGTAACCCAGGACGAAGGTGAATATCAGCAGCGCTATTCCGACGACGGCCGAGGCGACACCGAACGTTCCAGCCAGCTTCACGGTAGCCTGGTCGCACTCGACGTTATTTAACGGTGGGCCTAGAACTCCATAGACCGCCTGTAGAAGGCGAATCCGACGAAGAGGAGCGCGGAGGAGAGGGCGGCGAGCGCGGATATCATAGGCAGGTCAACCGAGCCCGAGCCGAGCGCCCTGAACGATTCGACAGCCCATGTCATCGGGTTGAACGAGGACACAAGCCTGACCGCAGGTGGCAGTATCGAAGCGGGGTAGAACTGCGTGCTGAAGAAAGACAGGTAGACCTGGACAGTGCTCCTCACAGTCGTGAACAGCTCGAGGCTGTTTGCCATCGAGGCCGCAACGACGGATAGGCCGATCACAGCCGCCGAGTAAACCCACACTATCAAGACGCCAGCCAGGAAGAGCGGGAAGGACAGCCTGTAGAGAAGCGATATCACTACAGTTCCGGGTATGACTGTCACCGTGGTCCTGAGCATCCCCGAGAGGAGCCTTGAAAGGGCGAACCTGGCCTTAGGCACAGGAAGCGTAAGAAGGTAAGGCTGAACGTCTGTGAGCACCCTCTCCCTCCATATGTCCCTGCCTGACTGGAAGGCTGCCACCGTGGCTGTCACAAGGTTTGCCCCTGGCGCTATGTAAACGAAGTAGTTCAGACCCCTTATCATTGCCGCTAGGCTCAGCCCGGACACACCAAGGTCTATCGTGAAGTTAACGAACATCACGACCATCAGGAACCTGTCTGAGAAGAGAAGCCTGAAGTCCCTCTCGATCACAACAAGAGGCCTACTCAAAGCGACCACCCTCAACCTTCCTGAAGAGGAAGGCGCTCCCGAGTCCGAAGAATATCGCGACGAACATGATGAGTATCAGAGGCTCGCCCCAGTACGACTGCCCACCTAGGACTATCGACCTGATTATGTCGGAGGCGGATGTCACAGGCGACAGTGCAGCGACAGGCTGCACAGGCCCTGGCATGAAGTACAGCGGGTAGATGGCAGCGCTGACCCTTACCACTGCAAGCTCTGCGAGTGCTATCGTTATGTCGAACCTGTTCTCGCTCCTTATCACCATCGCGAACGTGATCGAAAGGCCAGAGATTCCTGTTGCGAGAACGAAAAGTACGGCGTACGACGTGATTATGCCCCATGGCGAGAAGTACCCGTCCAGGAATGCAACGAGCAGGAGCATCGGTGCCACGTAGATCAGGCTCCTAAGCGCGCCTCCGAGTGCCCTTCCAAGGACGAAGAGCGTGTGCCCGAACGGAAGGCTGAGAAGGTAGTCAAGGAGGCCAAGCTCCTCCTCCTCGAACAGGTCAGCTCCAATTATGAATGCTATTGACGTAAGCGTCGAGACCACGGCGCCGACGGAGTAGAAAGCGAAGTAGTCTATCCCGAGGGACGCTGTCAGCCTGTTGATCAGCGTTGCAAAGACGAAGAGCTGTATCAGGAAGAAGATAGACCTGGATATTATTATCCAGGGCGACTTCATCAGCACACGCATGTCCCTCTCGACGATCACGCCCAGTATGGAGAGCTCCCTTCTTCCAGGCCTCATGAAAGCTTCGTCCCCGTGTAGTGGAGGAAGACGTCCTCTAGCGTAGGCTCCTTCAGGCTGACGCTCTCCACCTGCCCTCCCTTCGCGGCCAGCTTGTTGATTATGTGAGGGAGGAGAACCCTGCCGTTGCTCAGGTAGATGGAGAGCCTGCCGCCTTCCGCGACAACGTCCTCAACCTCCCCTATCTGCCTGATCTCGTCCACGAACCTGCTCGCCTCCCCCGAGACCCTGAGCTCGATTATGTCCTGGCCCATAAGCGTCCCCTTCAGCTGCTGGGGCGTCCCGACACCCACCATCTGCCCCCTGTTCATTATGCCCACCCTGTCAGACATCCTGTCAGCCTCGTCCATCATGTTTGTCGCTAGGAGTATCGTTGAGCCCTCATCCCTCAGCTCCTCTATCATCTCCCACACCATAAGCCTTGACGGGACGTCCAGGTAGGCCGTCGGCTCATCGAAGACTGCTATCCTGGGCCTCTGTACGAAGACCTTCGCGTTCTCTATCTTCTTCTTCGTCCCACCCGAGAGCATCCAAGTCCTCTTCCTCGCTTCATCAGTGAGCCCGAACTTGGCCAGCACCTCCTCTATCCTCTTCTCCCTAACTCTCTTTTCAACTCCAGTCACCTTCCCGTGCCACTCGAGTATGTCCCTTGCTGTCAGTATCCTGTCGTACTTCGGGTCCTGGAAGCTTATGCCTATCATCTCCTTCACCCTGTCCGGCTCCTGACTGACGCTCCTGCCGTCGACGACAACATCGCCCCGTGTCGCCCTGTACACTGTTGCCATTGTCATTATGAGCGTCGTCTTACCAGCCCCGTTCGGCCCAAGGAGGCCGAATATCTCCCTGTCGTTGATCGTGAACGTAACTCCCTTCACTGCGTCAACGTTCTTGAAGCTCTTCCAGACATCCCTGAACTCTATCATATTCAGCCTTCATGTCCTGACCTGTATCCTGTTCCTCTCTGGGTCGAACCAGGCCACACCCATCGCCTCAGTGTTCCTTGCGAACCCAACCCTGCCTTTCCTGTCTACAGTAATTATGCCAGCAGTTCCCCTACCGCTCCTCCTTGAAATAAGAGAAATCGACATCCTCGCCGCCTCCGCCGCTGTCCTCTTCTTCATGAATGAGCAGGCGTTCCAGCAGAGGGAGTTCCTGATTATCTCCTCACCAGTGCCTGTGGCGCATGCCGCCCCCGCTGACTCGTCTGCGTACACACCAGCGCCTATGATCGCGGAGTCGCCCACCCTCCCTGGCATCTTCATCCATGTGCCGCCTGTGCTGACTGCAGCCGATGGGACGCCCTCAGAGTCGATACCGACTGCGCCCACAGTTCCACCTCCCAGGCCAGCCCTTAGAGCTTCAGAGTTCTTCGGGTGTGCTCTCGAGACATCCTCCTTCAGCTTCCAGTATCTCTCTAGTGCTCCTCTCGACGGCTCCAGCCTCTCCACGCTCAGCCCAGCCGCCCTTGCGACTATCTCGCACTTCTCTCCGACAATGATAACGTGCTCCGTCCTCTCCATCACCTCCCTTGCAAGCACAACAGGATGGTAGGTACAGGTGCATGCCCCTACACCTCCTCCCCTCAGCCCCCTTCCACTCATCAGGGCTGCGTCAAGCTCGACCCTGCCCTCTATAGTCAGGCATGCCCCCTTTCCTGCGTTGAAAGCGCCGCACTCCTCCATGTACGAGACTGCGGCCACAACCCCGTCGAGTGAGCTACCTCTGCCCATAGCCGCGAGCCCTTCCTGCAGCGCGTTCGACAGCTCCCTCAGCCTCCTGTCCCCTCTCTGGAGCTTCCCGCTCCCCGCTCCGCCGTGGACTACGAGTGTTCGCCCCCGAGACAAACGCTTCTGCCCAATGGCCGCCGCCGGGCGTGTATTTAGACGGTGCCCCAGCTCTTTTTTTCGGCGGGAAGAAAAAAATTGGTGGCCCACTGACGTGCTTCACGATATCGAGTAGGTCACTGTGACAGTCGCGGAGACGGTGAGCGACTGCGGCGGAATCACAGGCGTGCCTGCGGATGCGATTGAGGCTGCGAACATCACGGGCGCGGGATAGTAGACGTTTGCAGTCGTGGCGGAGACAACACCAGTTATATTCACACCAAGCGCTGCCGCTATCGACGTTGCCTGAGACGACGCATCCTTCACGGCCATCTGGTGAGCCTGCACTCTCGCCTGGGCCGTGGCCTGGTCTGAGGCAGTGAACTGTATCCCGTAGAGCACGTTTGCGCCGTGTGAGACAGCAGCGTCTATCGCCTGCCCCACCCTGTCGCCAAGCTGCATCAGTGAGCCCCCTGTTGCAATCACTGTCACCTCGAGCTGGTCCGACACTGTGTAGCCTGTCACTGTCTGTGTACCGCCGCAGCAGCTGTACACAGGCGTGATGCTGTATGAAACAGTGCTCATGCTGCTGTTGCTTATTCCTATTGCCTCGAGTGAAGCAATAACACCGTTCATGAGGTAAGCGTTCCTGGAGGCTGCCGCCTCAGCCGTGGAGTTCTGTGTCGTCACGCCTATCTCCAATATCGCCCTGTCAGGCTGTACCTTCGCCTGCCCGGTGCCGCTGACGGTTATTGTGCTGTTGTACCTCTGCTGCGTGGAGGCGTTTGCCTGTGGGACCTGTGGCGGGACGTGTGCCCCTGTGACAACCCAGTATACCTGGAAAGAAGTCACAGCAAGTACGAGTACCATCGCTGCAGTGAGCATCTTCCTCTGTTTCGAAGTGAGCCTGCCTTGCTTTTCCATCTGCTTCGACAGACCCTCTGTTTTGCGGCCCGATATTGCTAGTCCCCAGAACAGACCTGTCCAGAGGTCAGAACAGGTCTTTGTCTTTCCATGCCATGCCATATCGTCAAGGAACGCCTTAATACCCGGCAATCAGGCCCGTTGAAAGCGATGCACCAAAGGAAAAGAAGTGCAGTAAGCACTGCGGCAACAGCTATAATCATTGTCATCATCATAATCGCGGCGGCCGGCGCGTACTATCTTTACAGCTCGTCCACGGCTCCTCAGCAGTCATCGACGACTGTGCAGCCAGTGACGCTCAACCTGATCATGTTCACGGACCCTGCGAACCAGTGGATAAAGTGGGCAGGTCAGCAGTTCGCTCTTCAGCATCCTGGCGTGACAGTCAACGTTGTGGGCCAGCCATTCGGCAGCTACATCCAGACAGAGATAAACGCTGAGAAGACCGGCTCAAGCACATACGACATTCTCGGTTTCACATCCACGACAGCACTCAGCCTGCTCCCGTATCTCGTGAACCTGAGCCCTGTCATCAGCATAAACAGCAGCGACATACCGTACCCGCAGCTCGCGTTCGGTGGGCTCTACAGGAACGCATCCAGCGGGCAGACAGAGATGATAGGCGTACCGTACGACTCGTCCACGTTCACAATATTCTACAGGACGGACATATTTGACAACCCGAGCCTGAACGCCTCCTTCTACGAGGAGTACCACGTACCACTCGACCCGCACCACTGGACAAGCTGGCAGGACGCCATCAACGCGGACAACTTCCTTGTGAAGGAGACACACACAGTGAAGTACGGCATTCTGACAGATGCACAGCAGGCGCACGACATAATAGACACCTTCCCCGCGATATTCGGGTACTACTACGCAAGGAACTCGACCCTCAACGGTGGCACTGTTGGCGGCATAATCAACTACAACATAATGTTCATGGGGAAGGCACCGCCTGGCAAGCCACCACTCCCGTCGTTCAACAACTCCGCGGGTGTGCAGGCGCTAGAGGTCTTCTACAAGCTTGTTCAGTACGACCCGCAGCCATTCTCTGTGATCAACTACGGCACGATAGGCACCACGTTCGCATCCGGGAACGCGGCGGGAGCAATAATGTTCACGCCTGAGAACCCGACGCTCATAGCACCTGGCTCCAACGTCACTGGCAAGTACAGTATAGCAGAGTTCCCTGGTGGCTACTCCGAGACAGGGACTGACTTCTTCGGTGTTAGCAAGTACTCCCAGCATCAGCAGCTTGCTGAGCAGTTCATCCAGTTCCTCATCAACCCGACGATAAACGCGAAGCTCTACTACCAGACAGGCGAGTTCCCGATCTCAAAGCAGGCAGTTGCAATGATAAACGCAAACCAGTCCGTGCCACTCTGGGAGAGGAACCTTGTCCTGAACGTGTACAGCACTGCAGCAACTGGCTGGGCAAACCCACCAAACATACCGCCGACAGCGCCGACCCTGATACCGACCTTCAACTCCGCAGTCTACAACTTCCTCCAGGGAGACGGTAGCGTCTCCTCAGCCATAGCGGCGCTCAACCAGGCCGCGGCCGCGTGGGCCAAGGCCGTCGGGTACTGAGCGCCTCCAAATCTTTTTAACGACAGACACAGGCGGACTGGGACAAAGTTCTCCAATGGGTATCAGGCTGGAGCATGTATCGAAGAGCTTCGGGAAGATTCACGTCCTGAGGGACCTTGACCTTGAGATAGAGTCGGGTGAGCTCTTCTCCGTGGTGGGGCCCTCTGGCTCGGGCAAGACAACACTGCTCAGGATAATCGCAGGGCTGGAGAGGCAGGACAAAGGCAACGTCTGGATAAACGGGAGGGTGGTGGACGGCGTCCCGGCCCCTCAGCGGAATGTGGGCATGGTCTTCCAGGACTACGCCCTCTACCCGAACAAGACAGTACTTGAGAACATAATATCCCCGCTTCTCGTGAAGGGAACGCCCAGGCACGAGGCTGTCTCCCTTGCAGAGGAGATGGCGGGCAAGCTCGGGATATCGGAGACTCTCTCCAGGAGGCCAGGCCAGATCTCCGGGGGGCAGCAGCAGAGGGTTGCGCTGGCAAGGGCTCTCATAAAGAGGCCTGATGTCTTCCTCCTCGACGAGCCACTCTCGAACCTTGACACACAGCTCCGGTTCTCAGCGAGGAGGTTCCTGAGGGACGTCCAGAGGGACTTCGGCATCACAACAGTCTACATCACACACGACCAGTCAGAGGCGCTGTCCATCTCTGACAGGATGGCTGTCATTCACATGGGTGTCGTCCGCCAGGTGGGTACTCCGAGGGAGATATACTCGTCTCCCGCGGATGAGTTCGTAGCCTCCTTCGTTGGGAGCCCGCCGCTGAACGTGATCGAGATAGACACGAAGCAGGGGCTGCCACTCCCGGTCCCGATCCGCCTGGATGGTGCAGACGGGACGGTGAGGGTGGGGATAAGGCCAGAGGATATCACCGTTGGCTCCGGCGAGGGGGAGGCTGAGGTTGTCTCCGTGGAGTACCTTGGCAAGGAGACGGTGGTCTACCTCAGGACTGGCGGAATAGAGCTGAGGGCTCTGGCCCAGGGAGACGCAAGGCTCGAGGCAGGCTCAAGAGTGAGATTTGGAGTGAGGCAGGGTTCTGTCCTGAGGCTCGGGAGGGTGGAGGGTGCAGCTCCTCAATAGGAAGGTCTTCTTCCTCCCCGCCTTTGCCTACCTGGCCGTCTTTGCACTGCTTCCATTTGCTCTCTCTGTCTACTTCTCCTCGCCAAGCGCAGACGTATCCTCCTACCTGCAGCTCTTCTCCTTCGGCCAGCTCCCGGAGGTCATCTTCAACACGCTTGTCTTCTCCCTTGGGACTGCCGCCATAGCTACACTCCTGGGCATAGTGCTTGCTATCTTCGTGGACAGCCTCACCAGGGGGAAGAGGTTCTTCTCCCTCCTTAGCTACCTGCCCTACATGATACCCTTCACAGCGAGCGCCCTCATCTGGACGACGATATACGACCCGCTCTACGGGCCGCTCGACTTCGTCCTCTCGGCTCTTGGGCTCCAGAGGATAAACTGGCTCGGCTCGCCTGAATTCCAGATCTACTCTGCCACGATAGTCAGCATCTGGAGCAGCGTCCCGCTGGCGTTCCTGATAATCCTGGCTGGCATCACCTCTGTCCCGAAGCAGGTGAAGGAGGCTGCTGTGGTAGACGGGATGGGGATGTACGACTACTATGGGACGCTTGCGCTGCCAATGGCAAGGACAGCTATACTCACAGCCTTCCTCATGACTCTCATACTCGCGTTCGGGAACTTCGACCTTCCGTACCTTCTGAACGGAGGCCTCTCCTATTCGATGGCCACTCTTCCGTTCTTCGTCTGGTTCGAGATATTCTACCAGAACATGGTCTCTCAGGGCCTAGCCGCAGCAGTCCTCCTTGCTGCACTCGTGAGCGTGCTCGCATTCCTTCTGATAAGGGTGAACGAGGGGAGAAAGGGTCAGGCGAGGCGGATACCCTTCCCGCGGCTGCCAAACGGGCCATTCAGGGCAGCCATATACGCCCTCTCCGCTGCCACGCTAGTCTTCATCGCCTTCCCCGTGTACTGGATGTTCCTGATGGCATTCAGGCCACAGAGCCTTGACTTCGTCACGCCACCGATACTGCTTCCGAGCAAGGTCACTTACGACTCATTCCTGGCCACCGCTGTTCAGTCCGTCCCTTATCTGATAACCACATTCGTCGTGGCCGCCCTTGTCATGCTCCTGACTGTGGCGCTTGCAGCCCCTGCGGCCTATTCTGTCTCAAGGCACGGAAGGAGGTGGCTACTCGTGCTTTCCATATACCTGTACAGCCTGCCTTCCACTGTCCTTGTCTTCGGCGTCTACTTCATCTTCAGCAGACTCGGCCTTCTCAACACATGGACAGCTCTGATACTCAGCTACCCTGTCTTCACAGTTCCCTTCGCCATCTGGACGCTCTCCAACTTCTACGATTCCATACCACGACACTTCGAGGAAGCGGCGATGGTCGACGGTTACTCACCCATCAGGTCCTTCTACGAGATAGTGATGCCCCTTGCGAGGCCAGGCCTGTTCGCCACCTCTCTGATATCGTTCATAATCTCGTGGCACCTTCTCCTTTTCCCCCTGGTCCTCTCCCAGACGCCGTACAACTTCAACTTCCCGCCCACAGGCTCGTTCACAGTGACCATATTCGCTGCCAACTTCGACCCGCAGAGCCTTGGTGCGACGCTTGGCTACGACATCTGGGTTCAGCTCGCATCGGCTGGGATAATACTGAGCCTGCCTGTGATGGTACTCTCGATATACACGCAGGAGTACCTGCTCAGGGGTCTCTACTCGGGCGGAATAAAGGGCTAGTCGGGACCTGTCGTGCAACTGCGTCCCCTTTCTTGGCTGCCACCTGCACAGGCTGTCAGCGCAAGGCCGCCTGGCCATACAGTCATAATCTGGCCCGAAAGTTCAAGGTGAGGCCATGGCTGCGTGGGTAGAGGGCGCGTTCCACTTCTGCTCCACGATCACGAAGGCTATACGTTAAGAATCCAGTCGTCGAATCCTGCTGCTATGATAAGCGCGCCAAAGGGGATACTCAAGCTTGCAGCACTCAAGATGCTTTCAGAGTCCTCCCTCTCTGGCACAGACCTTGCGATGCAGATAGAAAGGGCAACCAGTGGTGAGTGGAAGCCGGGCCCGGGCTCGATATATCTCATACTGAAGGAGCTACTGAGGAAGGGGCTCATAGTCGAGCTCCCGAAGAGGGAGGGAAACGTTAGGCGTTACCTGATATCTAATAAGGGTAGGGAGGAGCTCGCGAAACTAAGCAGGGAAACAGAGTCAGACGTAATGAGGCAGCTGAGCCTCCTCTCCGTCTACGCCGGACTTGCTGGCAGGCACGACATAGAGAAGCTTCTGCATGAGATAGCTGCAAAGGAGGGAAAGGCTTCATAAGTGTTCTACTTCAAAGCCCATACAGCACATGTCGAAGCGAACCGACAGGCCAACCCAGGTAGAGAGGTTCGGGATAGAGTTCATACCAGAGGAGGAGAGGCACGGCTCTCCGAGACGAGTCTTCACTCTCTGGTTCGCTGCTAACCTCACGATAGCGGACTACGTGATTGGCGTTCTCTGCACAAACGTCTTCGGCCTCTCAGTGCTTGAGGCAATCCCTGTTCTTCTCTTCGGGAACGTCCTTGGGGGGCTCTTCCTTGGGCTGTCGGCAGCAATGGGGCCGAGCCTCGGTTTCCCGCAGATGTTCTCCTCCAGGGCTTCCTTCGGGAGGAGGGGGAACTACTTCATGGGTGGACTGAACTGGATAAGCACGGTGGGCTGGTTCACAGTCAACACCATACTTGGGAGCGAGGCCGTCCAGGCCCTCCTCCCATCTTCAAACTTCGTGGCTGACGCTGCTGTCCTGGTCGCCCTTCAGGTGCTCCTCGCAGTCTACGGCCACGACCTGATACACCTCTTCGAGAAGGCGATGTCTGCCGTGCTCGGTGTCCTCTTCCTGTGGCTCTTCGTCCTCACACTCCCTCACATGGGCGACGCCCTCTCCTTCTCGCCACACCCGCCTGGCGTCGGTGCTTCCATCGGCGCCCTTGGGACTGTCCTGGCCGTTTCATTCTCGTACATAATGAGCTGGTCCCCGTACGCCTCCGACTACTCCAGGTACCTTCCCTCGAGCACGAGGAGGTCGAGGGTCGCGCTGCTCGCACTTGCGGGCGGTGCGGCCGCCTCCTTCGGGGTAGAGCTTGTCGGCGCGCTGATAGGGAGCCTGACAAGGAGCCTGGACTATTTCACTGCACTCGGGGCCTTTGCCTCGCCGTTCGGGGGTCTGGCGATACTTGCAGTGATACTCGGTGCAGTGGCCGCCAATGCTCTCAACATATACACGAATGCACTCTCTGCCCTTGTCCTGGACATCAGGAGCAGAAGGTGGAAGATGGTTGTTCTCGGTGGAATAGTCGGCCTTGCACTGGCTGTCCTTGGAGGGAGGAACTTCGAGCCCTTCTACGAGAACTTCCTCCTTGGGCTCGACTACTGGATAACGCCATGGCTCGCGATAGTTCTGGTGGACTTCTACCTGGCGCGCAGGACGACTGTAGAGAGATGCATGAATGCCAGGTCCTGGGAGGGGGGCGCTCTGGCCGTCTACTCCCTCTCACTCGCTGCCTCCGTTCCCTTCATGGTTCCTGCGCTCAACCTCGGCTTCCCCTTCGGCTCCCTTTCTTGGATCTTCGGAGGGGCCGACTTCAGCTACTTCGTCTCCTTCGCCATAGCCTCCCTGTTGGAGCTCGTGAGGGCAGGGAGGAGAGCTGACACAGTACACCGCTAGACACACAAGCTTTTATCCGCTGCTCGACGGAAGAAACGCGTTGTCGCTGGAGACAAGGTACAAGGTCGAGGTCCATCAGCTGGAGAAGCCGAAGAAGGTGCCGAAGGAAGTCGCCCAGGAGCTGAAGGGTGTAGCGAGCGGGAAGATGATGTCGAGGATGAAGAAGGAATCTGTCGACTGCCCTGTCGTGAAACAGGAGGTCGCGTTCCTCGTCTGCTTCGCCTGCCCCTCCTTCATAAGAAGAGTGAGCGGCGTTGTCGACTGCGCAGGGCAGCAGGGCCCAAAGAAGGAGTGGCTCTGAGCCTATCCCTTGAAGAAGCCGACTGCGAGCCCTATCAGAAAGGTGACAGATGAGTAGGGCAGGTAGCCGGCAACCTGGGTAACCTTCGAGGTCAGTGCGCTCCCTGACTTGATAATTGAAAGGAGGGGGGGCAGAACCTGACTCGGTGCTATTATCCCCAGGGCTATCAGAACAATGATGAGGGCTGCAATCGCTACCCCTATCTTTATCGCACTCTTCGCTATTATACCAACTATAAATCCAAGTATGAGAGGGCCTATCGCTGCGGCCAGGAATGTTACCGATGCGCTTGGAGGCAGGACCAACCTCTCTGCCGTCCCGTCTCCTCCTTATGAATATACTGGGACTGTTCCTGATGCCGCACACTCGCACCTCTGAGCGCTCAGGAGCTGCCTAAGCAGCGAATATACCTTCTTCAATAACGTACTTCTTCCTAGCCACGTCCATTAGGTTCCTCGTGAAGACGATGCCATAGACTGCGACGACAACAGCGAAGAGGAGCGAAACATAAGCAGCCGAGGTAACTTCCCCGTTAGCCATGTTGGCAGAGATGTAGTACATCATCCCGAACTTTGTCTGCAGTCCGCTAGGAGATACTGCTGGGGCTATGTCGGGCCAGAACTCACCAATCGCTATTCCTGCCCACGCGCTGTTTATCGTGCTCGACAGGCCTGTGATTATGTAAGGTACGCATGAGGGAAGTATGACACGCTTCATCCGCGTCAGAAATGGAATGCTGTGTATCTTCATGAGGTCAACGAATTCTGATGGTATAGCCTGCACCCCTATCCAGAAGTCAAAGAATACGTAGTAGAAGCAGCTCAGGAACCCAAGCATGAATATGTACGCCTCCACGTAAAGGAAGGGAAGTATGTGCTCTAAGACGGGGAGTGTAGCTATGAAGATAAGAGGGAAGTAAGTCGGTGCTGGAAAGGCTGCAATCATCTGGATAACAGGTAGCAGAGTGTCGCCTGCTCTCTTGTGCGTGGCAAGGAAGTATCCCATTGAAACGGCGAACCCGAGAGAAGCGAGCGCTATAATGCTTACACGAGCGTAGTCTGCTGCCACGAACTCTAACAAAAGCGGAGTTTCCATCAGCAACTCTAGCCAGACAGCAGCAGGAACTGATAGAACAAGCTTCGCCGCGGTGTAGGCTACGTAGGCGCAGATAAATGCCAGGACAGAATACATCAGGTATCTCATTCCTGCATCTGCGTGCCATCCTGCCCCCCTCCCCAACGTTCTCGGCGTCCTCCTCGACACGCGTGAGAGACCAACCCGCCCCTGGCTAAGGAATGAGCGCCACGGATTCACTATCCTCCCACGCCAACGTCCAGCGTATCTCCTGATAACTCCGGGTGTGTCTATGCCGTACTTTGCGACCGCCCAGCGGCTTGCCCTCGACAGAGCCAGCGTGACCGCCGTCACGGCAACAGCAATAGCTGCGAGAGAGTAGTAGACATCGGTGTAGTCGCCAGTTGCCAGGAATTTCGTGATCAGCGTACCTATCCCGAATGTCTGACAGATGCCGCTTGGGCAGACCTTTGCCGCCGCCGCACCGGCCGTAAAGACCTCGCTGACAGATATGTAGAAGAATGCATCAGCGAAGCTTGAGAAGAGGTTTGACGTGATTCTTGGTATGGAGTGCGGTATGTACAACCCCTTCATCTTCTTGAGGAAGCCGAAGTTGTAGTTGTCTGCAACTTCCAGCAGATTCTCGGGCACGGTCTTAAAAGCCTGGTATATCCCTATCCATATGTTCCAGACAACCGCGTCAAAGACAAGGAAATCAACAGCGAGTTCCACACCTACAGCGTTCGGTATCGCGAGAACGAACGCAATCAGCACAACAGGCAGGAAACCCACCACAGGGATAGACTCAAGTACATTGACCGCAGGAATGTAGAAAGACTCGAACTTTCTATTCCTCACAGAAACATACGCAAAAGCCCAGCCGGTGATTATCGAGATTGCAATGAGCAGGAATATCCTCCCAACGGTAGCCAGGGTGGCAATCGGTATGGCAAGGTCCACCTTGATTCACACCTTTGTCACCTTGGTGCTGAGGTCTGCATAAAGCGTCTCAACGTAGTCCAGAAACCTCGGGTCCCTCTCAGTCCTTGGCCTCGGCATCTCTATCTTAACAACGTCCACTATAGTCGAAGGGGAGCCGTTCATGACATACACACGGTCCGCCAGTTGTACCACTTCGTGCAGATTGTGCGAAACAAGAACGGCCGATTTCAGCGTTGTGTTGGGATTGAAAACAAGGTCGTACACTTCTTTCCTTATCTCGTTTGCTGTCAGCTCGTCGAGGTGGACGAATGGCTCGTCGAGTAGCAGTACCTCGGGGGACGCAGCGAGTGCGCGGGCTATAGCCACGCGCTGCCTCATTCCACCGCTCATCTCCTTGGGATAGAGGTGCATCGCTTCACCCAGTCCGACGAGCGAAAGCGTCTTCTCTGACCTCCTTGTAGCCTCCTGATCCGATATCCCGCTTCCGCTGAAGATTATCTTCACGTTGTCGAGCGCAGTCATCCATGGGAATGTGGCTATCGACTGATGGACGAGAGAGATCCTCGACGAGGGCTCAGTGACCTCGACGCCGTCGAGCATCACCCTGCCCGAGGTGGGAGGGATCAGGTGGGCTATCACGCGGAGAAGCGTTGACTTCCCCGTCCCCGTTGGTCCTATTACACAGATAAACTCGTCTCTGCTCGTAAACAGATTCACATCCCTGAAGACAGTCTTGCCGTTTGGGTACCTATACGCAAGGTCCTGACATTCAAGGACTATGTCCCCCGCTTTCTCTGACGGAATGTTAACTGTGGAGCGAAGGCTCATGACTTCCTCCGTCTGACTCGGCCCCTTCTGTGTTCTATTTACACCTTCTTCATTGAGACATGCCATGAGGTTATGGCGTTGCCTTGTAATTTCATACGGTTCTCAAGAAGCCCAGAGTCAGCATACTCGAACCCTTGCGTAATAACTCTAAAAGATTTGTATTACTGTCTCTGATACTGTTCAAATAATCTCACCTCCTGGAATGGCCTTCACTCCCTGATGCCACCTGAGGTGATTATACCAGAGCATGAATAGGTTCAGGAAGACAGTCAGGGATCTTATCTTGCTGACTCTGGCGTTGATGTTGTTATAGAATCGCCTTGTCCTCTCCTTGAATGTCCTGTAGAACCTCTCTATGGCGTTCCTTTCACCGAACGTGATGTGCAGCCATCTCAACCCGCACCTCTCAAACGCCCATGGATACCAGGGACCGCCGTCGACCAGAATGACAGGCTTCTTGTTTATACATGTATCTAGGACCATCCTGACAAACATGAGGGCTGTGAAGGATGACCTCTGGTATGAGGCGTATACAGCGAGAAGTTCCTTGCTCTCGATATCTATCGCGCTCCACACGAAGAGCTGCCTACCGTTTACCTTCTGTTTTGTCTCATCTATTGCAACGAATCGTCTTACTCTCTTAGGAACCCTTGATGTGATACACTTGAGCTGCTGAACCCAGTAGTGGACCGAACGATAGCAGGCTGGGATGATGCCTGTCTGGAGTGTCATCCCTCGATAGGATAGCCCAGCAAGATAGAGCAGACAGGCAAGTATCTTTGTCTCGAGAGCAATTTTATTCCTCCTGAAGATATGTGCATCCTGGACGGCTTTCAGAAGAGTATCGTATTGTGTCATAAACTTGCGATATCTTCTGGGAGCCGTTCATACGACGATGGCAAGAAGGTTAGATAGACAGCCCAATTTTTATTTGAACAGTATCACTGTCTCTAGTTATTTGAAGAGGACTCGCGAATGGTCGAATATCCGGTTAATTTGTTAGACTATGCATAGTGTTCAAAAAACGGTAAGCTTCACGCTGACGACGCGCCGTCCGCCATCCAGAGGCTCACTTCTGCACCGACGAACGTGCCAAGGTCGTTCATTCCTTTTCTAGATCTCATTCTCTCAGTCAGAAGGGTCGCTGTAGCTGGCCCAGGCGAGACATCCAGGATAGTCAGGAGACTCATGTCGGTGGACGAGGTCATCTCCGCCAAGAACCTCGTTCAGATGTTCGCTTGGGACCCGAGCGACGACAAGTACGTTGCCAACTCGATGAAGAAGAGCGCGAAGCTGAGCAGGCTTGCAAAAGACCTTGGAATGAGCCTGCCTGACGTTATAGAGGAGATAAACAGGCGCGGCGTCTTTCTCAGGCGGCTACAGAACAGGGGAGTGAGGAACTACAGGAACCTTTTGATCCAGCTCGAGAGCTACGCCACTCGCCCCAAGGAAGCCTTCGAGCTTGCAATGAAGGAGATGGGGCTGGTCAGTGTCGCGGATAGCTTCCTAGAGGCTCAGATTTGACCCTGGAGACAGTTCAGGTGCATAAGTAGGAGCAGAAGCCAGAGCTCACCTTCCTTGTCAGGCTGTTTGCCTTCTCCTACAGGCTATTCGGGAAGCTGGCCGAGAGGATGGCGAGGAGCTTCCCCTCGCTCAGGGACTAGGTACATAAGTCGAACCTGAGGCTGACGCCAGAGGCGCTCCTTTCAGTCACACTGCTCGCAACAGTGATATCAGCGGTGGCAGCCATTGCAATGATAATTGTGGCCTTCGCGACTCACCTCCTCTTTCTTGCTCTTGCATTCATTGCCTCTCCTATCGTCTTCCTTCTTGCGTCCAACGCGCCGAAGTTCAGCCAGTCGTCTAGGTCCTACGCGCTCGACAACGAGCTCCCTTTCGTTATTGGGTACATGAACGTGCTTGCTGGCGGGGGCGTCTCTCCGGTCGGCACGCTCAAGAGGATATCAAAGATGACGAAGCTCTTCCCTGCAGCTGCGAAGGGGGCGAAGAGGATACTTGTTGATGTCGAGGTCCTGCAAGCAGTTGCTTCAAATTGCTCTTTATATGCGAAATCATCTTGATTATCGCAGGCGTTGAAGCTCTACAGGACGGGTGAAGTGGCCAGAAGTTCAGGCAGGTCACGGGGTGGTGATGAAGGATGCAATATACTGTTAGAGCGTTCATAGAAGGAGGACAGGACGAAAGGCTCGACGAGATATGCAGGACATTCTCCTCTATGGAGAGGACAGCATACAACGTGCTCAGGGCCGGTATGGACGCTGGCGCGATCAAGGCAATTCTAAGAGAAAGATATAGCGTCAGGAACGCGAGGTGGTGCCAGTCTGCAATCAACCAGGCAAGGGCCGTGATGGCCTCCCAGGAGGAGGGAATCAAGTACAGGATAGAGCGGTGTGAAGAGAAGGTAAGGAATACCAAAGAGAAGATGAAGAGACTGTCGAATCATTTGAAGATTGAAGGA
>Ga0080006_1166902_pt1 | contig 72619 bp, 73 predicted proteins | sample RS3BMetagenome_FD_69209 | JGI IMG/M metagenome (GOLD analysis project Ga0080006, IMG submission 69209) | Ferric oxide microbial mat and aquatic microbial communities from Rainbow Spring, Yellowstone National Park, USA - RS3B (SPADES... ... | reverse complement strand
CGGGCGAGGGGGGAACCGTGTGGGGGGCCGGCAGGCGGGCGGGACCGTCGTGGCGGGCCTCGGCGTCGGGGCCGGCGGCGCCTGGCTCGCCCACCGGCATCCCCTGCCGCCGGTGCCCGCCGCATCGGCCCTGGCGGCGGCGTCCGGCTCGCCCCTCGACCCGTCCCTACCGCGCGTCGTCGCCACGGTCGGTGGCGACGTCATCTCCGGCGCCGAGGTGGGTAACGCCGAGGCCATGCTGTCGGCGCGCCGGCTTGGCCGCGTCGGCACGGGCCCGACCCGCCGCGCAGCCCTGCGCCTGGTCGCCATCGAACGCGCCGCGCGCCGGGCCGGATTTGCGCCCAGTGCCCCGCTCGCCAGGGCCTATGCGGCGAGGATGGGCGTGCGGGCCACGGCGGCAGTGCTTGCCGGCTACGAGGAAGGGCAGCTCCAGGCCGACCTCGAGCGCGCGGTCCTGCGACGGGCGGGCGTGCGGGACCCGGCCGCGGCCTGGGATGCCTATGTGCGCCGTCTCGTCGCGGCCGCCCCGGTGCGCTCCCGCGTGGCATGGTGGCCGTGACGGCGCGCCCGGTTCCGGCCCGCCGCGTCGACAGGCGGTGCGCGAAAATTGACAGACACCCCGGACGCGCTATACTTTCGGTGCGTTTTCGGGCGCGTGCGTGGACCGGCCCCGGCCGCCTTCCGGCCGCCGTGCGCACGCGCCGCATCGCGCCCAGGGGCAGGTCGCCGCTGCGACGCCTGCCACAGTCCACCGACGAGGAGGTCCGTCGTTGACCACAAGCGGCCTGCGGGCGCTCGGCTATCTGGCCGGCATCCTGGTCGTGCTGGCGGCCATCGCCGTCACGTTCACGGTCGTCCGCCCGATCGGCCCGAGCATCCGCGAGGGTCTCGACCTGAAGGGCGGCGTCGAGGTCGTTCTGAAGACCGACCGGCCGGTGAGCACCACCCAGATGACCCAGATCCTCGCCATCATCACGAACCGCGCCGACAACCTCGGCGTGTCCGAGCCGGTCATCCAGCAGCAGGGCCCCGACGAGGTCCTGGTCCAGCTGCCCGGCGTGAAGAACCAGGAGCAGGCGATCAAGGCCATCGGCCAGACCGGCCAGCTCGAGATCGAGGGCGGCACGACCAAGGTGGTCGGCAAGACCAAGACCAACCCGGGGACGAGCACCACGGTGCCGGACGGCCAGCCGTTCGTCACGGGCTCGGACGTGACGAGCGCGACGGCCGGCATCGACACCGCGAACGGCAACACCCCGGCAGTGTTCTTCACCCTGAAGGGCAACGGCGCCGCCGCCATGCAGAACTACACGAGCAGCCACATCGGCGCGCCGATCTTCACCCTGCTCGACGGCAAGATCATCAACGAGGCCACGATCCAGGGCGCGATCTCGAACTCCGGCGAGATCTCGGGCCTGCAGAGCCTGCAGGCGGCCCAGCAGCTCGCCGTCCTGATCAACTCGGGCGCGCTGCCGGTGCCGCTGCAGACGATCGAGGTCCAGGCCGTCTCGGCCACGCTCGGGACCTCCTCCGTGCACGCGAGCGAGGTCGCGGGCATCCTGGCCATGGTCCTGATCGTCCTGCTCATGATCTTCTTCTACCGGTTCGCCGGCTTCCTCGCCGACATCGCCCTGGTCGTCTACCTGATGGTTCTGGCGGCCGTCCTCGTCGGTCTGCATGCGGTGATCACATTGCCCAGCGTGGCCGGCGTCATCCTGTCCGCCGGCATCGCGGTCGACGCCAACGTCATCATCTTCGCCCGGGTGCGGGACGAGCTGCGCATCGGCCGCGCCCTTCCGTCGGCGGTGGACTTCGGCTTCCGCAACGCCCTGCGGGCGATCGCCGACTCGAACGTGTCGACGATCGTGGCGGCGATCGTGCTGTACTACTTCGGCACCGGCGACGTTCGCGGCTTTGCCCTGACGCTGGGCATCGGCGTGGCGATCTCGTTCCTCACGGCGTACTTCTTCACACGTCTGCTCATCGCCATCGTCCAGGGTTCGTTCCTGACCCAGAACCTGCGGTTCTTCGTCGGCTACCAGGCGCCGGCAGCCGGGGAGGTGGGCTAGGTGGCCACGGCCAAGACGGCGGCGGGCGCGCTGCCTCCCGCCCCGTACCACTTCGACTACATGCGCCTTCGCCGGACCTGGTTCGGCATCGCGCTCGCCCTGTTCGTGATCTCGATCGCCTCGCTCCTCATCCAGGGCTTCAACCTGGGGCTCGACTTCACCGGCGGTACCCAGATCCAGCTCGCGTTCCCCGGCGCGGTGCCGGCGACCGACGCCCTGCACGCGGCGATCTCCTCGCTGCACTTCGCCAAGTACCAGGTGGTGGGGTCGGGCGCCCACGACGCCTTCCTCACCGTGCCGACCCTGACCGAGCCGCAGTACCTGAAGGTGGTCAAGCTCCTCCAGGGCGCGTTCCACGGCGTGCGCGTGGTGCAGCACAACACCGTCGGCGCGGCGGTCGCGTCGGGCATCGTCACGGGCGGCATCGAGGCCGTGCTCGGCGCCGCCGTGCTGATCGTGCTGTACATGATCATCCGGTTCGACTTCCGCTACGCCCTGACCGGAATCGCCGCGGTGTTCTGGGACGCGATCGTCACGATGGGCATCGTCTCGATCCTGCGCATCGAGATCACGTCGGCGTTCATCGCCGGCATCCTGACGATCTTCGGCTACTCGCTCAACGACCGCATCATCATCTTCGACCGGGTGCGGGAGAACATGCAGGGCAGGCGCCGCGGCGACTCCCTGGCCGACATCGTGAACCGCAGCCTGAACCAGACCCTGACCCGGTCGATCATCACGGCCGTGATCGTCATGGTGGCGATGCTGTGCATCCTGGTGCTGGGCGGCGCGTCGACGCGCGACCTGGCCGCGACCGTGGTGGTCGGGGTCGGCTTCGGCGCCTTCTCCTCGATCCTGTTCGCGACCCCGCTGTGGTACAGCTGGGTGGCGCGCGACGAGGCGCTGGGCCGGATCTCGACCGCGGGCGGCGGTGGCGGCGGCGAGCGCCAGCCGCGCCGGGGCGGCGGCGGCGGATCGCGTGGAGGCAAGGGAGGCCGCCGGCGGGACAACGAGTCGCGCGGCATCCGGATCTAGGTTCGCTAAGGGGGGCCTACGGCCACGGACGAGGCGCTGCGGGCCCTGGAACGAAGTCTGGAACGCGCCACGCTGGATGGCGTCCGCCGCGACCGCCGGGAGCTTGACCGCCCGGCGGCCGCGCCGGCGCCCGGGGCCCAGGTGGTGTTCGTCGGCACGGGCGGAAGCCCGATCAACCTCATGCGCCAGGTCCGGGCGACCGGCGGGTTCTACGTCGAGACGCCCGAGGTGCGGCTGTACGTCGATCCCGGGCCGGGCGCGCTCGTGCACGCCCGCCGCCTCGGCCTGCCCCTCGAGGACCTCGACGCGGTCTACGTCTCGCACGGGCACACCGACCACTACACCGACGCGGGCGCGATCACGGAGGCCATGTGCCGGGCCATGTCCGTCCGGCGCGGCCTCGTCCTGGCGCCGCGGACCGTGCTCGAGGAGGGCCTCGTCAGCGCCTTCCACCAGGGCCGCCGGGGCCAGCCGCCCTATCCGGGCGGTCCGCGGGCGGTCGCGCTGGCCGCCGACGAGGCCGTGCCCGTGGGCGAAGACGGCGCGGTTCTCCGGCCCGTTCCCGTGCATCACGCCGGCGAGAACTACGGGTTCATCCTCGAGACCCCGTCCGTGCGCCTCGGCTACACGTCCGACACCGCCTACGTCATCGCCTACCGCAACGAGGACGGCGAGCGGGTCGAGCTCGAGCCGGGCCGCTCGATGGTCGACTTCGAGGCGGTGGAGGAGGTGCACCTCGACCTCAAGGCCGCGTTCGGCGACGTCGACGTCCTGATCGCCAACGTGACCTTCATGAACCATGCCCCGACCCGCCAGCTCACGGCGATCGGGCTCGGTGAGCTGCTCACCGGCAGCCAGGTGGGCGAGGCGGTCATTACCCACGTCGACCCGTCGCTGACCGGCGGCGAGGGCGAGGATCGCACGCCGCTTCTCGCCGAGTACGTGGAGCGGGTAAGCGGCGTGCCGACGCACCTTGCCCGCGACGGCATGCGCCTTGCCCTGCGTCCGCGGCCGGGCGGACAGCTGGCAGCCGCCAGGGGCGGCGACGCCGACACGCCAGGGACGCGGCCATGAGGGCCGGCGACGTGACCGCGATGGTCGGCGGGACCCCGCTCGTGCGCCTCGCCGAGGCGAGCGAGCGCACGGGAGCGCTGGTCCTGGGCAAGCTCGAGGGGATGAACCCGTCGGGCAGCACCAAGGATCGCAGCGTCCTGGCCATGCTCCGCCACGCCGAGGCCGAGGGCCGGCTAGGCGAGGGCGGCTGGGTGGTCGTCGCGAGCGCCGGGAACACGGCCGTATCGGCGGCGATCCTGAGCGCGTCGCGCGGCTACCGCTGCCTTGTCGTCGTCCCGGACGGCGTCGCCCAGGACTGGCGCCGCCTGGTCCAGGGGCTTGGCGCGGAGCTTGTCGTCACGCCGGGCGAGGAGGGCATGGGCGGGGCCGGCCGGCGCGCCCAGCACGAATCGCGCGTGCGCGAGGGGGCGGTCCTGCTCCAGCCCTTCACCGACCCGGCCGCGGTGACGGCGTACGTGGCGATGGGCGAAGAGATCTGGCGCGACACCGACGGACGCGTCGACCGGATCGTCGTCGGCGTCGGGACGGCCGCGACCGTGGCCGGTCTGGGCCGGTTCGTCCGCACCCAGGCCGCGCCCGTCGCCCTCGTGGCGGTCGAGCCCGCGGGCGCGACCAACCTGTCGGGGGCCGTGGGCGGGCGCCCGCACCGCCTGACGGGCATCGGCGCCGGGTTCGTGCCGCCCCACTGGCTGAACGCCGGTGCCGAGCAGGTCGTGGCCGTGGACGGCGAGGCGGCGTTCGCCCAGTGCCGCCGCCTGGCGTCGCGGGAGGGCCTCCTCGTGGGGCCGTCGAGCGGCGCCGTCGTGCTGGCCGCCGGCGAGGTGGCGCGGCCGGGCGAGGTGGTGGTGGCGGTGCTTGCCGATCGGGGCGAACGCTACGTCACCCAGGCCGGATTCGTCGACGAGGCCGACGAGCCGGCCTGAAACGCCGCCAGTTGCGGGCGGCGTAGTACAATGTGCGTGGTTTCCCAAGTGGGCGGGGGAGAGGGACGTCGTGACCGCCGAGACGCTGGAGCGGCGCCTGCGCCGCATACCCGGGCACCCGCGCCCCGGTGTGACGTTTATCGACATCACGCCGCTCCTCGCCGATGGGGCCGCGTACGCGGCGGCGATCGCGGCGCTTGACCAGGCGACGGCCGACCTGGTCTTCGACGTCGTCGTCGCGCCCGAGGCGCGCGGCTTTCTCTTCGGGGCGCCACTGGCGGTGCGCCGGGGCGTGGGGTTCGTGCCGGTGCGCAAGGCGGGCAAGCTGCCCTACCGCACCACCCGCGCCGGGTATCGCCTCGAGTACGGCGAGGACAGCGTGGAGATGCATGCCGACGCGCTGCGCCCGGGCGAGCGGGCGCTCGTCGTCGACGACCTCCTGGCCACCGGCGGCACGGTCGGAGCGGCGATCGAGCTCGTCGAGGGGGCGGGGGCAACGGTCGTGGCGTGTGCGTTCCTGGTCGAACTGACCGAACTCGGCGCCCGCGCCGGCGGCCTTGCCGGCCGCGACGTGCGGGCGGTCATCCGCACCACCGAGGAAGGCGCCCCCGAAACGGCGCGGGAAGGGAGGGCGGGCGATGGCCACGGCTGAGCCGGCTGCCGACGGGCAGGAGCTGATGGCGCGGATGCGCGCCTACCTGCCCCCCGATGTCCCGGTCGACGTCGTCGGCCAGGCCTACGAGCTCGCGGCGCGCGCCCACGGCGGGCAGCAGCGCCTGTCCGGCGAGCCGTTCCTGGTCCACCCGGTGTCGGTGGCGTCGATCCTGGTCGACCTCCAGCTCGACGTTCCCACGGTGGTGGCGGCGCTCCTGCACGACGTGGTCGAGGACACGTCCGTCACCCTGGGCGAGCTCGAGGGCCAGTTCGGGCCCGAGGTGGGCGCCCTCGTCGACGGCGTGACCAAGCTCAGCCAGATCCGCTTCCACAGCACCGAGGAGGAGCAGGCCGGCAACCTGCGCAAGATGCTCCTCGCCATGGCGCGCGACGTGCGCGTCATCCTGATCAAGCTCGCCGACCGCCTGCACAACATGCGCACCCTGCGCCACCTGCCGGCGGCGCGCCAGCAGGCGATCGCCCGCGAGACGATCGAGATCTTCGCCCCGCTCGCCCATCGCCTGGGCATCTACGAGATCAAGAGCGAGCTGGAGGACCTCTCCTTCCGCACCCTCGAGCCGGCCACGTACGCGATGCTGAAGGAGCGCATCGCCGACCGCCGGCGTGAGCGCGAGGCGTACCTGGCCGAGGCCGTGGCGCTCCTCCAGACCGAGCTGCGGGCGGCCGGGGTCGAGGCGGAGGTCGACGGGCGACCGAAAAACTTTTTCAGCATCTACAAGAAGATGCAGCGCGGCAAGGAGTTCGAGGAGATCTACGACCTCCTCGCCGTGCGCATCCTCGTCCACACCGTGCGCGAGTGCTACGGCGCGCTGGGCGTCGTCCACGCGATGTGGCGGCCGCTGCCCGGGCGGGTCAAGGACTACATCGCGATGCCCAAGCCGAATCTGTACCAGTCCCTGCACACCACCGTGGTCGGGCCGCACGGCCGGCCGTTCGAGATCCAGATCCGGACCTGGGAGATGCACCGCACGGCCGAGTACGGCATCGCCGCCCACTGGCTGTACAAGGAGAGCGCCAAGCCGGGCGCGATGGACGAGAAGCTGGCCTGGCTCCGGCAGGTGCTGGACTGGCAGCACGACACCAAGGACGCGCGCGAGTTCATGGAGTCTCTGCGGGTCGACCTGTTCTCGGACCAGGTGTTCGTGTTCACGCCCAAGGGCGCGGTGGTCGACCTGCCCGCGGGATCGACGCCGATCGACTTCGCCTACCGCATCCACACCGATGTCGGCCACCACGCGGTAGGCGCCAAGGCGAACGGCAAGATCATCCCGCTCGGCGGCCGGCTGCAGAACGGCGACATCGTCGAGATCATGGTGAACCCCAAGTCGGGCGGCCCGAGCGCGGACTGGCTCGAGTTCGTGCGCACCTCCGGCGCGCGCAACAAGATCCGCCAGTACCTGCGGGGCCAGAACCGGGCCCAGAAGCTCGAGGACGGGCGCGCGGCGATCGAGCGCGAGGCGCGCCGGCTGGGTCTGGACGTGGCCAAGGTGATGGCGCCCGAGGCGCTCCTTGCGGCGGGGCGACGCTTCCGCTTCGACACGGTCGAGGAGCTCATCCTGGCCGTGGCGGCGGGCGGCCTGTCGCCGGTGCAGATCCTGCCCAAGGTCGAGCCGACCCCGATCCCGGACGACCCCGGTCGCGAGGCCCGCGCCCTGCGCGGCATCCACCAGTCCCAGGGGATCCGGGTGGACGGCATCGACAACCCCCTCGTCCGCTTCGCCCGTTGCTGCCAGCCGGTGCCGGGCGATGCGATCGTCGGCTACGTGACGCGAGGGCGCGGCGTGACCATCCACCGCGACGACTGCGCCAATGCGATCGCCCTGCGCACCGACCAGAACCGGATCATGCCGGTGACCTGGGGTCCGGAGACGCCGCGCTTCCCGGTCGAACTGGCGGTGTTCGGGGTCGACCGCCCGGGGCTTCTGGCGAACGTCGCCCAGGCCATCGGCGATATGCACCTCAACATCTACAGCGCCCAGGCCCACAGCGAGCCGGACGGCCGGGCGGTGGTCGAGGTGCTGGTCGAGGTCCGGCACCTGGGCGAACTGTCCCGCCTGGAGGATCGTCTCGAGCGCCTGCCGGACGTCTACGCGGTGGTGCGCCAGTCCCGACATCGGAGGAGGAGCGGACAACGCGGGCGGTCGTAGCGCGGGTGACGCGGGCGCGGGTGACGGTCGACGGCGACGAGGTGGGGGCGATCGGCGCAGGGCTTCTTGCCCTCGTCGGCGCCGAGCGCGGCGATACCGAGGCGGACATCCTGTACGTGGCGGACAAGATCGCGGGCATGCGGGTCTGGGAACGTGAGGACGGGACGACCGTCGACGTCGCCCAGGCGGGTGGGGCGGTCCTTGTCGTATCGCAGTTCACGCTGCTCGCGCAGATGCGCCGCGGCCGGCGGCCGGACTTCATCCGCGCCGCCGGCCGGGACGAGGCGCAGCCCGCGGTCGAGGCCCTCGTGGCGCGCATCCGGTGGCACGGCCTTGCGGTTTCGACCGGATCGTTCGGCGCCTACATGCAGGTCGAGTCGGTGAACGACGGTCCGTACACGCTGCTCCTCGATTCGCGCGCCGAACGGGCGCCATCCGCACCGCCGACGAGGGAGGGAGACCGTTGAAGATCGCGCGCGTGCGCGGCATGAACGACGTCCTGCCGGAGGAGGCTGGGCGCTGGCACGTGGTCGAGGCGCAGGCGCGCGACACCGCGCGCCGCTTCGGCTTCGGCGAGATCCGCACGCCGGTTCTCGAGCTTGCCGAACTGTTCGACCGGGGCGTGGGCGACGCGACCGACGTGGTCGAGAAGGAGATGTACCGCTTCGAGGACCGCGGCGGCCGGGAGGTGGCGCTGCGTCCGGAGGGCACGGCGTCGGCCATGCGGGCCCTGATCGAGGCCGGCCGGATCGCCCCCGACATGCCGCCGGTGCGCGTGTACTACCTCATGCCGCTCTTCCGCTACGAGCGCCCCCAGGCCGGCCGGCTGCGCGAGCACCACCAGTTCGGGGTCGAACTGGTCGGCGTCGACGCGCCCACGGCGGACGCCGAGGTGATCGCGCTGTTCCTCGACTTTGTCGGCCGGCTCGGGCTCACCGACCTCGAGATCCACCTGAACTCGATCGGGGACGCGAACTGCCGGCCGGCGTACCGCGAGGCACTGCTCGCCTACGCCCGACCGCTCGCCGACCGCCTGTGCACCGACTGCCGCTCGCGCATGGAGCGAAACCCGCTGCGCCTGCTCGACTGCCACGTCGAGGCGGACCGCGCGCTTCTCGCCGGGGGGCCGCGTCCGATCGACCACCTGTGCGAGCCCTGCCGGCTGCACCACGATGCGGTCAAGGCCATGCTCGCGGCGGCGGGCTGGACCCTCGTCGACGACCGGGACCTCGTCCGCGGCCTCGACTACTACACGCGCACCGTGTTCGAGGTCGTCGAGCCGTCGCTCGGACGCGAGGGGGTCGTGGGCGGCGGCGGCCGCTACGACGGCCTCGTCGAGCTGGTGGGCGGCCCGGTCACACCGTCGGTCGGCTTCGGCCTGGGACTGGAGCGGCTCCTGATCGTCCTGGAGCGCAAGGGGCACGCTCCCGGCGACGCCCTGCCGCCCGATGTCTACCTGGCGGTCCTGCCCGGCGCCCGGGAAAGCGCCTTCGCCCTGGCCAAGGATCTGCGCGACGCGGGCGTGTCGGTTCTGGCCGAACTGCAGGAGCGTTCGCTCAAGGCCCAGATGCGCGCTGCCGACCGTTCCGGCGCCAGGGTGGCCGTCGTCCTCGGCGAGCGGGACGTGGCCCAGGGCACGGTCAGCGCCCGCGACCTGCGTGGCGGCACGCAGGCCGAGGTGGCGCGGCGAGATCTGCCCGCCTGGCTGGCCCGGACGCTGGCCGGCCAGGCGCCGAGCGAACCGTCCACGGCCCGATCGTAGGAAGGGGCGTCGTCGTCGCATGGTGACAACGGGGTTCGAGAGATCGCACTGGGCGGGTCAGGTGGGCGAGGGAGACGTCGGCCGGGAGGTGTCCGTGGCCGGCTGGGTGCATCGGCGCCGGGATCACGGGGGCCTCATCTTTCTCGACGTGCGCGACCGCACGGGCCTGCTCCAGGTGGTCGTGCGGCCCGAGGACGAGGCGGCGTTCGCGGCCGCGGAGTCGGCGCGCCAGGAGACCGTGGTGCGGGCGCGCGGATCGGTACGTCTGCGTGCGCCCGAGGCCGTGAACCCGAACATGGCGACCGGCACGGTCGAGGTGGCCGCGGCGTCGGTCGAGATCCTCAGCCGGCCCGCCCGCCTGCCGTTCGTGCCGACCGACACGGGCGTGGACGAGAACGTGCGCCTGCGCCATCGCTACATCGATCTGCGACGCCCCGAGCTGTATGCGAACCTGGCCCTGCGCCACCGGCTCGCCCGGGCGGTGCGGTCGTCGCTGGACGAGATGGGCTTTCTCGAGATCGAGACGCCGACGATGACCCGGTCGACGCCCGAGGGCGCGCGCGACTACCTGGTCCCGAGCCGCCTGTGGCCCGGGCGCTTCTACGCCCTGCCGCAAAGCCCGCAGCTGTTCAAGCAGCTGCTCATGGTGGGCGGCGTCGAGCGGTACTACCAGCTTGCGCGCTGCTACCGGGACGAGGACCTGCGCGCGGACCGCCAGCCCGAGTTCACCCAGATCGACGTCGAAATGTCCTTCGTCGAGGCTTCGGACGTGCAAAGCGCGGTCGAGGCCATGATGGCGCGCATCTTCCGCGACACCATCGGCTACGAGCTGACCCTGCCACTCCCCCGCCTGTCGTGGCGGGAGGCGGTCGACCGCTACGGCTCGGACAAGCCCGACCTGCGCTACGGTCTTGCCGCCGACGACATGACCGACGCGACGCGCGCCGTTGCCCTGCCACTCCTCGAGCGGGCGGCGGCCGAGGGCTGGGTGGTGCGGGTCCTGCGTGCGCCCGATGCCGGCGCGTTCAGCCGCAAGGATCTCGACACCCTCGTCGACGCCGCCCGCGCCCAGGGCGCGACCCTGGCCTGGCTGCGCCGTGTCGATGGGGCGCTGCGCTCGTCGTTCGGCCAGCAGGCGGCGCCGGAGGCGCTCGAAGCAGTCGCGCGCGCGGCCGCGCTCGCGGACGGCCAGACCGCGCTCCTGGTCGTCGGGGCGCTCGCCAAGGCGCGTCCCGCGCTGGGCGCCGTCCGCACCGCCGTGGCCCAGCGCCTGGGCCTCGTGCCCGACACGGTGACGCCGCCGGCGCTCGTGTGGGTGACCGACTTCCCCCTGTTCGAGCCGGACGGGGAGGGCGGCCTGGCGAGCGCCCACCATCCGTTCACGGCGCCCGATGACGCCGACCTGGAGGCCGTCGTGGCGGGCACGGGCGATCCGCTCACGTTCGGTTCCAAGGCCTACGACCTCGTCCTGAACGGGTTCGAGCTCGGCTCCGGCTCGATCCGCGTCCACCGGCCCGAGGTCCAGGAGGCGATCTTCCGCTGGCTCGGCATCGGCCCCGAGCGGGCGCACGAGCGGTTCGGCTTTCTCCTCGACGGGCTTCGCGCCGGCGCGCCGCCGCACGGCGGCATCGCGATCGGCGTCGATCGCGTGGCGATGGTGCTCGCCGGGGCGCCGTCGCTTCGCGACGTGCTCGCGTTCCCGAAGGTGGCGAGCGGCGTCGACCCGCTCACGAACGCGCCGGCGGAGGTCGACCGCGACCAGCTCGAGGAGCTGCGCATCGCGGTCGTCGCACCGCCGGCGGGCAAGGTTTAGGGCTAGGGTCTAGCGCACCGTCGTCGGGCAAGGTTGAGGGCTAGGGTCTAGCGCACCGTCGTCGGCACGACCAGATCGACGAGGCCGATGACGAACGACGCCAGGAGCGCGCCGAGCATCGTCACGTGCAGGCCCGGCACCACGAACTGGGTCAGGTAGATGACCACCGCCGCGACGACGAAGCCGACGATGCCGCGGTTGTACGGGGAGACCTTGCGACCGAACAGGGACTCGATCACATACGCCGCGGCGGCGATCACGATGGCGGCGAGAAGCGCCTCCCAGAAGGTGATGCGGCTGAACCCCGGCACTACGTACCCGACCAGGACGAGGACGACCGCCGAGACGACGAATCTGAGGACCGCTCCGAGGATGCCCACGAAAACCCACCTCCGATCCGCTGTCCCGTAGTGTTCGGGCGGCTGGCCGCCCCTATGCGCCCACGGTCGGCGCGGGCCGGGTTGCACGCCCGCCGAGGCAGGCCTAGGATCGTGCCGTAGATGTTTCTGCGGTGCCCGTGGCCTTAGTGTTTTGACCTCAAGCACTTACGAGGAAACCTGGACGCGGCCCCCGGAGCGACGCCCCGGCAGGGGAACGCAGAACGGGACCGGAGGGTGTCCACCTGCTGTGAGCAGGTCCAAAACCTCGGGGTTACGACACGGTGGAGCATCCAGGGCCGGCCGAAGGGCCGGTCCTTTGCGCACCCTTACCGACCTCTCACGACTCTCCCACGAACGACCCAGGACCGGCCCGGTCGGTCCTGGCACGATGGTCCGGGAACGGAGGGATGGCGATGCGGGGAACGGACGGCGTGGGCCTGACCATCGTGGTCGCGTCCGCCATCGTCGCGATCGGCCTGGGCCACCATGGCCTTGCCCATCCGGGGCCGATGACGGTCGCGGGCGGCGGCGGGCTGGGCACGACGACCGGTCAAGTCGCGGCCGGCGCCAACACGTCGAAGAGTCAGTCCGCCGGCACGGCGAGCCAGAGTGGCGCGGCCCAGAACGGCGCCACCTCGTCGGGCAACGGCGCGGCGAACAGCAGCGGCGGGGCGGCCGGAGGCGGCCAGGCGAGCAACCCGGCGGCGCCCGCGCTAAAGTCGACGGGCGTCCTGCTGAGCACGAGCCAGTACGGACCGTACGCGGTCGAGCTCTATCCGCACGAAGCCAGCGGAGCGGGTCCGGCCCTGGACGGGTTCGGCTACCGCGAAGCGGCGGCGGGGACAGGTTCGATCCGGGTCACGATCACGATCGCCGGCGGCGGCCAGACCGCCCTGACCCAGGTGGTCCCGGCGACGGACAAGGTCTACTTCATCGAGGGCAGCATGAACGACGACGCCCCGGGATCCGACGTGAACGGCGGCGATGACGGCGTGATCGTCACGAACGCGAAGGGGTACATCCTCCAATGAGCATTCCGATGATCGCCCGCGGGCTGGCGCGCGCCACGCTGGGCGCGGTGTTCCTCTATTTCGGCGCCGGCGAGCTCATCCAGCCGGGGCCGTGGATCGGCTACATGCCGCCGTTCTTCCCGCCGCATGTGGCCCTGTGGTTGGTCCTCGTGCACGGCTTCGTACTGTTCGTGGTGGGCGGCGCCCTGATCGTCGGGACGGGCCTGCGGTACGCCTTTCCGCTTGCGTTCCTGCTCATGGCGTCGATTGCCGCGGACCTGCTTCTCACCTCGGGCGCGAGCGCCATCTGGATCCGCGACCTGGGCCTGACCGCCCTCACCGTGTCCGTGTGGGCCGGCGGCGAGGGATTGTCGCTCGACGCCCTGGGCCGCAGCGGCACCGCCATGCCCGCGGCGACGCAGACGCCGTTCCGGCCCATGCCCGTGCCGGTGCGCGGTCGGCCGTCGACCGATGCGCGGCGCGGCGGCACCGTCGGACCGACGGGCGGCTAGGCCCGACCGCCTGCGGGCCGGCACGTGCACCCGTGCGTCGACGGATCGGCGCGTGGCGTGACGGATGCCCCAACCGCACGCGATCGACGGACCAGATGGCACCGTGCATGCCGAGGATTGGGAAATGGCGCGCGCAACAACGTCGTTGCGCGCGTCCTTGCGTTCGGGCACGCACGACGCGCAAGGACTTGGCATCCGTGAAGCGTGCGTGAAGGTGGTGCCAAGGAACGGCCGCTACACTGACGCCGAGCCCAACGACAGGGAGGTAACGTGCATGCGACTTTCACGCTGGATCGTGGCTCCGGTGGCGGCTGCCGCCCTGCTTGCCGTGGGCGCGGGCGTCTTCGCGGCCGGCGCGCCGGCCGCGCCCTCCGCGAACATGTCGGGTTTCTGGAGCGCTGTCGCGTCGAAGGTGGGCGTCTCGGCGACGGCGCTTGAGAGCGCCGTCCAGGCCGTCGCCCGACAGGATCACGTGCCCGGCACGTACCGGTGGGCGGGGCACGAGATGCGCCACGGCCGGCCGCCGGCCGCTCGGGGCGGGTTCCTGAAGGCCGCGGCCGGCTACCTGGGCGTCACGCCGCAGCAGCTCATCGCCGACCTGCGCGGCGGCCAGAGCCTGTCGCAGATCGCGACCGCGAACGGCAAGACGCAGGCCGGTCTCGAGGCCGCCCTGTCGGCCCAGGCGACCCAGGACATCAACGCGGTCGTCCAGCGCATGTGGACGCGCACGCTCCCCGCACCGTCGACGTCGACCGGCGGCGCCGGATCGACCTCGACGTCGGGCGGGCAGTCGTCGGCCTCGGGCACGACCGGGAGCAGCGGCTCCCACTGACCCGGTCGGATCGCATCGCCAGGGCCGCCGCCGGTCACACCGGCCGGCGGCCCTGGCCGTTTCGGGCGCGGACGCGGTCGCACGCACCCCGGACCGGCGTCGGAGGGACCCGGACCCTCGCCGCCGAAGGCGCCTGCGAGCGAGGAGGGATCGCATGCGCATCGCCCGGTTTGCCGTCGAGGAGTGGATGAACCGCTACGAGACCCGCGTGCGCTGGAACATCGCCGAGACCTGCGTCGACTCGTTGAGCGCGCGCGAACTCCTCGACTTGGCCGGGACCACGCCCGACCGGCTTGTCGCGGAGCTTGCCGACGTGCGGCTGACCTACGGCGACATCGAGGGACGGCCCGACCTGCGCCGGTCGCTTGGCGCGCAGTACCGCACGGCGCCCGAGGTGGTCACGGCCCATGGCGCGATCGGCGCGAACTTTCTCGTCCAGTTCGCCCTTGTCGAGCCGGGTGACCGGGTCGTCTGCGTGCACCCGACCTACCAGCAGCTGTACGACGTGCCGCGCGCCTTGGGCGCGACGGTCGAGCTGCTTCGCCTGCGCCCCGAGAACGGCTACCTGCCCGACCTCGACGAGCTGCGCCGCCTGCTCGCCGCGCCCACCCGCCTCGTCATCCTCAACAACCCGAACAACCCGACCGGCGCGCTCATCCCGGAGGCGATGCTGGGCGAGATCGTCGAACTGTGCCGGCGTAGCGGCACCCGCGTCCTGTGCGACGAGGTGTACCGCGACCTGGTCCAGCCGGGCGTCCCGTCGCCGCCGTCGATCGTCGACCTGTACGAGCACGGCATCGCCACCGGCAGCATGTCCAAGGTGTTCTCGCTCGCCGGCCTGCGTCTGGGCTGGGTGGCGACGCGGGACGCCGCCGTGATGGAGGAGGTGCGGTCGCGCCGCGACTACACGACGATCAGTTGCGGCATGGTCGACGAGCGCCTGGCCGCCCTCGCCCTCGAGGCCGCGCCGGCGATCCTGGCGCGCAGCCTCGGCGTGGTGCGCGACAACCTGGCCATTCTCGACGCCTGGGTGGCAGCGACGCCGGGGGTTGCGTACGTGCGGCCGCAGGCCGGTACGACGGCGCTCCTCGCCTTCGCCGGCGGCGCGTCGTCCGAGGCGTTGTGCCGGCGGCTGGTCGATGCCTATGACACGCTGCTCGTGCCGGGCACCTGCTTCGACATCGAGGGGACGGCCCGGATCGGCTTCGCCAACGGCGCGCAGGTGCTGCGCGAGGGCCTCGCCCGGGTCGCGGCCGCCCTGGCGGCGCCGGTGGGGGTGTAGCGCCCCGCCGCCGGCCGGCCGAAGCGGCTTCGGCGACGTGCGGCACCGGCGCCCGGCAGGGTACGCGGCGGTCACCTGCGAACGCTCGCCCATGGACATGCCCGCTTCGCTCGTGCCCGTGCCCGAGCGCCTGGAGACCCCGCGACTTACCCTGACCGCCGTCCGGCCGGAGGACGCGGGGGAGGTCTACCGGGCGACGGTCGAGAGCCTCGACCGCCTGCTTCCCTGGATGCCCTGGGCGCACGCCGGCCAGTCCCCCCAGGCCAGCGAGGCGTTTGCACGGCGCGCCTGCGCGGCGTTCGTCTTGCGGCGCGAACTGAACTTCGTCGCCCGTCTGACCGCCGCCCCGGGCACCCTTGTCGTCGCGTGCGGCATGCACAACCTCGACTGGTCGGTGCCGCGATTCGAAATCGGCTACTGGTCGCGCACCGGCCACGAGGGCAAGGGCTACGTGCGCGAGTGCGTGGCCGCCCTGACCGACCTTGCCTTCGAAACGCTCGGCGCGCGCCGGGTCGAGATCCGCTGCGACGCGCGCAACGTCCGCAGCGCCGCCGTGGCCCTGGGGAGCGGCTACGTGCTGGAGGGCACCCTGCGCCAGCACGAGCGGGCACCGGACGGGGGCCTTCGCGACACGCTCGTGTTTGCCCGCGTGGCCGCGGAATAGGAGGCGGGCCGATGGCAGGCCGTTCGTGGCGGTTTGTCTGGCGCGGCGGCCCGGCCTGGGACGACGCCGGCGGCACCCGCCTCCTCGGGGTTGTGAACGCGACGCCGGACTCGTTCAGCGACGGCGGCCGGTTCCTCGACGCGGCCGCGGCGGCGGACCAGGCCGAGCGCCTGGTGGCCGACGGGGCGGGGGCGATCGACGTCGGCGCGGAGTCGACCCGGCCCGGCCACACGGCCCTCGACCCGCAGACCGAGTGGGAGCGTCTCGCGCCGGCGCTGCAGGCGGTCGTGGCGCGCGTGCGGGTGCCCGTCAGCGTCGACACGCGCCATGCCGCGGTGGCTAGGCGCGCGCTCGATGCCGGCGCGGCCGCGGTGAACGACGTGAGCGGCCTTGCCGACCCGGAGATGGCCGGCGTGATCGCGTCGGCCGGCGCGTCGGCGATCGTGGGGCACTGGCAGCCGCGTCTGGGGCCATGGCAGGTTGCCGTCGTCGCCAGGGCGCTGGCGGCGGCGCGGGCCGCCCTGGTCGACGCCGGCGTGCCGCCCGAGCGTGTCGCCCTCGACCCGGGACTGGGGTTCGGCAAGCAGGCCGAGGACAATTGGCGCCTGCTCGCCGGTATCGACAGCATGGCGCCGGCGGGGGTCGCGCTTGCCGTGGGCGCGTCGCGCAAGCGGTTCGTGACGAGCCTCGCCGCCACCGACGAACTGTCCGCGCGCGACCAGGTGACGTCGCTTCTGACGCTGTGGCTGGCCCAGCGGGGCGTCGCCATGGTGCGCGTCCACGACGCGGCCGCCAGCGCGCGGGCGCTTGCCGTCTGGCAGCGGCTGCGGGAGGCTGGCGCGCCGTGACCCCGTGGCACGGCGAGGCCGCGGACGAGGCGCTCGAGGCCCCGGGCGTCGCCTACCTGGACGGGCTCGGCCGGTTCGCCCAGCTGGGCCTGCACCGGGTCGAGGCCGTCCTGGAGCGCATGGGCCGCCCCCAGGACGCGCTTGCCGCCTACCACGTGGCCGGCACCAACGGCAAGGGATCGGTGAGCGCGTTTATCGATGCCATGCTGGCGGCGGCCGGCGTGCCGGCCGGTCTGTACACATCGCCGCACCTGCAGACGCCGAGCGAGAGGATCCGGGTGGCCGGCGAGCGCATCGCCGGCGCCGACCTTCTCCTCGCGGCCGAGGCCGTCCGGGCGGCCGCGATCGGCATGACCGATCCCCCGACCGCGTTCGAGGCCTGGACGGCGGCGGCCCTGTGGCACTTTCGCCGGGCCGGCGCGCGCACGGCCGTTGTCGAGGTCGGCCTGGGCGGCCGCGGCGACGCGACCGCCGTCCTCGAACGCCCGGCGGTCAGCGTCCTGACCACCGTGCACCGCGACCACGTGCGCCAGCTCGGATCGACGTTCGCCGCGATCGCGGCCGAGAAGGCGGCGATCTTCCGGCCCGGCCGGCCGGCGGTGCTCGGACCCCTGCCGCGGCCGGCCCGGCGGGTGGCTGTGGCCCACGCCCGCGCCCTGGGCTGCCCCGTGTATGCCCTCGGCCGGGAGGTCGTGGCGATTGCGCGCGACGCCGACCGGGCGGGCCGCGTGGCGTTCGACCTCACGCTCGAGGCGGGTGGGCGGCGCGAACGCCTGACCGGCCTGCGGCCCGGCCTCGCCGGCGCCCACCAGGTGGCCAACGCCGCCCTCGCCGTCGCCGCCGTGCGGGCGGCGCAGGCCCACGGCGGCCCGCATGTGCCGGTCGCGGCGGTCCGGGAGGGCCTTGCCGCCGCAGCCTGGCCCGGGCGCCTCGAGGCGTTCCCGGACGGCCTCATCGACGGTGCCCACAACCTCCACGGCGCCCGCGCCCTGGCCGCCCACGTGGCCTGGCTGGGGGGCGACTGGGTGTGGGTCCTGGCCGGCCTCACCGACCGTCCCCCGGCCGACCTCTTGGGCCCGCTCCTGCCCCTCGCGCGCGCGGCCGTCGCGACGCCCGTGCATAGCCCGCGCAGCCGCTCCGGGCCGGCGTGGGCGGCGGCGGCGAGGCGCCACGGGCGGGTCGTGGAGAGCTCCGACGGGGTGGCGGACGCCCTCGCCCGCGCCCGCGCCCTGCGGCGACCCGGCGAGCGCATCCTCGTCGCGGGCTCGCTCTATTTGGCCGGCGAGGCGCGCACCGCCCTCGGTCTTCCGCCCGCGGGACGGCGCGCGAGGCCCCTCCTGGCGCCACCGGTGCAACCTGGCGACCTTGCCAGGGCTTGGGCGATCGTGCAGAATACAAATCAATCATAGGACCAGGTACTAATGGCATCGACCGATGGGGGTGGCGGCGGTCGAACGGGCATGGGCGCCGCCCGCTCCCGAGCCGGTGGCGGCACTGGCGGGATCGGCCGACGCGGTCGCGCGGGCGGTACCCGACGGGGCGAGCGTCGCCGTCGGCGGCTCCGGCCTGGCACGAAAGCCGATGCGCCTGGTCGAGGCGCTGGCGCGTGCGGGCCGGCGCGATCTCGATGTGTGGACCGGCGTCGGCGGCCTCGACGTGGAGGTCCTCCTCGCCGCGGGTGCGGTCGGCCGGCTCCATGCGACCTACGTCGGCCTCGAGATGCTCGGCCTCGCCCCGGTCTTCCGGCGCCTGCGCGAGAGCGGCGGCCTCGCGTTCGACGAGTGGAGCGAGTGGACCCTCATCGCCGCCCTGCGCGCGGCCGCCGAGGGGGCGCCGTTCGCGCCCGTGCGGGCCGGCCTGGGCAGCGACCTGCCCGCCGCGCACCCGGAGTGGGTCGCGTTCGCGTCCCCGCTCGACGGCGAGTCCCTCCTGGCGATCCCGCCGGTGCGGCCGCAGGTGGCCCTGGTCCACGTGGACGCCGCGACGGTCGACGGCCGCGCCTATGTCGTGGGGGACGTGCATACGGACCGACTGTGGGCGCTCGCGGCGCAGACCGTGTATGTGAGCGCCGAATGCGTCATGCCCGCCGACTGGGAGCCGGACGGGGGCCGCCTCGCGCCCGTTGCCTTCGGCCCGCGCGTGGCCGCCCTCGTCGAGGCCCCCGGTGGCGCCCGCCCGGGCGGCATGGCGCCTTGGTACCGGCCCGACCCGGACGAGGTGCGAGCCCTGTCCGACCGGCTGCGCGAGGAGGCGGCGTCATGACCGCACCCCTGGTCGCGATCCCCGCCGTGGACCGCGAGGCGCTCGATCGCGCCGATCGCGTGATCGCGGTGATGGCCCGGTTGCTGGCGCGGCTGTCGCCCGCGCCGGAACTGGTCGGCGGGGCGACGCCGGCCTCGCACCTTGCGGCGCTCGTCGCCCGGTCCGTCTACCGGCCGGCCATCGCCGTGCTGGGCAGCCAGGGCAGGGTGGCGCCGCGTGCCCGCCTCGGCCTGCTCGGCCAGGAGGATGCGGCCCTGGCGGCACCCGGCGGCCGCGTCGGTCTCGACCTGCCCTCGATCTTCGCCTGGGTCGCGTCGGGACGGTTTGCGATCTGGATCTCCCCGGCCCAGATCGACCGCCAGGGCAACACGAACATCTCGCGCATCGGCACCGGCGAGCGGCCGAGGCCGGCCCTGGTCGGGAGCCGGGGCCTGCCCGACGACGCGGTCAGCCTGCCGAGTGGGCTGTACTACGTGCCGGCCCACGGACCCCGGTCGGTGGTCGCGCAGGTGGACTTCGTGTCGGGCGTGGGCGACCGGCGGCGGCTACCCCCGGGCAGCCGCGCGCCGGGGCGGCCCGCCTGGCTCGTCACCGACCTGGGTGTGTTCGACTTCGCCGGCGAGGACGGATCGATGCGCGCCGTCGCCGCCTTCGGGCCGGACGGCCGGGACGCCATCGAGGCGGCGACCCCGTTTGCCCTCGGCGGCCCGCCGGCGCTGGACGTGATCGAGCCGCCGACGCCAGCCGAACTGGCCGCACTGGGCGCATTCGACCCGCTGGGCGTGCGGGCGGTCGAGTTCGAGCGCGACCCCGACCGGGCGCGTGCCCTGCGTGCCCACCTGCGGACGGCCGAAGAGGCGTTTCTCGGCGGGGTGGGAGAGGACATCCTGGCCGGTCTGGGTCTGGGTCTGGGTCTGGGGCGGGAGGCGGACCGGTGAGCGCGCCGGGCGGATCGGTCGCGCTCGAGGTGCGGCGCGGCGGCGTCGCCGTGCTGTCGTGGCGCCGCGCCGGCCGGCGCAACGCCATCGACCGCCGGACGGCGGCCGAGATCGGCCGGGCGCTGGCGTCTACGCGGCACAGGCCGGCGCGGGCCGTCGTGCTGTACGGCGAGGGCGGCGACTTCTCGTCGGGGGCGGAGCTCGCCGACGTGCGGGCGATCGCCGAGGGCACGCGGGCCGAGGCGCTGGCCTTCAGCCTCTCGCTCCAGGAACTGGCCCAGGCCATCGAGGAGGCGCCGGTTCCGGTCGTGGCCGCGATCGCCGGCGTCTGCCTGGGGCTCGGGCTGGAGATTGCCCTGGCGGCCGGGGCGCGGGTGGCCGCGGCGGACAGCCGCCTGGGCCTGCCCGAGATGCGCCATGGCCTGTATCCGGCCGCCGGCGGCACGGTGCGGCTGCCCGAGGCGGTGGGGGAGGCGCGGGCGCGCGCCCTCATCCTGTCCGGGCGGCTGGTCACGGCGCTCGAAGCGTCGGAGCTGGGCATGGTGGACCGTCTCGCGCCGCACGGCGGCGTCCTGGACGAGGCGACCCGGTGGGCATCGGAGCTCGCGGCGACCGGGCCCGCCGTGACGCGCTTCCTCGCCGCCCGGCGGGCCGGACGGGGGGAGGCGTTCGCGGCCGCGCTCGCGGCCGAGCGCGAAGGCTTCGCCGACCTGGTCCGGTCCGCGCCAGTGCGGCGCCGCCTCGACCTGTTCCTGGCCGGGCGCCGCCCCGTCCTGCGGGCGCACGCACACTCCCGGCCGCCGGCGAACGCGCCGCCACCGGCGGGCACGGGCGCTGAGCATCGCACGGAGGAGGCCGACCATGGGATGCAGTGAAGTGGGCGCCGGGATCGCCGGCATGGGCGCGGTCATCCCCGAGGTGGTGGTGACCAACCACGACCTGGAGGCGCGGATGGACACGACCGACGCCTGGATCCGGACCAAGATCGGCATCCTCGAGCGCCGCTGGGTGCGAGACGACCAGGCCATGACCGACCTGGCCATCCCCGCCGCCCGCCAGGCGATCGAGCAGGCCGGCATCGACGCGCGCGAGATCGACATGATCGTCGTCGCCGGTTCCAACCATGACTACCTGATGCCGGCCACGGCCTGCCTCGTCCAGGCCGCGCTCGGGGCGGACAACGCCGGCGCGCTCGACATCAAGAACGCGTGCAGCGGGTTCGTCTATGCCCTCGGCGTGGGCGCCGCCTTCATCCAGAACCACACCGCCTCGACCGTGCTCGTCATCGGGGCCGAGATCCACTCCAAGATCATCGACCACAACGACCGGACCATGGCGCCGTTCTTCGGCGACGGCGCGGGCGCCGTGGTCCTGCGCCGCACCCGTCCCGAGACCGGCGTCCTGTCCTCGTTCTTCGGTGCCGACGGCCAGAACGCCGACGCCATCATCGTCCCGGCGGGCGGCTCGCGGCGGCCGGTCGACGCGGGGGCTCTCGAAGAGAACGCCCACCTGTGCCACATGGACGGCAAGCGGGTGAAGACGTTCATCCAGCGCGTCTTCCCCTACGCCATCCAGCAGGCCAGCCGGCGGGCCGGCTTCGAGGTGACCGACCTCGACTTCGTCATCTCGCACCAGGCCAACCTCCACCTCATCCGCGAGGGCATGGAGACGATGGGCCTGCCGATGTCGAAGACCCTCACGATGCTCGAGTGGCTGGGCAACTCGGGCGCGGCCTCGGTGCCGACCGTCCTCAAGGAGGCGGTCGACCGCGGCGCCATCCAGCCCGGCCACCTGGTCGCCCTGGCCGGGTACGGTGCGGGCCTGGCGTACGGGGCGAACGTGCTGCGCTGGACGGCTCCCGACGACTTTCTCCCATAGACCCGGCAGGAAGGGGTCTGCCATGCGCGCAGTGCTGGTGACGGGTGCGACGGGCGGGATCGGCCATGCCGTCGTGGACGCGTTCGCGCGGGAGGGCGACAGCGTCGCCATCCACTACCACCGCAACGAGACCGAGGCCCGGACGATGGCACAGGCGTTCGCCGCCCGCTACCCCGCACAGCGGTTCGCGGTGTGTGCCGGGGACGTCAGCGTCCCGGCCGACGTGGAACGGTTCGTCGGCGAGGCGAACGAGGCCCTCGACGGCCTCGACGTCCTCGTGAACAACGCGGGCATCAACCGGGACCGGACCCTGAAGAAGGCCGACCTCGACACCTGGCGCCAGGTCGTCGACGTCGACCTGTACGGTCTGGTCTATTGCGTGCACGCGGCCCTCCAGGTGATGCGCTCGCCCGGCCGGATCGTGAACATCTCCTCGATCATCGGTGCCCTGGGCAACTTCGGCCAGTCCAACTACAGCGCGGCCAAGGCGGGCATCTTCGGCTTCACGAAGTCGGTGGCCCAGGAGGTCGGCGCGCGCGGCATCACGGTGAACTGCGTCGCGCCCGGCTTCGTCGACACGCCGATGACCGCGGCCATGCCCGAGGCCGCGCGCCAGCGCTGGATCGACCGCACCCCCCTGGGACGGTTTGCGCGCCCGGAGGAGATTGCGGCCTGCGTCGTCTTTCTCGCCTCGTCCGCGGCCTCATACGTCAACGGCGCGATCCTGCATGTGAACGGCGGCGCCTACTAGGCGTGCGCGAAAGGAGACGGCTATGACCCGGCGCAAGACGGCTCTCGTCACCGGTTCCAACCGCGGCTTCGGACGGGCGATCGCCCTGCGCCTCGCCCGCGACGGATATGACCTCGTGATCCACTGCCGGCGGGACACCGTCCGGGCCGAGGCGGTGGGCGAGGAGGTGCGCGCGCTCGGCGCACGCGCCCTCGTCCTCGCCGCCGATCTGGAGGAGCCGGCCGCGATCGACGAGCTGTTCAGCCGCATCGGTCACGAGTACGGCACGCTCGACGCCCTGGTCGCCAACGCGGCGGCGACGGCATTCCTGCCCACGCTGGCGATGAAGCCGCATCACATCGACCGCACGTTCGGCCTGAACGTGCGTGGCTTCATCCTGTCCGTGCAGCGGGCCGTCGACCTCATGCCGGACGAGGGCGGCGGGCGGATCGTGGCCGTGTCGGGCTATGGCAGCATGCGCTACCTGCCCGGCTACGGCGCGATGGGTAGCGCCAAGGCGGCCGTGGAGCGCTGGGTGAGCTACCTTGCGGTCGAGCTGGCGGCGCGCGGCATCGTCGTGAACGGCGTCAACCCGGGCTGCGCCGAGACCGCCAGCGCCGAGGTGTACTTCTCGCGCGCCGGCTCCGAATCGCAGTCCGAGGTTGCGCGGCGCACGCCGATGGGACGCCTGTGCAAGCCGGACGACGTGGCCGGAGTGGTGGCGTTCCTGCTCTCGGAGGACGCCGGTTTCATCTGCGGCCAGACGATCGTCGTCGACGGCGGTCTGACCCTCGTCGTTCCCCCCTTCGCCGACGCGGGCACGCTCGAGGACGCCGCCTTCGGGCGCCGTCGCGATCGCGCCCACGCCGACGCCGATGTCGCGGCCGTGACCGCCGCGGCGAAGGGATCGTGAGCGCCGTGACCGCCCGCCCGCGCGTCGCCATCGACGCGATGGGCGGGGACAACGCTCCCGATGCGGTCCTCGCCGGCACGCTCGAGGCGCTCCGGTCCGACCCGGCCCTGGAGGTCGTGCTGGTGGGCGAGCCCGCGCGCCTGACCGCCCTGGCCGGGCATGAGCGCGTCCGCATCGTCCCGTCGGGTCCCGCCATCCCCGAGGGGGCGCCGCCCGCCCGCACGCTCCTGCGCCGGCCGGACGCGTCGGTGGCCGTGACGATGCGCGTCTTGGCCGCGGGCGAGGCGGATGCGGCCATCACCTGCGGCAACACCGGCGCCGCCCTGGTCAGCGCCGTGCACGAGGTGGGCCTGTTCCCGGGCGTCAGCCGCTGCACGGTGGGCGACCTGCTGTTCCGGTTCGCCCCCACCCGGCTCGTCCTCGACCTGGGGCCGTCGGTGGACGTGCGAGCGCCACACCTGGTCGCGTTCGCCCGTCTGGGCTGCGCCTATCTCCAGGCGTTCGCGGGCATCGAGCGGCCGCGCGTGGCGATCCTGTCCAACGGCGGCGAGGTGGGCAAGGGCAACCTCCTGGTCAAGGAGGCGACGCCGCTCCTCGCCCAGAGCGGCCTGAACTTCGTCGGGCCGATCGAGGGCCACGAACTCGTCCTGGACCGGGCCGACGTGATCGTCTGCGACGGGTTTGTCGGCAACGTGCTCGTGAAGTTCTGCGAGGGGCTCGCCGACGTGCTGGCGGGATACTGGCGCGACAACGCCGGCGGCCGCCCGGCCGTCGATCCGCCGTGGGCGGACTTTCGCGTGATCGAGGATCGCGGCGCGGCGCTCATGGGCCTGCGCCGGCCGGTCCTCGTCGGCCACGGCCGCGCCGATGCGGCCGGGGTCACCGGCGTGATCGCGCACGCCACGCGGCTGTTGCGCGGCGGCTTCCAGCAGCGCCTCGAGGAGGCGGTCCTCGACCGCTGGAGCGAGCCGGCCGACGGCGCCCGCGGTGGCGCGGGACAGGCCGAGGCGGCGGAGCGCGCCGGCCGCTAACGCCGCAGCGCGACGAGCGTGGTCACGACGGAGATGCCGAACCCGGCCAGGAGGCCGCGCAGGTACGGCCCCACCAGATCGGGGCGCCGGCGGCGCAGGTAGGTGTAATACCAGGCGTCGAAGACGAGGACCACCGGCACGAGCGAGAGAAAGCCCATGAGCGCGTAGACGCCGTAGGCGTACAGCCAGGCGCGAATCCGCGAAGCCCGCAGCGGGTCGACCTCCCCGTCGGCCAGGATAGCGCGCCGGGTGGGCGGCGGACAGGTGCGAGGGGGGCGGTGGGCGGTGGTGCAGGGCAGCGGCGGTCCGCTTGCGGGCGTGCGCGTCCTCGACCTGACCCGGATCCTGTCCGGGCCGTTCGCCTCGATGACCCTGGGCGACTTCGGCGCGGACGTGGTCAAGGTCGAGCGTCCCGTCAAGGGCGACGACACGCGCGTCTGGGGGCCGCCGTTCGTGCGCGGCGAGAGCGCCTACTTCCTCAGCACCAACCGGAACAAGCGCTCGATCGAGCTCGACCTGGCGAGCGACGCGGGCCGGGCGATCGCGTACCGGCTGGCCTCTCGGGCGGACGTCGTCGTGGAGAACTTCCGCCCCGGCACCGCCGAGCGCCTGGGCCTGGGGTACGAGCGCCTGCGCGCGGACAATCCCGGGCTCGTCTACTGCTCGATCTCGGGCTTCGGGCAGACCGGCCCGTACCGGTCCCGGGCGGGGTTTGATGCCGTGGTCCAGGCGATGAGCGGGATGATGGCCCTGACCGGCGAGCCCGACGGCGTGCCGACCCGGCCGGGGCTGCCGGTCGCCGACCTGACGGCCGCGATGTGGGCCGCGTTCGCCATCGCGGCGGCCCTGTTCGAGCGCACCCGGTCTGGGTGCGGGCAGCACATCGACGTGTCGCTCCTCGACGGCCAGGTGGCGTGGATGACGTACCCCCTGGCCGGCTTTCTCGCCACCGGCGAGGAGCCGGCCCGCCTGGGCTCGGCCCATGCAACGATCGTGCCGTACCAGCCGTTCGCGACGGCCGACGGGCACGTCATCATCGCCGCCGGCAACGACAAGCTGTGGCAAGGCGTATGCCGGGTGATCGGCGCGCCGGAGCTGGCGGACGACCCCCGGTTCGCGACCAACCCCGACCGGGTGCGCGGCCGCGCCGTCCTCGTGCCGATCCTCGAGGCGCGCCTGCGCACCCGACCGACCGCGCACTGGCTTGCCGTCCTCGAGGCGGAGGGGGTGCCGGCCGCGCCGATCCTGAAGGTGAGCGAGATGGCCGCCGACCCGCACCTGGCCGCGCGCGACATGGTGATCGAGATGGAGCATCCCCGGACCGGCAAGGTGCGCACGGCCGGCCTGCCGGTGCGGTTCTCCCGCACGCCGGGGGCGGTGCGGCGGCCGCCGCCGCACCTGGGCGAGCACACGGACGAGATCCTGGCCGAGATCGGCTGGACGGAACAGGAACCGGGCGCGCCGGACGAGAAGCCGGCGCCACCGCCCGGACGGAGGTGAGTCGATGCGCCTGCCCGCGTTCGAGACCCAGGACTTTCAGGGCCAGGGCCTGAGCCGCGACGAGGTCGTGGCGGCGGCCCCGGCCCTGCTCGTCCTCCTGCGCGGCTTCGCCTGACCCCACTGCCGCCGGGAGCTCGGTGAGCTCCGCGACCGCTACCCGCAGATCGCCGCCGCGGGCGTGTCGGTGTTCGTGTTCGGGCCGGATGGCCCGCGCGCCTTTGCCGACTACTTTGCCCGCGAGCGGATGCCGTTTCGCGGCATCCCCGACCCGGACGGCCGGCTGCTCGCCCTGCTCGGCCAGGAGGTGAATTGGCTGCGGCTGGGCCGCATGCCGGCGCTTCTCGCGGTCGATGCCGGGGGCGAGGTGGTGCACGTGCACAAGGGCCAGTCGATGCGCGACCTGCCCTCGTGGGACGCCGCCCTGGCCGCTCTCGGGCGCCCCGGCCCGGCCTCCACCTGAGCGCCGCCCCGGGCGCCCGCCAAGGGGGAACCATGCCAGCCTCCGGCAGCCTGTGGCGCAAGCTGTGGCCCGCCCTGGCGGCCGTCGTCGGCCTTGCCGCCGGCGGTACCGTCGCCCTGCGCCTGGCGTTCGGCGGCGGGCTCGGGCTCAACCTGTACCGCACCGTGGCGACCATGGCGACCTTGGGCGACCCGCGCCTCGCCCCGCATACGGCCGCGCAGTACGTGGTGGTGGGGGCCGTGGCGCTCCTGGGCTTTTCCGCCTGGGGCGTCGTCGTGGCGGTCGTGGCCGGCACCGTGATCGCCGTCGACATCGGCGAGCTGTGGGGGGGACGGGGAATGGAGGCACGCGTAGCGGCCATGCGCGGGCACACCGTGGTGCTCGGGGGCGGCCGGGTCGGGCTGCACGTGGCCCAGGAGCTGCGGCGTAGCGGCCAGACGGTCGTCCTCGTCGACCATGACCAGGGCGTCGTCGAGCGGCTGCGCGCCGACGGCTGGACGGCGCTGGCGACCGACGCGGTGGCCGAGGGCGCACTCGAGCGGCTGGGCCTTGCCCACGCCGCCGGCCTGGTCCTGGCCCTGCCCGAGGACGAGAAGAACCTGTACGCGTTTCTCGCCGCGCGCGAGATCGCGCCGCGCGTGCCCGTCGTCGCCCGGGCCGAGAGCGCCAGGGCGGAGCGCCAGTTGCGCGCGCTCGGCGTGCACCGGATCGTCCAGCCGACCCGGCTGGGCGGCCTGCGCCTGGCCCGCCTGCTCACCCAGCCGCTGGTGGCGGAGTTCCTCGACGAGGTCGTCGACGAGGGTGCCCTCGAGGTGTCGGAACTCGACGTCGTCGCGGGCCACGAACTGGCCGGCGCGCCGATCGCCCAGCTACGCTCGCGCCTGGGCGAGCAGCGCACGGTCCTGTGCATCCGGCGCGGCGGATCCCTAATTGCCCTGCCTGCCGACCAGGAGCGGATCGAGGCGGGCGACACCCTCCTCCTTGCTGCGGCCCGGCCGGCGGCACGCGCGGACTGACGGCGGCGAAACCCGCGCCGCCGCCTACCGCCGGCCTGTCGGACCGCCTGGCGCGCCTGCGGCCCGGACGAGGGAAGCGATCGCCCGACCCGCCGCGCTCCCGTCCGGCGCACCGATTCGCGGCGCCGCCGCGGGCGGCGTACCGGGTACGACCGAGACCGCCGTGGGGCGGCCACAGCGTCGGCGGGCGCGGCCACCGTGCATGCGAACGGGCCGCTCCCCGTGCGCGCCGGGCGCCGGCGGTGGCGGCGAGAAGGGCGGTGGCGACCGTCCCTGCGGATGCGAACGCGGCGTCCATGGCTGCGGGTAGATGCCCATCGCTGGGCAATCTCTTGCCAAGGTCTAAGCAGCGTCTAACCAAGTTCGCCGGTCGTGGTGCGATGCTTCCCGGGACAGGGGCGCGGGAGGTGGCGGGATGCGCGCGGCCAGGCTGCCCCGGCGTCGCGGCGACGGGCTCGTCACGGCCCTGGGCACGGTCGCGATCGCGGCCATGGCGGTGGTGGCGGTCGGACGCCTCGGCTGGAACGCCATGGCCAGCGCGCTCGCGTTGACGGGCGGGCTCGCCCTCGTTCTGGTCGGCACGCGCGCCGTGTACGCGGCCCGCGACGGCATCGAGGAGCGGACGGAAACCGCCACCCGGCGCGCGCAGGTCGGACCAGGCCGCTAGGCTGCGCACCCGTGCGGCGCCCTCCCTGCCAAGGCGCCCGGCCCGCGCCGCAGGCCATGTCCCTGGCGGCGGCCCAAGGCGGGAAGGTTTCCAGCCGGTCGCTCGACGGTGCCTGGCAGGCGGGCGCTTCGCATGCTATACTTGCCAGGACCGCACGGGTTGGCCGGTGGGGAGTGGGCACGGCCCACTCTTTTCCCTGTGCCGTCTGGATGATGACAGATCGGGGTGAACCATGGGGGAGGCACCGGACGTCGCGTCGCGCGTGGCCGCATTGGCCGAGCGTGCCGGGCGCGAGGTTGGCGTCGAGGTGCTGCGCGCGGGGCTGCAACGCGTGGGGGCTGCGCGCGCCTCGATCGTCGTCACCATCGACCGGCCCGAGGGCGTGGACATGGAAGCGCTGGCCACCATGTCGCGCGCGCTCGAGCGCTTGCTTGACGAGGAGGATCCGATCGAGGGCGCCTACGTGCTCGAGATCGAGTCCCCCGGCGAGCGCAGGCCGCTGCGTCTGCCGGCGGACGCGGCCCGCTTTGCGGGCAGCGCCGTCGACCTGCGTCTGCGTGGCCTGGGCGGTCGCCGCCGGCTGCGCGGCGTGCTCGTCGACGCCGGACCGGACGCCGTGCGGGTACGGAGGAACGAGGCGGGCGAGGACGAGATCCTGAGCGTGCCGCTCGCCGACGTCGAGGAGGCGCGGCTCCACCCGGACGCGGCCGCGCCGCCCGGAGCGGCAAAGGGTCGGGGCGGCGCACGCGGCGCGAAAGGACGGCATGCATGAACGCGGATTTCATCCGGGCCCTTGACGACCTGGAGCGGGAGAAGGGCATCCAGAAAGAGGCGCTCCTCGAGGCGATCGAGGCGGCGCTGATCTCGGCCTACCGGCGCAACTTCGGCTCGGCCCAGAACGTGCGCGTGGCGATCAACCGCGACAGCGGTGAGATCCGCGTGTTCGCGCTGAAGACCGTGGTCGAAGAGGCGACCGACCCGCGGCTGGAGGCCTCGCTCGAGGAGGCGCATGCGACCGATCCCGGCCTGGAGGCCGGCGATCTCCTCGAGGTCGAGGTGACGCCGCGCGACTTCGGCCGGATCGCTGCACAGAACGCCAAGCAGGTGGTGGTGCAGCGCATCCGCGAGGCCGAGCGGGGGATGGTCCTGGACGAGTACCAGGGCCGGGAGGGCGACATCGTCACCGGCGTGATCAGCCGCGCCGAGCAGCGCACGCTGATCGTCGAGCTCGGCCGGGTCGAGGCGTACCTGCCGCCGGCCGAGCAGATCCCGGGCGAGCCCTACCGCCTGGGCGACCGCCTGAAGGCGTATGTGCTCGAGGTGCGGCGGGCGGCGCGCGGGCCCGAGATCGTCCTGTCGCGCACGCACCCGGGGCTGCTCCGCCGCCTGATCGAGATGGAGGTGCCCGAGGTCCACGACGGCCTCGTCGAGTTGCGCGCCGTGGCGCGCGAGCCCGGCGTGCGGTCGAAGGTGGCGGCGTACGGTCGCGACCCGCGCGTCGACCCGCTGGGCGCGATCATCGGGCCCAAGGGCAGCCGCATCAACACCGTGATCAGCGAGCTGCGCGGCGAGAAGATCGACGTCGTGCCGTGGGATGCCGACCCTGCCACGTTCGTCGGCAACGCCCTGGCGCCGGCCCAGGTTCTCGACGTCGACCTGTCGGCGGACGAGAAGGCGGCGCGGGTGGTCGTCGCCCCGACGATGCTCTCCCTGGCGATCGGCCGGGAGGGCCTGAATGCCCGCCTGGCGGCCAAGCTGACGGGCGTGCGGATCGACATCCAGGCGGCCGAGGAGGCGCACGCGTGAGCCCCGCCCGCGTACGCAAGGTGCCGATGCGCCAATGCGCCGTCTGCGGCGCGGCGCGGGCCAAGCGCGAGCTGCTCCGGGTCGTGCGCTCGCCCGAGGGCGTCGTCACGGTGGACGACGGCGGGCGCGCGGCGGGCCGCGGCGTGTACGTGTGCGCCTCGGCCGACTGCCTCACCCAAGGGGCGCGCGGCCGCCGCCTGGGGCAGCGCCTCGAGGCCGACATCCCGGTTGCCGTGCGCGACGAGCTCCTGCGCCGCGCACAGGCGGCCGTATGAGTGAGCGTCTCCTCTCGTTGATCGGGATCGCCCGGCGGACCGGGCAGATAGCCACCGGCGACCGGGAGTGCCACCGGGCGATCCAGGAGGAGCGGGCGAAGCTGGTTCTCCTGGCCGAGGATGCGGGCCACGCAACCGTGCGCGAGTTCACGCACCTGGCCGAAAAGTTTGGCGTGGCCATGCGGCGCGTCGAGACCCGTGAGCGCATGGGACACGCGCTCGGCGGCGCACCGAGAGCCGTCATTACAGTGACCGAAAGCGGCCTGGCCCGTCTCCTGCTTCGGGAGACGGACCAACCGGGCCACGGAGGTGAGTCAACTGGCCGAAGCCCAGAAGACCCGGGTATACGAGTTGGCGAAGGAGATGGGCCTCGACAGCCGAAGGCTGATCGACCTGCTCCGTCGCCTGGGCATTACCGTCCGAAACCATATGTCGACGCTCGAGCCGGAGTGGGAGGAGAAGGTGCGCGCGGTGGTCCGGGGCGGCCCGACCGACGCCCCGCCGCCTCCGCCCAAGCCGCCGGCGCCACGGCCCCCCGCGCCCGCCGCCCGGCCGATGACGCCGGCTCCCGGACTGCGTCCGGGAGCCCAGCGCGCCGTCCGCCCCGGTCTTCCCTCTCCGTATCCCACCGGCCGCCCGCTGCCGGCCCGTCCCGGGGCGGCCCCGGCGCCGCGACCGGGCATGGCCCGTCCCGCCGCGACCGCACCGACGAGGCCGCTGGCGCCGGGCGCCCGCCCGGCCGCCAGCACCCGACCGGCCGCGGCGACGACCGCCGCCGAGCCGATCCGGCCGGCCCCGTACTCGGGCGCGGCCCGCAGCGCCCCGTCTACGCCGGGCGCGATCGAGCGGCGGGTTCCCTACACGTCGACGCCGACTCGCGTCGCGCCGCGCCCGGCGCCCCCGGGCGTGGCGGCGCGGTCGACGGCCGAGGTGCCGGCTCCGGTACCGCCGAACGCCGAGGAGCCGACGGGCAATGGCGCTGGACAGCCGGCGGCCCTCGCTACGCAGCACCCCGTCGAGGCGCCGACGCCGACGCCCGCGCCGACCGCCGTCCCAGCGGAGCCCACGACAGCCGCCGCGGCAGCGACGCCGGCCGCGCCCAGCGCGACCACGCCGGCGGCCCGTCCCGAGGTGGCAGCGTCGGCGCGGCCCGCCCCGAGCGCCGGCCGGTCGGCGTCGGCCCCGTACAATCCCCGTCCGGCGTCCGGCGCGGCGGCGAGCGGCGCGAGCCCGTACCGTCGCGGCGCGTCGGCCCCGTACAATCCCCGTCCGGCCGGCAGCACGCCGGCGAGCAGCGCCCCGCCGTTCCGTCGCGGCGCGTCGGCTCCGTACAACCCCCGTCCCGCCGGCCAGACCCCGCCGCCGCGGGCGGCCGGGGCCGGCCCGGGCGGCCCGTCCCGGGGCGCGAGCGCGCCGTACCGCCCGGGCGCGGCGTCAAGCCGTCCGGCCCCCGCGGGGCCGGGTCGCCCGGCGGCGAACCGATTCGGTCCTCCGGCGCCTCCGGCGGCGGCGCCTTCCCGCGGCCCGCGCGGCAAGACGGGGCGCCGCAGGGGCGATACCCGCAGCGGCTACGGCCGGGGCGAGGGACGTCCCGGCATGCGGGAGAACCTGAAGGGCGGCATGCGTCCGTCGCGCCGGCGCCGGGCGTCGCTCGCACCGGTGCGCAACACCGACCGGCCGGTGGTGATCGACGGGCCGATCACGGTCGGCAGCCTGGCCCAGCGGATGGGCGTGACCGGCCCCGAGCTGGTGCGCGCCCTGATGAGCCTAGGCGTGATGGCCGCCCTGACACAGGAGATCGACGCCGACACGGCCGCCCTGGCGGTCACCGAGATGGGATACACACCGGACATGCGGGCCCCGGCTCCCACCCTCGAGGAGGAGCTGGAGGGGGGCCAGGACGACCGCGACGAGGATCTTGAGGCGCGTGCGCCCGTCGTCACCGTTATGGGCCACGTCGACCACGGCAAGACCTCGCTCCTGGACGCGATCCGCGAGGCCAACGTCACTGCCGGCGAGGCGGGCGGCATCACCCAGCACATCGGCGCGTACGCGGCCGAGGTGCACGGCCGCAAGGTCGTGTTCCTCGACACCCCGGGCCACGAGGCGTTCACCTCCATGCGGGCGCGCGGCGCGAACATGACCGACGTTGTCATCCTCGTCGTCGCCGCCGATGACGGGCCGAGGCCGCAGACCGTGGAGGCGATCAACCACGCCAAGGCGGCCGGCGTGCCGATCGTCGTGGCGATCAACAAGGTCGACCTGCCCGGCGCCGATCCCGACCGCGTGAAGCAGTCCCTGACCGAGCACAGCCTGGTGCCGGAGGAGTGGGGCGGCGACACGCTCATGGTGCCCGTCTCTGCGCTCAAGCGGCAGGGCCTTGAGGACCTCCTCGAGGCGGTCCTTCTTGTCGCGGACGTGCGCGACCTCAAGGCCAACCCGAACAAGAAGGCGCGCGCCACCGTGGTCGAGGGGCGCCTGGACCGCGGTCGCGGTCCGGTCGCGACGGTCCTCGTCTCCGAGGGAACGCTGCGTGTGGGCGACGCCTTCGTCGTCGGCGCGACCGCCGGCCGGGTGCGGGCCCTGTTCTCCGACAAGGGCGAGCCCGTCAAGGAGGCCGGCCCCGCGACGCCGGTCGAGGTGATCGGCCTGGGCGAGGTGCCGGAGGCCGGCGATCGCCTGGTCGCCGTCGACGACGAGCGCAAGGCGCGCGAGCTCGCCGAGCAGCGTCGCGATGCGCGGCGCGGCGGCAAGGCGGGTCCGGAGGGACTCGGCTTCGAGGAACTGTTCGAGCGCAGCCAGGCGAGCGAGGTGCGGACCCTGCTCCTCGTCCTCAAGACCGACGTCCACGGCAGCCTGGAGGCCCTCTCGACGGCGATCGAGCGACTGTCGACCGAGGAGGTTCCGGTCCGCATCGTGCACCGGGGCGTGGGCGCCATCACCGAATCCGACGTCATGCTGGCCGCCACGGCCGACGCGGCCGTGATCGGGTTCAACGTGCGGCCGGAGCCCAAGGCGGCCAAGGTGGCCGAGCAGAACCATGTCGAAATCCTGTCCTACCGGATCATCTACGAACTGCTCGACGAGTTGCGCCGTCGCCTGGCCGGCCTGCGCAAGCCGATCCTGCGCGAGGAGATCCTCGGCCGGGCCCAGGTCCGCCAGATCTTCCACGTGCCCAAGGGCGGAACCGTGGCGGGCCTCATGGTCACCGACGGACGCCTCACCCGCAGCGCGTCGGTGCGCGTCCTGCGCGACTCGGTCGTTGTCCACGAGGGCAAGCTGGCGTCGCTGCGCCGGTTCAAGGATGACGTGCGCGAGGTGGCGGCCGGCTACGAGTGCGGCCTCATGCTGGAGCGCTTCAACGACATCCAGGAAGGCGACGTGATCGAGGCGTTCGTTGTCGAAGAGGTTCCCCAGGAAGTCTAGGCGTGATCGTCCTGTCCGCCATCGTCCGCATGCGCCTGTACCATGCGCGCACGCTGAAGGAGAAGCGGCAGTATGCCAAGAGCGTGGTCGCCCGGCTGCCCGCACGGTTCGCCGTCGCGGCGGCCGAGGTGGACGCGCTCGACGATCCCCGCACGCTCGTCCTGGGACTGGCCGCGGTCGGCAACGAGCGCGCCCACCTGGACGACGTGCTGCGGCGTGCGGTGCAGTTTGCGGCGCTGTCCGTCGACGGCGAGATCTATGATGTCGAGACGGAGGAACGCTAGCAGGGGAGGTGACGTCGTGGCCGGCGAGCGGAAGGTGCGCGCCGAGCGCGCCTATGCCCAGGCGTTCTCGGAGGTCCTGCGCGAGCTGAAGAAGCCACCGCCGGCGCTGTGCTCGGTGGTGCGGGTCGACATGTCGCCCGACCTGCGCTCGGCCCGGGTCTACCTGTCCATGTACGGCGACCGCATGGCCGAGGCGACCTCGCGCCGGATGCTCGACAACGCCCGGGTGTGGCTGCAGGGCGAGGCCGGGCGCCGGGTCGGGCTTCGCTTCACGCCCCATCTCAGCATCGTCGCCGACCGCTCGATCTCCGAGGTCGTGCGGCTGGGCGGACTGCTCGACGCGGCGGGGGAGGGCGAGCGTCCTGGCGACACCGGTCACGGCGGCGGGCCTGGCCGACCGCCTGCGCGCTAGCGAGCGGGTGCTCGCGGTCGCCCACCGGCCCCCCGATGCCGACGGGGTGGGCAGTCTGCTCGCCCTCACCCGTGCCCTGCGCGCGCTCGGCAAGCACGTCGATCCGGTCTGCGTCGAGGCGCTCGAGCCCGGTCTGGCGAGCCTGCCCGGCGCCGGCGACGTGCGTGCCGGGCTGCCGGCGCGCGCGCGCTGGGACGTCGCCGTGCTCCTCGACTGCGCCACGCTCGAGCGCGCCGGGCTCGCCGACGACGTCCTGGCGCGCGCGGGCGGCATCCTGAACGTCGACCACCATGTGACCAACCCGGGCTTTGGCGACCTCGCCCTGGTCGATCCGATGGCCCCGGCGACGGCCGCCCTGGTCGTAGACCTGTTCGACGCCCTCGGCGTCGCGCTTGCGCCCGGGGACGCGACCTGCCTGTACGCCGGTCTTCTGACGGACACCGAGCGGTTCACCGCCGACGGCGTGACGGACCGCACCCACCTTCTCGCCGCGCGCCTGCTGGCGGCTGGCGCGAATGCGACCGGGGTGGCGACGGCGATGTACGCGACAAGACCGCTCGGCACGGTCCGGCTGGTCGCGCGCGCGCTCACCGTCCTGCGCACCAGCGCCGGTGGTCGGGTGGCGTGGATCGAGCTTCGGCCGCGCGACTTCGAACGGGCCGGCGTCGACCCGGTGGGGTCGGAGGACCTCGCCCCGCTCGCGCTCGGCGTCGAGGGCGTGTGGACGGCGGCGTACCTGCGCCCGACAGCGGACGGCCAGGTACGTGCCGGGTTGCGCAGCCGCCATCCGTGCGTCGACGTGTCGGCGGTGGCGTCCGCCTTTGGCGGCGGCGGGCACCGGCATGCCGCCGGTTGCGTCCTGCCGCCAGGTCGTGCGGGCGTGCGGCGGATCGTCGCGGCCCTGGAGGAGGCGGTGGCGCGTGACCAGTTCTGACCTGTCCGGCGTGCTGGCGCTGCTGAAGCCGGTCGGACCGACCTCGCACGACGTGGTCGCACGCGTGCGGCGGTGGCTGCCGGGGGTGACGGCAGGCCACCTCGGCACGCTCGACCCTGCGGCCGCCGGCGTGCTCCTCGTCGCGGTCGGGGCGGCGACGCGGGCGGCCCGCTTCCTCGATCCGCCCGATACGCGCAAGACCTACAAGGCGTGGATCGTTCTCGGCGCCGTGACCGACTCGGACGACGCCGAGGGGCACGTCGTCCGCGCTCCGGGCGCGGCAGGCCTGACGGCGGAGCGGTTGGCCGCCGCCGTGGCCGGACGGGTGGGTCGCCATCTCCAGGTGCCGCCGGCGCGGTCGGCGGTGCGCGTCGCCGGCCGCCACGCCTACGCGCGTGCGCGCGCCGGCGAACACGTGGAGCTGGCGCCGCGCGAGGTCGTTGTCGAGCGTGGCCAGGTCGAGGCGTTCGAACCGCCCGACGCCCGCAGCCAGCCGATGCTGGCGCGGGCCCTGGTGTCGTGCACCGTCTGGCGGGGGGCGTACGTGCGGGCCTGGGCGCGTGACATCGGCGAGGACCTGGGCACGGGGGCGTACGTGCGCGTTCTCGTCCGCACGACGGTGGGCCGCGTGGCAGGTGCGGACGCCCTCACCCTGGAAGAGGCCCAGTCGCTCGCCCTCGCCGGCCGCTTGCACGAGGCGCTGTGGCCGGTCGACCGGCTGCTCGTGGGCTGGCCGGTGGTATCGGCGGCGCCGGATCCTCTTGGGCGCGAGGTTGGCCGTGGCCGGCCGGCGCCGGCCGGAGCGCCCGACGGCTGGGTGCGCCTCGTCGACCCCGCCGCCAAGGCGGGCGGCGCGACGGCCTGGGCTCTCGCCGAGGTGGTCGAGCGACGGTTTGCGAGCGTGGTCCGTCTCGGCACAGCGACGATGGAGGTGTCCCGATGAGCGCTCGCCCGACCGGGGCCGTGGCGATCGGCAACTTCGATGGCGTCCACCTGGGCCACCGCGCGGTGCTGGACGCGGCCCGGCGGCTGTCCGACCGGGCCAAGGGGCGTACCGCCGCGCTCACGTTCGACCCGCACCCGCTGCGGGTGCTGCGTCCCGACACCCTGCCGGGCCTGATCACCACGCCGTCGGAGCGTACCGAGCTCCTGCACGGCGCCGGTGTCGACGACGTCGTCACGCTCACCTTCGATCGCACGCTGGCGTCGCTCGAACCGGACGCGTTCGTGACCGAGCTGCTGTGGCCGCGTCTGCGCCCGGCGTGGGTCGTCGTCGGCCCGAACTTCGCGTTTGGCCGCGGTGCGCGGGGAAAGCCGGTCGACCTGGCCCGCCTGGGCGAGCGACTCGGGTTCGGCGTCGAGGTGGTGCCGCCGGTCGTGGCGGAGGGCTCGCCCGTCTCGTCGAGCCGTATCCGCGAGCGCCTGTCGCAGGCGGACATCGCCGGCGCGCGGCGCCTCCTCGGCCATGCCTACACGCTACGCGGAACGGTGGTGAGCGGGGCCGGCCGGGGACGCGAGATGGGTGTGCCGACCGCGAACCTGGTGCCGGACCCGGTCAAGCTCCTTCCGCCGGAGGGCGTCTACGCGGCCTGGGCGCGGGTGCCGGGTGACAGCTGGCTGCCCGCCGCCGTCGACCTGGGCCGGCGGCCGACGTTCGAGAGCGACGGGGAACTGCGCCTCGAGGCCTACCTGCTCGAGGGCGGACGCGACCTGTACGGCCAGCCGCTCGACGTGGCGCTCGTCCGGTACGTCCGGCCCGACCGGACGTTTCCCGACGCGCACGCGCTCGAGGAGGCGGTGCGCGACGACGTGGCGGCGATCCGGGCGGTGTTGCGCGAGGACGCGCCTCCCGGTTGAGGCAACGCCTGGGCCGTGGTACACTCGAACGGCTATTGCGAGGCGAGGGGGGAACTTGGTGGCCCTGGAGGCACAGGCGAAGCAGGATCTGATCTCCACATACCGTGTGCACGAGAGCGACACGGGGTCGCCGGAGGTGCAGGTGGCGATTCTGACCCAGCGGATCGCCGGGCTGAACGAGCACCTGAAGGAACACAAGAAGGATTTTCACAGCCGGCGGGGCCTGCTGCAGATGGTCGGCAAGCGCCGCGCGCTGCTGACCTACCTGCGCAAGTCCGAGCCCGATCGCTACATCGCGCTGGTCGACCGGCTGGGCCTTCGCCGCTAGACGGGCGAGCGCGGAACGGGACAGGCCCCCTCGTGACCGGACCGGTCAGCGGGGGGCCTCTTTGTCGGCGGCTGCCTGCTCGGGGTGCGGAGCCGGGGGCAGCTCGTCGGGCACACCGTCGCCTGCGACCGCGGGCGACGCAAACGGTGTGACGTCGGCCGGTGCGACCACGGGCACGCGCGCGGCGCCCTGGGCCGCGGCGAGTGCCTGCTGCAGTTCGCCCACCCGGCGGCGCACGCGAACAAGGTCGAGACCGCCGACGAGGGCCGTCACCGCAGCGCCCACCACCAGGCAGGCGAGGACGAGGAAGGCCAGGCGCACGGCCGGCGCGGTCAGGCCGAGAAAGACCAGATGCACCGGCTGGTCGTTTTCGACGGCGAACACCGCCACCGCCAGGCCGAGCACGAGGGCGCCGATCCAGCGCAGCACGCGACCACCTCACGTCCGGATTCGCGGTCGGGCCGGATCGCTCCTGGAGGCGTAGACGGCGAGACGGCCGCCTCGCGGCGGCCGTCTCCGTGGGTTGCGCGATTTAGAAGCGACGGGCGTGGGGCTCGCGCGGCTTGGCCTCGTTCACGGTGAGCTCGCGCCCGCCGAGCAGGAAGCCGTTCATCGCCGCGATCACCCGCTCGGCGTCTTCCTCCGGCACCTCGACGAACCCGAATCCCCGGCTCCGGCCGGTCTCGCGGTCCGTGATCACACGGGCCGAGATGACCTCGGCGTGTGCGGAGAACTCCTGGGCCAACTCGTCCTCCGTGATGGACCAGGGAAGGTTGCCGACGTAGAGGGTCTTGGTCACGCACTCGTCTCCTTCGCCCTGTGACGGGCTCTCAACTCGGCGCCCCACGCGGCACACAAAACGGAGCACCGGTCCACCGGTGCTCCTTCCTCTTCATCCTCACCCGTAACCGGATAGACGGTGAAAGAAGGTGATCCCCTCGGAATCGTGCCCGTTGGTTTGCCGCCCCGAGGATAGCACGTGCGGTACGCGAGTGCAACGGGCGGCGTCGTGCATGGCGTTGTCCACGCCGCTGCCCGCTGCGCGCGCACACGGTTTGTCCTTCGGCCGATCGTTCGGCGCAGGAATCTTCATGGAGCGCAACCAAGTGGGCGGGGTTCCATGTGTTGGAGGAGGCGATGGGGTGAAGGGTTCCTGGCGCATGTGGGGCGCGGCGACAATGGCCGCGACCCTGATCGCTGCCACGGCCGGCATGTCGCAGGCGTCCGGTCGGGACGTCGGCTGGGTCAGCACCAACGGCCCGGTCACGGGCGGCCGCTACACGTCGCTGTCGCAGATCAACCAGTCTAACGTGAAGAACCTCAAGGTCGCCTGGCGGTTTACGGACACCAACAACTATGGCGCCGAGGACTACCCGGTCGTCGTCGGCGACACGGCGTACTTCACGACCAACTTCGGCAACGTGTTCTCCATCAACGCCGTTACCGGCAAGCAGAACTGGGAGTGGCAGGCGCCGAACGAGAAGGCGGCCGGTTGGAACGTCGGGCCGGCTCTCGTCCACGGTGCCCCCAACCGCGGTGTCGCGGTCGGTGGCGGCATGGTCTACGTGATGATCCCGAACGCCATCCTGTATGCGCTGAACCAGCAGACCGGCCAGGTCGTCTACAGCCAGGTGCTGGGCAACTACAAGTACCTGTCCGAGTCGACCGCCCCGATCTACTACAAGGGCGTTCTCTACATCGGCTCGGCCGGCTCGGAGAGCGGCCAGCGCGGCTTCGAGGAGGCGCGCTCCGCCAAGACGGGCAAGCTCATCTGGCAGCACTTCACGGTGCCCGTGCAGGGGGCCAAGGGGTCGTGGGACTACGGCCACCACGGCGGCGGCGACGTGTGGCAGGTACCGACCCTCGATCCTTCCCTGGGCATGATGTTCATCGGTGTGGGCAACCCGTCGCCCGACTACTACGGCCTCAAGCGACCGGGCCCGAACCTGTACACCGACTCGATCATGGCCCTGAACATGAAGACCGGAAAGATGGTCTGGGACTACCAGGAGACGCCCCATGACCTGTGGGACTACGACCAGGCCGCGTCCCCGACCGTCTTCCCGACCGGCTCCGGCCCGGTCGTGGGCGCGCCCAGCAAGGGCGGCTACTGGTACGAGGTCAGCGCCAAGAACGGCGAGCTCATGACCGCGCCCGAGACCTTCGTCAAGGTGAACCACCCGCAGCCGCCGACCAACGGCAAGAGCAGCGTCATCTTCTGGCCCGGATCGGCCGACGGAGCCGAGTGGAGCCCGGCAGCCTACGACCCGCAGACGGGTGAGGCCTACGTCGAGGGCATCAACGGCGCCGGCCGCGCGACGGCCAAGGAGGTCGCCTACACCAACGGCCTGGACATGGGCACGGCGTTCCTCGCGCTGCCCAAGGGCTACACCACCACCGGCACGCTGACCGCGTTCAACGTGGACAGCGGCGCCCAGATCTGGCAGGACAAGTTCCCGGTCGGGCTCGTCGGTGGCGCCACCGCGGTCGGCGGCCACCTGCTGTTCGTCCAGGTGAGCGGCACCGGCCACCTCGACGCCATCGACCCGACGACGGGCAAGATCCTCGCCAGCTGGAACCTGGGCGAGCGCATCGACGCCGGCCCGAGCGTGGCGATGGTGAACGGCAAGGAGTACGTCTTCGTCGCGCTGGGCGGCAGCGGCCCCCAGTACGGCGGCATGGCCCAGGGACACTCCTCGATCGTCGCCCTGACCCTGAAGTAGAACCGGCCCCGCGCAGCGAGGACCGCGTCGGCAACCGCCGGCGCGGTCCTCGGCGCGCAGGCGCCGCCCGGTCCCGGGGACGCCCCGGCCCGCCTGCCCGGCCGCGCCGTCGGCGAACCGCTTGTGCGCGATCGAAGAAGTGCGTGCCTTGCGGCCCCGCTGCACGCATCGAAGGCGACCGTCCGCCTACGGCGCAGTCGCGCGCAAAGGGCCACCCCAGGGCGAGAACGCCCGGCAGGGCATGCTGCTCATCATCGGCTTCCCCGAAGGCGGCCGCGACAAGACCGGACAGGACGCCGGCCCCGCCCCACGATCGAGGCGTTCATGGCGTACGAGCAGGCCATGATTGACGCCGGCGTCAAGGTCGACGGCTGCGCCCTGCGCGAGCACCGGCAGGTCACCACGCTCCGGGTCGACCCGGACGGACAACGCCTTGTCACGAGCGGGCCGTCCGGACAGGCCGGCCAGTACGTGGGCGGCTACGTCGTGCTCAAGGTGCCCGACCGGGAAGCCGCCCTCGACTGGGCGGCACGCTCCCCCGGGATCCGGGGCGGCCGGATCGAGGTTCGCCCGCTGGGCCGCCTCTGACCCGGGGCCGACGCCCGCATGCCCCGACCGCCAGAGGACCACGCCGGCACACCGGCGCGGTCCTCGCCAAGCCCGGGATCGGCCGCACCCTACCGGCCGCCGGCGTCGTCGTCCGCCAGGCTCTCGCCGCGCAAGAGGCGCAGCGCGTTCTGGGTGGCGGCGAGCACCCGGCGCTGGCTCCTCTGGGCGAGGACGAAGCGCACGCTGCCGCCGAGCACGCGCGCCCGGGCGTCGGCGCGCTCGGGCCACCGCCGCGACAGACGCAGCGCGGCGTCGACGCTCTGGTACAGGTGGAAGGTCGCATCCTCGCCGAGCAGCGCGCGCAGGTAGGGGACCTCCAGGGCGCCCGCGGGTGCGCCGGCCAGGGCCAGGGAGACCGCGTGCGCACCGCCGGCCTCGCCGTCGTGGGCCCGCAGCGCGGCCTCGAACGCGGCCGGGTCGGCGGCGGGGACCCGTCCCGTCTCCCACGGGTAGCGCGCCCGGGGGCGGTTCAGGTAGCGGGTGAGGGCGACGTAGCCAAAACCGTGGTACACGGCGCGCATAAGTGCCCGGGCCAGGGCGGGGGACCGGTCCGCATGCCGGATCGCCAGCGCGTCGACGGCGTTCGCGTAGGTGACGAGGTGGTGCACGTCGTTCCAGTCCTCGTGGTTCTGGACCGGGAACCGTCCCTGGCGCTCGATCGCCGCCCAGGCCAGCGCGCCGGCTAGGTCCCGGACGCCTGCGCCGTCGCGACGCAGGGCGTCGACCGCGGCGAGGGTGTCGGCCAGGCCCAGGTCGAGAAGGGCCTCGACCTGGACCGCCTCGACCGGCCGGCCGCACGCCGGCGGCAGCGTCCGGGCGAGGGCGCCGTCCAGCTCGGCCAGGGCCGGGAGCGCCTCCTGCCAGTCGATATCCTCCTCGTGCCGATCGCCGTCGATGGCGTCGGCCAGCACCCCCGCGAGCAGGCTACCGGCGAGATCGGGCGGGGCCGCGTCACCGAGCCAGCGCAGGAGGCGCAGGGCCTGGCGCGCCTCGTCGAGGACGTGGCCGGTGCTGAGGAAGACGTGGTCGGTGGCGGCGCCGATCACCATCTCGGCCACGGCGTGCGCATCGCCTGCGGCGAGAGCGGCCCGCAGGATGCGCTCGGCGCCCGCCGCCTGCCGTTCGTCGACGAGGGTACGCAGGCGCCCGACGTCTTCTCCCGGCCGGCCGGACAGGGTGGGCAGGGCCGGGTGCAGGGGTCGTTCGGGCCGTCCCCGGACGGCGTCGGCCAGGTGGCGGAAGGCGTGGACGAGGGCGAGCGCGCGCGCGTCGCCGTCCAGGCGCGCAAGCGCGCTGCCCACGCAGGCAAGGATCGTGAACGCGCTGTCAAAGCCCCGCGTGCGCGCCGCCGCGTGGGACGCCGCCGCCGCGGCCACCGCCTGGGGCGTCTCCCCCTGGGCGAGCAGGGCGGCCGTACCCTTGGCGATGGGAAACAGGGCGCCGTCCCGCAGACCGCGGGTAAGGACCAGTCCGGCCAGCCGCCGGTCCTCCTGGACCAGCGGGGCGGAGGCCTCGCGCCCGACCCACAGCCAGCCGCCCGCTTCGCGCACGGGGTAGGCCGGCAGGTCGACGCCGCCGAAGGTGAGGCAGCCGCCGCTGGCGAGGTCGAACCGCCAGTGGTGCCAGTCGCAGCGCAGCACGCCCGCCTCGACGTGTCCCTGGGCGAGGGGGTAGCCCATGTGCGGGCAGCGCGCGTCGAACGCGCGCACGGCGTCCGCGGTGCGCACGAACACCAGGTGGCGCCCATCGACATGCACGTTGCGCGGCTTACCCACCTCCACCACGGTCGCCGCAAGAGCCCGTTGGTAGCCGTCGGTCGCCGCCGTGTCCGGGACCGGAACATCGATCGCCACTCCCCGCACCTCCCGCACCGGCCCGACGCGTTGTCGCGGCCACGCCGGCCAGCCTAGAATCGCAACCATGGTGGAGAACGACGGCCCGCCCGAGCGGCCCTCGGGCCTGTGGACGATCGGCATGCTCGCGCGCCGGTCGGGGCTCGCCGTGTCGGCGATCCGCTTCTACGCCGATCGCGGCCTCATCACGTCGTTGCGGACACCTGCAGGCCACCGCCGGTTCCGCGCCCAGACCCTGCGTCGCCTGGCGGTGATCCAGGCCGGGCAGCGGGTCGGCCTAAGCCTGGCGGAGATTGGTGCCGCGCTGCGCGCAGTACCGCCGGAGGCCGGACCGAGCGGGGCCGAGTGGCGGGTCATGGCCGATGCCTGGCGGCCGCTCCTCGACGCGCGCATCGCCATTCTCGAGCGCTTGCGCGATCAGCTCGACGCCTGCACCGGCTGCGGCTGCCTGTCGCTGCGCCGCTGCGCGCTCACCAATCCCGACGACCGGGCTTCGACCCTGGGGGCCGGGCCGCACTACCTCCTCGGCGACGCCGGGCTGCCGGACGCCGACCCCTGACGGGCGGGCGTCGCTGGCAGCGTACGACCTGAAGTTCACTTGAGGTCAAGAGGCCCGCCGCCGCCGCCGCGGTGCGACCCGGTCCCCGGCCCCCGGCGGGTCGTGGCGCGCCGGCGGCGCCGTCCGGATGGACACCGGCCCCGCCAGGGGCGGTCGCGGACGGCCGGGGGCCGGCGCGCGGGCGCCGGCCCCCGGATCGGGAAGCCCGACCTGTGACGGCCTACCGAAGCGACCTGGGCAGCACGTAGGCGATCCATTCGGCCTGGTACGGGTGCTTCGAGTACTGGAACTGCATCGATCCGCCCACCGCGATGAGCAGGTACTCGATGCCGTGATCCTCGTACACGACCGGGGCATCGCCGACCGATCCGGGCAGGGTGGTCGACCATAGCACCTTGCCCGTCGCGGCGTCGAGGGCCTCGAACGTGCCGTTGTCGACGGCGCCGAAGGCGACCCCGCCGGCCGTCGTGATCAGGCCGCCGGTGGTCGGGGCCGGGGTGGTGTCCTGCCAGGCGATCGTGCCGGTGCGGACGTCGACGGCCGTGAACGTGCCCGTGTGCACACCGCCCCGGTTCACCTTGACGGCCGTGCCCAGGGCAAGTCCCCCGGGTACGTGCGCCTTCACCGGCGCGGCCGTCTCGTAGGCCGGGATGTTGTTGCCCTGGATGTAGGCGTCGCCCGTGCGGGGGTCGTAGGACACGGGCGAGTACTCGCTGCCGCCGAGCGGCCCCGGCCAGTTCAGGACGTACTGGCCATGCGGGGGCGGCTGGATGTGGTTCTCGGTGACAAACGCGACCGGCGCGGTGAGCGGCTTGCCGGTGAGCGCGTTCACCTCGTCCCAGTAGCCGCCCTTGTCGGCCTCGCCGACGATCCAGCCGCGCGCGGTGTGGAAGACCACCGGCGGCGACGCGCTGTCGTAGTCCCACAGGTCGTGGGCGATCATCTGGTAGCCCCAGACCTGTCGGCCGGTGTGGAGGTTCACGGCCACGATGGAGTCGGTCCACAGGTTGGCGCCGGGCCGGCCCGCGCCGTACAGGTCGGGCGAGGGGTTGCCGGTGGCGAAATAGAGAAGACCGTCCGGCCCGACCGTGGGGTTCATCCACACCGCGCCGCCGCCCACGGCCCCGCTGGTGACCCAGCCCTTGCCCGTTCCGGGTGTGTTGTAGTGGATCCAGACCAGCTTGCCGGTGGCCGCGCTGCGCGCCTCCTCGAAGCCCCGCACGGCGCTGTCGCCGCCGGCGCTGCCGACGAAGACGAGGCCGTCGACGTACAGCGGCGGCGTGCTCTCGGAGTAGCCGGCCTTGGCGGAGGCGACCTGGACGTTCCACTTCACAAGGCCGCCCTTCTGCTCCAGGGCGATCAGGTGGTCGTCCTTGGTGAGGAGGAAGACGCGCCCGTCGCCGACCGCGACCCCGCGCGACTCGGCACCGTAGGCGGTGGCGTACGCGCCGGTCAGCGGCACGTAGTTCCACAGCTCGTTGCCGTCGTTGGCGGACACCGCGTACACGGAGCTGTCCGGCCCCTCGAGGTAGGCCGTGCCGCCGATCACGACCGGGTAGTCCTCGATGCCGCCGGCAAGGGTCTGCTTGAACGTCCAGGCGACATGGAGCCTCGCGACGTTGCGGGTGTTGATCTGGTCGAGCGGGCTGTAGCTGCCGCCCGCGAGCGTGCCCTCGGGCGCGGGCCACGAGACCGTGCCGTCGCAGCGCTCGGTGAGAAGGCAGGTGGCCGTCACCTTGGGCGCGGCGGGAAGATAGTAGGCATGGGGTGCGAAACCGGTAGCGGAGGCGACGGAGGCGACGGCGGCCATGGCAACCGATGCCAGTGCCGCCGCCGCCAGGCCGAGACGAGCCGTGAGCATGCGCGAACCAGTCCTCCTGTCGGTTTGGCGCGAACTTCGCCAGCCCCGGCCGTTTGTCCTGGGCCCGAACGTTCCGCCCGCACGCGACCCTACCCCTTCGGGCGCACCAGGTCCTCCCCGGCCGCGCACAGCGGGCAGGCGTCGGCGGACCAGTCCCGCACGTCCTCCTCCAGCAGGGCGACCATGGGCAGGTCGAACGGCAGGACGTGGCGTCCGCGTCGCACGACGGTCGCCACCGCCACGGGCATGCCGCCCTGCGCCCGCACGGCCTCGAGGGCGCGCGCGACCGAGCCGCCGGTCGTGAGGGCGTCCTCGACGACCAGGACGGGCTCCCCCGGGGCGACGCGAAAGCCGCGGCGAAGGCGCATGCCGCCGTCCTCGACCTTTTCTGCGAACAGGGCGCGGCCGCCCAGACAGCGGGCCATTTCGTAGGCGAGGATCACGCCGCCCATGGCCGGGCCGACCACGGTCGGGGCGTGCGCGGCCGCGGGCCCGTCGCGGCGCAGCGCCGCGGTCAGGCCGGCTGCCGCCCACTGCGCCGCCTGCGGGTGTTCGAACAGCCGGGCCAGCATGAAGAAGCTGTCGCTGTGCCGGCCCGAGGTGAGGAGAAAGTGCCCGCCCTGGCGGGCGCCGGTCTTGGCCAGGAGTTCGCGTACCGCTTCGGGGGCGGGTACCCCTGCACCGGGCGGCAGGTCTTCGGCGGTGAGGGCGCGCCGCTCGCTCATGCCCGCACCGCCGCCGCGCCGGCCCGGACCGGACGAAGGTCGCGCAGGATGGCGTCGGCCGCGGCGCGCGGATCGGGCGCGCCGGTCACGGGCCGGCCCACGACGACCGCCGATGCCCCCGCGGCGACGGCCGCCGCGGGCGTCGCCACCCGCCGCTGGTCGTCACCCGCAATGGCGCCGGGGCGCACGCCCGGCGTGACGATGGCCGGAGCCGGTCCGATCCGGGCCCGCACCGCGCCCGCCTCGAGCGGGGAGCAGACGACGCCGGCCGCTCCCGCGCCGACGGCCAGCGCAGCGAGGCGCACGGTGGCCGCCGCCGCCGTATCGGCAAGGCCGACCTCATCCCGAACCGACGCCTCGTCGTGGCTGGTCAGCACCGTCACGGCCAGCGCCGCCGGCGCGGCCAGGCCCGCCGCCGCGGCGCCGCGGCCCAGGGCGGCGATGCCACGGGCGAGCATCTGAACGCCGCCAAGGGCGTGCAGCGTCACCGCGGACGCGCCCAGGGCGCCGATCTGAAGGCAGGCGCGCTCGACGGTCTGGGGAATGTCGTGCAGCTTGGCGTCGACCAGCACCGGCGCGTAGGCGCTGAGCGTCCGGACCGCGGCCGGTCCGTGCGCCCAGATCAGCTCCAGCCCGACCTTCAGGCCCACGCCGGGCAGGGCCACGGCCCGCGCCATGGCCACGGCGTCTCCCAGGCGGGAGACGTCGAGGGCAACGTACATCCGGACATCGCCGTCGGTCACTGCCGGATCACCTCGCATGATCTTGCTTCGGACGGCCGGCATGGACGGCCGCGTCATCCAGGGCGGCGGCGATCTCGACCGCCGCCAGCGGGTTGCGGAACAGCGCCGTGCCCACCGCCACGGCACGCGCACCGGCGGCGAGGAACAGACGGGCATGCTCGGCCGTCTCGATCCCGCCCATGCCGATGATCGGCAGGTCGACGCTGCGGGCACACTCGGCCACGGCGAGGAGCGCGACCGGCCGCAGGGCCGGGCCTGAGAGCCCGCCCGCCCAGGCGCCGAGGCGCGACCGGCCGGTCGGGCCGAGCGGCAGGGCGGGCAGGGTGTTCACCAGCGACAGCGCGTCCGCGCCGGCGTCGCGTACGGCCCGGGCAAGCGCCGCGCGATCGGGCGGCGTCGGCGGCAGTTTCACCCACAGGGGCAGGCGGGTGACGGCGCGCACGGCGGCGACCAGCCCGGCCACGGCACCCGGGTCGGTGCCGTAGCGCAGGCCGTCGGGAACGTTCGGGCACGAGACGTTGAGTTCGATCGCCCGCACGTCGGGGCTGTCCGCGGCCCGCCGGGCGACCTCGACGAAGTCGGCGGCGTCATGGCCGATCGCGTTCACGACCACCGTCGCGCCGGCGGCGGCGAGCGCCCGCGCCGGGCCGGCGAGGACGGCGTCGATGCCGGGGTTCTCGAGCCCGATCGCGTTCACCAGACCGCCGTCCACGGCCGCCACCCTGGGCGGGGGGTTGCCCGGCCAGGGAACCGGCGCCGCCCCTTTGAGGACGACGGCGCCGAGCCGGGCGGGGTCGAACAGCTCGACGTAGCGGCCGCCGAAGCCGAACGGCCCGGACGCCAGCACGACGGGGTTCTTCAGGACCAGACGGCCGACGTCGACCGCAGCCGGTGCGTCGCTCACGAAAAGCGCACCTCCTGGGCGGCGAACACGGGCCCCTCGGTGCAGGCCCGGGCGTAGGGGTGGCGCGGGTCTTCCGGCCGGGCAAGCGCCACCGGGCAGCCGAAGCAGGCGCCGACCCCGCACGCCATCGCCACCTCGACGGCCACATACACGGCCGGCGCTGCGGCCATGTCCCCGGCCAGGCGGGCCGCGTGGGCGAGGGCGTCGACCGGAGCGGCCACGTACACGACGTCGGCCGGCGTGGCGGCCGACAGCGCCGCCGCCACCGCCGCCGTCACCTCCGGCACCGCCTCGACCCGGACGCCGGCGTCGGCGAGCACGCGGCGTGCGGGCGCCCGCGCGACGCCCTCGCCGCCGGCGATGACGCGTACCGGCGTCGCCCCCTGGGCGAGTGCCTGGACCAGGCGCACGAGCGAGGACAGGTGGCCGGCGTCGGCGGCGCACAGGGCGCGGGCGCCGGGCGGGGGCGGGGGAAAGGGACGGCCGAGCGGGCCGAATGCGCGGACCGTCGGCCGCGAGCCGCGCAGGCGTGCCGACAGGGCCGCCGCCGGACGCCCGCCGGGTCGGATGAGCACGCTGAAGCCGCCGTCGGGTCGGTCGCGAAAGACGCTGAACGGTGTCGGCAGCACCCCGTCACCGGTGTCGACCATGACGAACTGGCCCGGCGCCCCCTCGGGCAGGCCGGGCCCGAAGGCGATCTCCACGTCTCGCGCGCGGCGTCGGCCGGCTACGGCGATGGCCAGGTCGGCCACCGCCGGGGCGGGCGGGCGCCAGGTCATGCCGGGACCTCGGGGGTGTCCGCGGCCTCGAGGAAGGACTGCAGCGAGCGGGGCGGTCGGGCCGGGGCGGAGGCGCGGGCGAGCACGGCCGCGACGAGGCGGGCGGTGTCGAGCGATGTGACGCACGGCACGCCGCGCTCGACCGCCGCGCGGCGGATGTGGAAGCCGTCGCGTTCGGGGCGTCGGCCGATCGTCGTCGTGTTGACGACGAGGGCGATGTCGCCGGTACCCAGCCGATCGAGGACGTCGGGGCTGCCCCGGCCGACCTTGGCCACCGTGTCCACCTCGAGGCCGGCGGCGCGCAGCGCGTCGGCCGTGCCGGCCGTCGCCCACAGAACGTAGCCGTGGTCGGCGAGCGAGCGTGCGATCGGGAGCGCCTCGGCCTTGTCCCGGTCGGCCACGGTGAACAGGACCCCGCGGCCGCGGCCGACATCGATCCCGGCCGCCTGGAGGGCGACGCGGGCGGCGTCGATCGCGTCGTCCGCGAGCGCCATCACCTCCCCGGTCGACTTCATCTCCGGCCCGACGGCAGCCTCGACGCGGGGGAGCTTGCCCATCGACCAGACCGGTACCTTCACGGCCACGTGCGAGGGCGGCGGCAGGAGGCCCGGCTCGATGCCGAGGTCGGACAGGTGCTCGCCCAGGGCGAGGCGCGCCGCCCAGGCAGCGATCGGGCGGCCCGTGGCCTTCTCCAGGATCGGCACCGTGCGGCTCGCCCGCGGATTGACCTCGAGCACGCCCAGCTCGCCGTTCGGGGCGACGACGAACTGGATGTTGAGCAGGCCGCGGATCGACAGGTCGACGGCCAGCTGGCGGGTGATCGCGACGATCCTGTCGGCCACGCGCGGGTCGACGTCGGGGGCGGGGAAGATGGCGATCGAGTCGCCGCTGTGTACGCCGGCGCGTTCGACGTGGGCGAACAGGCCGCACACGGCGGCGTCGCGACCGTCGGCGAGCGCGTCGAGTTCCAGCTCCCGGCCGGGGATGTAGCGGTCGATCCGGATCGGCCGGTCGGGGTAGGCGGCGATCGCCTCGGCCAGGTAGCTGCGCAGGTCGTCGGCGTCCTCGACGACCGTCATCGCCCGGCCGCCGATGACGAACGAGGGGCGGACCATGGCCGGGAATCCGATTTCGCGCGCCCGCTCCAGGGCCTCTTCCAGGCCCCGGGCGGTGCCGCCGGCCGGCCGGGCGATGCCCGCGCGTTCGAGGACGAGGTCGAAGCGCTCGCGGTCCTCGGCCAGATCGATGCCGTCGGCGCCGGTGCCGAGGATCTTCACGCCGGCCCGCTCGAGCGCCGCCGCCATCGACACGCCGGTCTGGCCGGCGAACTGGACGATGACGCCGATGGCATTCGTCTGGTGAACGACCTCGAGGACGTCCTCGGCCGCAAGCGGCTCGAACACCAGGCTGTCCGAACGCGAGGCGTCGGTCGACACGGTCTCCGGGTTGGTGTTGATCATCACGGCCGCGTAGCCCCGCTCGCGCACCGCGCCCAGGGCGTGCACGGCGGAGCAGTCGAACTCGATCCCCTGGCCGATGCGGATGGGACCCGAGCCGAGCACGACGACCGCCGGCCGGGTCAGGAGGGGGGCCTCGTTCTCCTCCTCGTACGTCGCGTACGAGTAGGGAGTACGGGCGGCGAACTCGGCCGCGCAGGTGTCGACCCGCTTGTACACCGGGTGGATGTCGAGCGCGTGGCGCCGCGCCCGCACCTCCTCCTCGCGCCGGCCGACCAGGTCGGCGATGCGCGTGTCGGCGAAGCCGTCGCGTTTGAGCGCGCGCAGGGCGTCCGCGTCGAGGCCCTCGAACCCCGCCTCGCGCGCTCGTGCCTCGGCCGCCACGATGTGGGCGATCTCGGTCAGGAAGAACGGCGCGATGCGGGTGCGGCGCTGCACCTCGTCGACGGTGTGGCCGCGGCGCAGGGCATCGGCCAGGTAGAACAGGCGCAGGTCCTGGGCCCGGTCGATGCCGGCCCACAGGTCGCGGTCGCTGGCCTGGGCCGCGGCCGGAAGGGCGATGCCCCGCGTGCCCCAGTCGACGGCGCGCACCGCCTTCTGCAGGGCGGCCCGGAATGTCCGGTCGATGGCCATGGCCTCGCCGGTGGCGCGCATCTCCGTGCCCAGGCGCCGGCTGGCGGCCTGGAACTTGTCGAACGGCCAGCGCGGCACCTTGACCACCACGTAGTCGATGGCCGGCTCCAGCGCCGCGGGTGTTCCCTCCGCGACGGGGTTTTCCATCTCGGCCAGGCGCCGACCCATGGCCAGGTGCGCGGCGACCCGGGCGATCGGGTAGCCGGTCGCCTTGGAGGCGAGCGCCGACGACCGGCTGACGCGCGGGTTGACCTCGATCACGGCGTAGTCGCGCTGGTCCGGCGACACGCCGAACTGGACATTGGCGCCGCCGACCAGGCCGAGCACGTGGGCGATGCGCAGGGCGGCGCGGCGCAGGCGCTGCACGACCGGGTCGGGCAGGGTGAGGATGGGTGCGACCACGACGCTGTCGCCGGTGTGGACGCCCACCGGGTCGATGTTCTCCATCGTGCACACCGCGATCGCGCTTCCCTCGCTGTCGCGCAGGACCTCGACCTCTACCTCGGTCCAGCCCTCGATGGAGCGCTCGAGCAGGGCCTGGTGCACCGGCGACAGGGTGAGCGCGCGGCCCAGCACCTCTTCCAACTCCGCTTCGGTGTAGACCAGACCGCCGCCCGTGCCGCCCAGGGTGAAGGCGGGCCGGACGACCAGGGGCAGGCCGTTGCGGCCGGCAAACTGGCGACCGGCCTCGAGCGAGCCGACAGCCTGGCTGTCCGGCACCGGCTCGCCGATGTCGAGCATCAGGGCACGGAAGCGGGCGCGGTCCTCGGCCGCGCGGATTGCGCTGAGGGGCGTGCCCAGAACCTCGACCCCCAGGCGGCGCAGGTCTCCCCGGTCGTCCAGGGCGACGGCCAGGTTGAGCCCCGCCTGGCCGCCCAGCGTGGGCAGCAGGGCCTCGGGGCGCTCTCGTTCGATCACCGCGGCCAGGCTGTCCGGCGTCAGCGGCTCCAGGTACACCCGATCGGCGAAGCCGGGGTCGGTCATGACGGTGGCCGGGTTGGGGTTGACCAGGACGACCTCGACGTTTTCCCGGTGCAGCGCCTCGACCGCCTGGGTGCCCGCGTAGTCGAACTCCGCGCCCTGGCCGATCGTGATCGGACCCGAGCCGATGACGAGGACGCGCCGGCGGCCGCTCATCGGTCGCCTCCGGCGATGCCCGTGCGCACCGCGGCGAGAAACTCCTCGAGCGGACGGTCGGCCTCGCGCGGTCCGGGTGCGCCCTCCGGGTGGAACTGGAGCGTTCGCACGAGGAGCCGGCGGTGGGACAGGCCCTCGACGGTGCCGTCCGTCAGGTCGCGGGCGGTGACCTCGAGCTCGTCGGGCAGGCTCGCCTCCTCGACCGCATAGCCGTGGTTGTGCGAGGTGATCCAGGTGCACTGGCCCGGGCCGTAGCGGACCGGGTGGTTCACCCCGCGATGGCCGTAGCGCAGCTTGAACGTGCGCGCGCCGAACGCCTCGGCGATGAGCTGGTGGCCCAGGCAGATGCCGAACGTCGGCCGGGACCGCACGACGCGCCGCACGTCGGGCACGAGGTCGGTCATGTCGGCGGGGTCGCCAGGGCCGTTGGAAAACACGATCGCGTCGGCGCCGGCGAGGATCGCGTCGGCACCGGCGTCGATGGGCACCGAGCGGATGTGCAGGCCCGGCTGGCGGGCGAGCATCTCGATCACGGCACGCTTGGCCCCCAGGTCGACGACCGTCACCCGGATGGCATTGCCCTCGCCAGTCTCGGAGGGCCGGGCGGCGGCCCGGCGGGGGTCGGGGTGGAGGGCGGCGGCCGGGTCGGGCACCTCGCCCTCGCCCGACGCGATCGTGCCCAGCGTGGTGCCGTCGGTGCGCAGGCGCCGGATGAGCGAGCGGGTGTCGATGCCGACGAGGATCGGCACGCCGTGCCGGGCGAGGTACGCGTCAAGCGCCTCGACGCCGGGGGGTGGCGCGCACAGGTCGCGCACGACCAGGGCGTGGATACTCGGTCCGGCGGACTGGATCTCGTCGGACGGGACGCCGTAGATGCCGGCCTGGGGGTAGGCGAGAACGAGGATCTGGTCCTGGTAGGACGGGTCGGTGATCGCCTCGGGGTAGCCGCCCATGGCGGTCGTGAACACGACCTCGGCCGCGGTGTGGGGCGCCGGCGACGCGCCGGCGAGGCGGCCGCGGTAGCGCGTGCCGTCAGCGAGCACGAGGCAGCCGGACGAGGCCGGATTGTCTACAGGCACGCGCACATCTCCTTGTCGAGCAAAATGCCTGCGGGCCGCCCGCCGAGCCTTCGGCCCGCGAACGGGGTGGAGCGGCCGCGGGACCAAAACGTGTCGGGATCGACGACCCAGGCGCGGTCGGGGGCGAACAGGGTGACGGCCGCCGGGGCACCCTCGGCCAGCCGCTCGGGCGGGCGACCCAGTACCCGCGCCGGGCCGTAGGCGAACCGGTCGACGAGCGCGGCCAAGGCGAGACGACCCGAGCGGACCTCCTCGAACAGCAGGGCGACCGCGGTCTCGACGCCCGAGATGCCGGGCGACGCCGTCCCGATCGGCCCCGCCTTGTCCGCCGCCGCGTGCGGTGCGTGGTCGGTGGCGACGGCGTCGACGACGCCGTCGACGAGGCCCTGCCAGACGGCGGCGCGGTCACGCTCCTCGCGCAGCGGCGGATTGACGCGCGCCGCCGTGCCGGCCACGGCGAGTTCGGCCTCGGTCAGGAGGAGGTGGTGCGGCGTCGCCTCCGCCGTCACCGCCACCCCCGCGGCCTTGGCTGCCGCCACGGCCGCGACGGCGGCGGCCGTGCTGAGGTGCTGGAGATGCAGGCGGACGCCGGCGGCGTCGGCCAGCGCGATGTCGCGGGCGGCCTGGCAGGCCTCGCCCGCGGCCGGTCGCACCGGCAGCCCCAGGGCGCGCGCCGTGGGGCCGTCGCCGGCCACGCCGGCGTCGCAAAGGGTCGGCTCCTCGGCGTGGTCGAGGACGGGCAGGCCGGCGCGGGCGGCGCCCTCGAGGGCGCGCAGGGCGACGTCGGCGGTACCGAGGGGACGGCCATCGTCGGACAGGGCCACGGCGCCGGCCTCGCGCAGGGCGACGGCGTCGGTGGGCTGCTCGCCCAGGAGGCCCCGGGTCAGGCACGCGGCCGGCCAGACCCGGGCGCCGCCGGCGCGGCGCGCCTCGTCTGCGCGCACAAGGGCGGCGGCGACCGCTCCCACGCCATCGACGGCGGGCTGGGTGTTGGCCATCGCCACGACGGCGGTGAAGCCGCCGCGCGCGGCGGCGCGGGCGCCGCTCACGATGTCTTCCTTGTGGGTCTGCCCGGGCTCGCGCAGGTGTACGTGCAGGTCGATGAACCCGGGCATGGCGATGAGGCCCTCACCGGCCACGACGCGCGCGCCGGTGTGGGGGAGTCCGGTGCCGATGCCGGCGATGATGCCGTCCTCCACGAAGAGGTCGGCCACCCGATCGAGTCCGCAGGACGGATCGAACAGACGGGCCTGGCGCAAGACGAGGCGGGCGCTCACGCCCGCCCCTCCGGGCTGCTGCACATCCGCAACGAGAAAGGGAACGGCTGCGGTCGTCGTGCCGCACCGTTCCCTAGCCGCGCCATAGCCGCCCTCCTACGCTGGTTCGCTGCCCGCCCGGGGGCACGCTCGCGCACGTACACCCGCCCGCCGTCGCCGCGGGCGAGTCTCGGCCGCCGAATCCCTTCGGTATAGGCTAGGCAATGGGCCTGCCTGTGTCAAGATCGCAAGGCAGGCCACGGTGAGCGTTTGGTCGTAGAATGGCCGCAGGTGGAGTCGGACGCGAGACGAAAATGTGCAGAGCGTTTGACGGCGAAGGGGGCGGGAGGGCTGCCCGAGACCAGCGACTCCGACCTGGAACGCTCGTCGGCGAGCGCCCCCCTGCGCTCGTTCGATACCCGTTACGGATCGGTCGAGCTCCTGTCCGCCGGCGACGGGGTGGAGGTCATCCGCCACCGCATCGCCCGTGGAGGCCGGTTCGGCATGGTGCCGGCCGGCGGCTGGACGGCGTTCGAGTCGGTCACGGTGCTGAGCGGCCGGCTGCACTGTCTGTCCGAGGAGATGGCGCCGCTCGTGCCGGGCGACACGGTTTCGGCCTGGCCGGTCGTGCGCCCGCGCATCTTTGAGGCCGACGAGGACACCGTGCTGTTCCACGTCGCGTCGGAGCCGGTGTTCCAGACGGGCAGCGAGGAACTGGCGGCGCTCCAGACCCTCGCCCGGGAAGTTGCCGAACGCGACGGCTACACCCACGAGCACTGCCTGCGCGTCCAGAACCTGGCCGCTGCCCTGGGTGGCGCCGCCGGCCTGCCGCCCGAGCGCATCCGCTGGCTCATGTACGGCGCCCTCCTTCATGACGTGGGCAAGTCGCGGGTCCCGGCCGACCTCATCCGCAAGCCGGGGCCGCTCGACACGGACGAGCGGGCGGTGATGCGCCAGCATCCGAGCTGGGGCCGCGAAATGGTGTCCGCATGCCACCTGGGCCAGGCCGGACCGATCATCGAGCAGCATCACGAGCGCCTCGACGGCAGCGGCTATCCCTACGGGCTGCACGGTGACGAGATCACCGTCGAGGCGCAGATCGTCGCCATCGCCGACACGTTCGACGCGATCACGACGACGCGCTCGTACCACCTCGCCGAGAGCGTGGAGGCGGCCGTCGCCGAGCTGCGACGCTGCGCCGGTACCTTGTTCCGTCCCGACCTCGTCGAGCTGTTCGCGGCCCTGCCGGACCTGTACGCGCCCAAGCCGATCCGGCCCCGTCGCCGGGAGGGCGGCGACGAGGCCCACCCCGCGTAGGCGCCCGACCCTTCGCCCAGGGCCCGGCGACGGGAGGTTTTGAAGCGCCCCCGCCGTCCTTGGCGGCGCGCCGACGGTGATGGCGCTTTCCCTGGGCGGCGTTCCCGGCACGAGTGATAGGCCTGACCGACGCCGTCGAGGTGCTCGGCGCACGGGTATGGCCGAAGCATGCCCACGGGTCGCACGCGCGGGCCGGCGCCGACTGCTGGCCGACGGGTCCCTGGGGGACGGCGTTGCGCGCCATGGGGTCCGGCTGCCGCCAGCCGAACGCAGCGACGGGCAGGCGCCCATGGGCTGGCCGGTCCGGGTCGACCCGGGCGAGGGCGAGTGGGTGCATCTCGATGTGCCGACGCCGTTCTCGGGGAACGACCCCGGCACCGCTCCATTCGGCACCGGGCGCTGGCAACCGGTCGGCACGGGGCCGGCAAGGGGTATCGCCGGACGCGTCGGGTCGGAGCACCCACCGCACGCACCGTCGGGCGGCGCTGCGGGTCGGTAGACCCTACCAGGGGGCATGGTCGCCGGGTTGCTCCGGCGGCTCTACCTGAATCGTCACGTGGGAGATGCCCAGCGGGGCCACTGCCGCCTGCGCGTCCCGAAGGACGATCTGGGTCTCTTCCAACGAGGACACTCGGTCGACCTCGAGATGGCAGGCCAGCGCGTTCTTGCCGGTGCCGATGCTCCACACGTGGAGGTCGTGCACGGCCCGTACGCCGTTCACCTGGGCAATGGCCGTCTGCACCGACGCGACCTGCAACCCTGGGGGCGTCGCCTCCATGAGCACGGCGACCGCCTCCCTCGTGATCGACCACGCGCTGTAGACGATCAGTGCCGAGATGCCGGCGGTCGCCACCGGATCGACCCAGGCCCACTTCGTCAAGGCGATCACGCCCGCACCGAGCACCACCCCCAACGAACCCGCTGCATCGCTCATGAGGTGGAGCCACGCGCTTCGCACGTTGAGGTTGGTCGTATCGCGAAAGCCAAGCGCCAGGGCGACATCCACCACGATCGCCGTGCCGGCGGTAAGCGCCATGGCCAGAGGCGCCACCGGTACCGGGTGGGACAGGCGGGCGACGGCCTCCCACGCCAACGCGCCCGCGATGACGACGAGCCCAAGGCTGTTGGCGAGAGCGGCGAGCACCTCGGAGCGCCCATAGCCGAACGTCAGCGTCGACGTGGGCGGCCTCTGCGCCTGTCGCCACGCGTACCAGGACAACCCAAGCGCCACCACGTCCGTGAGCGAGTGGCCGGCGTCTGCCCACAGCGCGAGGCTGTGGGACCACCACGCGCCGGCCACCTTGGCCAGGATCAGGGCGGCGGTGACGCCTACGCTGCGAAGGAGCGCGCTGCCCGTCGTGTCGTGGCTGTGCCCCATCCGTCGCCCCCTGTGCCGCGCTGTCGTGTGGCGGTACCACGCCCTGCATCCCCTCTATGCTAGCATCCCCCTGGGGGGGATCGTCGTGCCGCGTCCGCACAATCGCCAGCCCATGGTGGCGCGCGCTGCGCGTGTCGAGGGCCATGTCCGGGCGATCAAGGACATGCTTGCGGCCGACCGTGACTGCCCGGATGTTCTCGTCCAGTTGGCTGCCGTCCGCTCCGCCCTCGATGCCATCGCGCGCATGGTCTTCGAGGACCACATGGACAGCTGCATCGTGGACGCGGTCGAATCCGGAGACGCCGAAGCGACGATCGCCGAGATCAAGCAGGCCTTTGCCCGCTACTTCCTGCCGTGAGGGCAAGAAGGGGGGCGCTGGTGCGTTGCTCGTCGGTTCTCGCGGTCGCCGGCACCGGCGTTGCATCATACACGCCGTGCTCGCGAGCCACTGGATGCCGACGGCGGTCGTGAGCCGGTCGCAGCGATGGCCCTTGGTCCGTATGGCCAGGGTGGGTGCGTGGGCGGCGGCGGGGCATGTCAGGTCGCAACGGATCGAAAACGCATCGACATCGAGGCGGTGCATCCGGCCCTCGGCGCCTTGCGGTGCCCAAGCCTCGTCGTCCACGCCGAACGTGCACTGGGCGCGGACACGGCCGGCGCGGCCAGCGGGGCTACCCCGAATGGACAGACGGGGTGGTGGGCCCGATGCGGTGGCCGCGCTCGTCATCGTGTCGTACGCCGTCCGGGAAGGGCAGCACGGGAGTACGCGCCGCGCCTGACACCAGCGCCGCCGAAGCTCGGCGCCGACCGCAGAGGCGCGCTCGCCCGGGGTGTCATGCCAACGCCGATGCGCATGCGGATGCTGCGCGCACCAACCCTCGAGCCGGGCGCATATGCGAGCGCAGAGCCCAGGAAGAGGCGGCGCGAGCCACGAGGGCGTCCGGCACCCGGTGCAAGGTTGCCGTGACGAACCCGTCCAGGGCGATGCTCCGTGGCGGACGCAATCGCCCGGGCCAAGGAGCGCGCGGCGGTGACCGATAGGAGCGGGCGAGCACGGGCGAGAGCGCCCGGCACCGGCGGACGTCGCGCAACGCCCGCGGTGCGACAGGTGCCACGCCACGCTCGGGCCGCCTCGGCGGGAGGCCGCGACGGAGGTCCTGGGCGATGGGAGGAAACCGGAACTGTCCGGTCGAATGGACAACGCGTGGTCAAATGTTCCCCACCCCGAGCCCGCCAGACCCGGACGGGCGCGAGCGAAGGCAAAACCGGAGCGCGTGGGCGGCTGGTCCGGCAGGAAGATCGCACCAAGGCGCGAATGGACTTGGAAGTTGTGAGGAGTATGCCTTCGGGCAGGCTCCCGCGGCGGGGAGCAAAGGAGGAAGCACGGTGAATCTGGCAAAGCGGCTGGGCGCGGGCGTCCTGGCGGCGGCGGTGGCGACGGCGGTGATCGCGCCGGCGGCGCTGGCCGACTCGAACGGCGGTGGGCAGTCGACGCCGCCGATCACGGTGACGGTGACGACGACGCCGATCCCGGGCACCAACACGGCGCATGTGACGTACACCGTGTACCTGTTCGGCCAGGTCCTGTTCACGATCGACCCGATCGAGTACTACAACGGCTGATCCGCGGCCGACGTAGGGGGTCGAGCGCGTCGCGAGGCGACGCGCTGGAGGGGCGTTCGCGGCGACGGCCGCGAGCGCCTCGTTCTATCCGCCCGCGCCGACGGCGGGGGTCACGACCGCGGGGGCGGTCGCCGGCGGCTGCCGGTATAGGTACGTGGTGGCGGCCAGCACGAGGGCGCCGCCGGCAAGCGCCCACGGCCCCAGCCGGACGTGCAGCCACAGGAGCGACGCGATGGCTGCGGCGACCGGCTCCGCGTTGGCGAACAGTCCCGCCTCGCCGACGGGAAGGTGGCGGATGCTGGCCATGTACAGGCTGAACGGGACCACCGTGCCGAACACGACCACGTAGGCGATGAGGGCGAGCGCCTGCGCATGGGTGGCGCCCGCAGGCCACGCCGGCGGGCGCAGGACGACGACGGCGGCGGCAAGCCCGACGAGCATGCCCCAGGCCAGCACGGGGCGGCTGCCGGCGCGCCGGATGAGCGGCGCAGGCAGGACCGTGTTGAGCAGGAGCGTGACCGCTGCGGCGAGGCCCCAAAGCAGGCCGGGCAGCGGCACCGCGAGCGAGCGCAGCGATCCGTCGGTGGCGAGCAGGGCGATGCCGCACAGGGCAAGGGCGAGGGCGACGATCTGGCTGCGATGGGGCGCCCGCCGCGCCTCGATGGCGCCCCACAACACGATGAGTCCGGCGCCGAGGTATTGGAGGAAGGTGGCGGCGGCCGCGTTCGCGTCGCGGATGGCGACGATGTACGTGTACTGCACCGCGAACAGGCCCAGGGTGGCGAACGCGACCATTCGCAGCGCGGCGCCGCGCCCTTGCCAGGGGGAGACGAAGCCGGCCAGCCCGCCGCGCCACAGGCAGAGCACGGACAGCGACAGGCCGGCGGCGGCGAGGCGCAAGGTGACCAGCCACCCGGCCGGCACGCCGTCGCGCTGCATGACGAACTGGGCCGCGGCCCCGCTCAATCCCCAGAGCGCGGCCGCGGCGAGGACCATGGCGGCGGCGCGGCGGCGCTGGCTGGCCGGATCCGGCGTGGGCGGCGTGGGCGACGAGGTGGCCATCCGCCGTGGTTCGCGCGCCGGAGGCGCGGCGCCTGCCGACGCTCGCATGCCGGCCGGGGTTGCCGGGGGAGGCTTCCCGGAGGGGGTAGGAGTGAACCGAACGATCCGGGCCGGCATCCTCGCGGCACTGGTCGCCATCGCCCTGGGCGGTCGCGCCGCGGCGGCGCAGGGACTGCCGGCGCCGGTGGAGCGCGGCGCGACCGACGTCAAGGCGGTCGCGTTCGCCTGCAACGTGGTATGGGGGACCGAGCACGTCCTGCCGATCGCACGCGCCATCCGGGCCGCGGGCGGACGCGCGACATTCTTTCTCGGCGGCGCCTGGGCCAGCCACCACCCGGCCGAGGCGCGCGAGCTTGTGGCCATGGGCATGGAGATCGCCAGCCATGGCGACGCCCACCGCCATGTGGCGAGCCTTTCCCTGGAGGGCAACCTGGCCGAGATCGATCGCGCCCAGGCGGCGATCGAGGCGGCCACCGGCGTCCGGCCGCGCCTGTACGCGCCGGCGTACGGCGAGCTCAGCGACACCGTCCGGCGGGCTGCCCAGATGCGGGGCATGCCCGTCGTGATGTGGACGATCGACACGATCGACTGGCGCACCTGGCATACGCCGGCGATCATCCGCCAGCGCGTCCTCGACCGCCTCGTGCCGGGTGCCATCATCCTCATCCATCCCACCGACCGGACGGCGGCCGCGATGCCCGAGCTCGTGCGTGAGCTGCGCACCCGCGGCTATGCGCTGCGTACCGTGTCGACGCTCATCGGCACCGGCGTGGCGCCCGGGACGACGCCCGCCCCGCCGCGGAGGATCGGGAACGGCGGACGCGAACGCTAGGGCACGCGACCCCGAGAGGATGGAGCAATCTGGAGCGGTCTGTCCTCCCAAGCGGCGTACGCATCGTGCTCGACCCGGTGCCCGGCCGGCGGGCCGTGGCTGCCGGCCTGTTCATCGCCGGCGGCGCGCGGCTCGACCCGGCCGGGCAGAGCGGTCTGTCCCACTACCTCGAGCACGCCGTGTTCCGGGGCGCCGGCGGCCGGTCGGGCCTCGAGATCAACCGGTCCGTCGACGGCCTCGGCGGCCTTCTCAACGGCTACACGGACAAGGAGATGACCTGGTTCGTCTGCGAGGTTCTGGCCGAGGACTGCGCCTTTGCCGTCGACCTCCTGTGCGACCTCGTCACCGCTCCCGACCTGCCGGAGGACCTATGCCGCAAGGAGCGGGACGTCGTCCTGGCGGAGGCGGAAGAGGCCGCCGACGACGGCGAGGACCGGGTCCACGACCTCCTCGACGCCGCGATCTGGCCGCACAGCGCCTATGCCAGACCCGTGGCGGGCATGCCCGACGAGGTCGGCCAGCTGGAGGTCGGAGATCTTCGCGCCCACCATGCCCGAACGTACCGTCCCGAGCGGGCGTGCTTCGTCCTGAGCGGCGCGTTCGATGCCGACGCCGTGCGCAGCCACCTGTCCCGCCGGCTCGGCGGCTGGGTCGCCGGCGGACTGCCGGCCGCGCCGCCGCCCACCGCGCCGGGACTCGGGGCGCGCACCGCGCACCGGGCTCCGCTCGCCCAGGTGCACCTCGCCCTGGCCGTGCCCGCCATGGCCCGCAACGACGCCCGCCTGGTGCCGGCCTGGGTGCTGGTCGAGGGGCTGGGCGGCGGACCTGCCTCGCGCCTGTTCGAGCACCTGCGCGAGGAGCACGCCCTGGCCTACACGGCCTACGCCGAGCTTGCCGTCTACCACGACCGGGGCCGGCTGGCCGTGTACGCGGCGGTCTCGCCCGACGACCTCGAGGAGGCGTCGCGCCTCATCGCTGCCGAGTTGTCTGCGGTCGGTCGCGACGGCCTCGACGCGGCCGAGGTGGCGCGGGCGAAGGCGGCGCTGCGCGGCGGCTGGCTGATGGAGGAGGAGTCGGTCGCGGCCAGGATGCACCGGTTGGGCGAGGAGGAGCTGCTCGGCGGCGGCGCCCGTCCGGCCGAGCAGTGGTTGCAGGCGGTCGCCGCGGTCGACGAGGCGGCGGTGCGCGAGCTGGCGCGCACGCTGTGGCCGGCCGGACCGAGCGGTGCACGCTGGGTGGCGCTCGGTCCGGTGGAACCGGGCTGGCGGCCGCGCGTCCACCTGCGGGTGGTATGACGATGGCGGCGCTGCGCTGGATGCGCCTTGCCCACGGCGAGGGCCTGCCGCTACCGGCATACCACTCCGCGGCGGCGGCCGGGCTCGACCTGGCGACGGCCGACAACGTCACGCTGGAGCCCGGCGAGCGCCTCCTCGTCCGCACCGGCTTCGCACTGGCCCTGCCCGAGGGCACCGTGGGCGACATCCGCCCGCGCAGCGGGCTCGCCCTGCGCACGGGCGTCACGACCCTGAACGCGCCGGGTACGATCGACGCCGACTACCGCGGCGAAGTGCATGTCCTGCTCGTAAACCTCGGCCAGCGACGGGTGGAACTGCGCCGGGGCGATCGCGTCGCGCAGCTCGTCGTGCTGCCGGTCGTGCGCGTCGACGGCGTCGAGGCGGCGTCCCTGGACGAGACCCTGCGCGGCGCGGGCGGCTTCGGCCACACGGGGCGGTAGCGAACGTCGTCCAGGGGGGAAACGCCGTGCCAGGGACCGACGGGCGGGTATGGCGCGCGGCGCTGCGACCCGTGCACCGTGCGGGCAGTCGCGGGCTTCGCGCCGCGCCCGTGTACCTGCCCCGGACCCAGATCGAGGCGGACGGCGAGCCGGCCAGACGGTACCTGTCCGGCCTCGCGGTGAAGCCGTTTCTCGCCGACGGGCGGGGCCAGGTGGTCGCCCTCGCCCTCGACCCGGACGGCTGCATCGACGAGCATGCGGCGGACGAGGACATCGTCGTGCTGGCGTTCGCCGGCCACGCGCGCACGCGCGTCGGCGGGCGCGAAAGCGCCTGGCTTGCCCTGGAGGCCGGCGACGCGGCGCTGTGGCCGGCGGGTGTGCTTCATGCCCTGGAGGCCGGCGCGGGCGGCTTCGAAGCGCGGCTCGTCCATCTCGCGCTCGCGCGGTCGCGCTAGCGCGGCGCGGTCGGCATGATCGCGGCCGGCCGCGCGTACATCCGGCGGGGGTGGCGCCGTGCGCATGTCGGAACTGGCCGCCAAGGAGATCGTCAACCTCCTCACGGGCGAGCGCCTGGGCCTTGTCGGCGAGAGCGATCTCGTCCTCGACGAGGCCACAGGGCGGATCGAGGAGATGGTCCTGCCGGCGCGTCGCGGCCTGTGGGGCCAGCGGCCGCCGTACGTCGTTCCGTGGTCGGCCGTGCGCCGGATCGGGCCGCAGGTCGTCATCGTTGAGTTGGAAGAGCCCGCGCCGCGCCGGCCCACGCGCACCGGATAGCGCCTCGCCTCGCCGCGCACGCTAGGCCCCGAGAGGGGGCGGACCGACCATGGCGCAGGAGTGTTCGGTGTTCGGGGTCTTCGCCGACCGGGATCAGGCACAGCGTGCTGTGCAGCAGCTCGAACGGGACAAGTTCACCGATCGCGAGGTGTCCCTCGTCGCCAAGGGCGACAACGGGGCCGGGGCGCACGGGGGCAAGACCGACTCGGTCCAGGACGGCACCATGTGGGGAGCCGGCGTCGGCGCCACCGCGGGCGTCCTGGCCGGCATCGGCCTGCTCGCGATCCCGGGCGTCGGCCCGATCCTGGCCGCTGGCCCGATCGCGGCCGCGCTGACCGGCGCGGGCGCGGGCGGCTTGGCCGGCGGCCTCATGGACTGGGGCATCCCGGCCGAGGCCGGTCACCGTCTCGAGGCTGACGTCAAGCGCGGCGAGGCCGTGGTGCTGGTGCGCTGCGACGAGGGCCGCAGCCAGTCGGCGCAGAAGGCGCTGAAGGAAGCCGGCGCGCACGACGTCGAGGTGCACCGGGGCAAGGCGGGCTAGGGACCGGGCCCAACGAACCATCTGGCGCGCGGCCGCACCGGCGGCCGCGCGTCGCCGCACCCCCGGCGCACCGGCGCATAGCTTGGCGCCGTGAAGGGGGTGGGGCCGTGGCCCCTGCGCGCAGGTGGGACGGTGTGCGGATCGGCGTCCTGGGGGGAGACCGGCGCGAACTCGTGGTGGCCGACCGCCTCACCGCGAGCGGTGCGGACGTCCGCGCCGTCGGCTTGCCCTGGCCGGACCCGGTGTCCTACACGGCGAACCGGCTCGAGGATGTGGTGGCCTGGGCGGATGTGGTTGTGGCGCCGGTCGGCGGCACGGACGAGGTCGGGCACATCGCCTACACGATGGTGCCGGACGGCGAGTTTCCCGGACCGCGCCTGACGGAGGACGTCGTGGCCCGGCTGCGGACCGGCGCGCTCCTCATCATCGGCAGCGCACGGCCGGCGCTGGAGGATCTGTGCGCACGCTACCGCATCCGCCTGGTGGCGTACCGCGAGTGGGACGAGTTCGCGATCCTCAACTCGATCCCCAGCGCGGAGGGTGCGATCGGCATGGCGATGGAGGCGACCGAGGTCACGCTGCACGGCAGCGACAGCGCCGTCCTCGGCTACGGCCGCCTCGGCACCGTCCTGAGCGGCACGCTGCGGGCGCTGTGTGCGCGCACCACCGTCGTTGCGCGCTCGCAGGCGGAACGCGCCCGCGCCGCGGCCGCCGGCCACCGCGCGGTCGGCTTCCCGGACCTGGGTACGGCCGTGGCCGGGGCCGACGTGGTGTTCAACACGGTGCCGGCGCCCGTGCTGTCCGAGGCCGTCCTCGAACGCATGGTGCGCACGGCCGTCGTCATCGACCTCGCCTCCGTGCCGGGCGGCACCGACTTTGCCGCGGCCAAGCGCCTGGGCATCCGGGCCAGGCTGGCGCCGGGCCTGCCCGGACTTGTCGCGCCACGCACCGCAGGACACATCGAGGCCGACATGGTCCTGGCGATCCTGGACAGGGAACTCGCCTGAGCGCGGCGCACCGCCGCGCGAACCGACATATACCGGCGTAGCGCACGCCGCACCGGCGGTGCGCGGAAAGGGGGACGACGATGGGAACCCGTCTTCGCGGGCGGCGGATCGGCTTTGCCTCGGCGGCGTCCCACTGCACGCTCGAGCGCGCGATCGCGGCGATCTCCGGGCTCACCGACGAAGGGGCCGAGGTGTTCCCGATCCTGAACCCGATGATTGCCCAGATGACCACCCGCTTCGGCACCGGCCAGGGCTGGCTGGACGCGATGGAAGCGGCCACCGGACACCGCCCCTGGACACAGATTCCCGAGGTCGAGCCGATTGGGCCCAAGGAGCTGCTCGATGCCCTCGTCGTCGCGCCGTGCACGGGCTCGACCATGTCCAAACTGGCCAACGCGCAGACCGACACGACCGTGTGCATGGCGGCCAAGGCGGTGATGCGCGGCCATCGCCCGGTCTGCCTGGCGATTGCCAGCAACGACGCGCTCGGCCTGAACGCGAAGAACCTGGCGGCGCTATTGACATACAAGGACATCTACTTCGTGCCGTTCGGCCAGGACGGCCCGTTGACCAAGCCCAACTCGCTCGAGTCCGATTTCGATCGCATCGCCGAGACCGTCGTCGCCGCGCTCGAGGGCAGGCAGCTGCAGCCGCTCCTGATCCAGCGCGTCGCCGCCGTCGCCCCGAGCCCGGCCCCCGTCCGCCTCGCTGCCGGTGGCGGGCCGTTGTAGACTTGGGCCGATCGGCGACGCTGGCTGACTGAGGGGGGCCTTTCGTGTCGGGCTATCGCGTGGGAATTCTCGGCGCCACCGGCGTCGTCGGCGAGCGCCTGCTCAGCATCCTCGCCGAGCGGCGGTTCCCGGTCGCGTCCCTTCACCTGTGGGGAAGCGCCCGCTCGGCCGGACGCCCGGTCGCGTTCGGCGACAGGACGTATGCGGTCGAGGTGCCGACCGACGCGTCCGTCGCCTCGGTCGACCTGGTGTTCGGCGCTGCCGGCAACGACGTGAGCGAGCGTTTCACGCCCGTCGCGCGAACGGCGGGGGCGCTCGTCGTCGACAAGGCGAGCCTGTTCCGGATGCGCCCGGAGGTGCCGCTGGTGGTGCCGGAGGTCAATCCCGAGGCGCTTCCCGACGACCCACGCGGTGCGCTCGTCGCCTGCCCGAACTGCTCCACGATCCCGGTGGCGATGGCGCTTCGCGCGCTGTCGCGCCTCGGCTCGGTCGAGCGTGTCGTCGTGGCGACATACCAGGCCGTGTCCGGCTCGGGCCGGGACGCGCTCGAGGAGTTCGACGCCCAGGAGACGGCCCTTGTCGGGGGCGCGGCGGTCGAGCCGCCGCCGGCGATCTACCCGAGCCCCATCGCGCGCAACGTCCTTGCCCAGTGCGACGCCTTCGTGGGCGGCGGCTTCACCAAGGAAGAGACCAAGCTCCTGGAGGAAAGCCGCAAGATCCTCGGCTGGCCCGAACTGCGCCTGGCGGCGACCGCGGTGCGGGTGCCGGTGCGGGTCGGCCACTCGGAGGCGGTGAGCATCGAGTTTGACCGCACCGTCGACCGGGACGGCGCGGTCGCCGCGCTTCGGGCGTTCCCGGGCCTGACCGTGTTCGACGACCCGCCGGCGGGACGCGTGCCGACGCCGCGGGACGTCGAGGGGCGCGACGAGGTCCTGGTCGGCCGGGTGCGGACCGACCCCAGCGTGCCGGACGGTCGCGGCCTCATGCTCTGGCTGGTCTCCGACAACCTACGCAAGGGCGCGGCCCTCAACGCGGTCCAGATCGCCGAGCGCCTGCTCGTCGGCGCGGCGGTGCGATGAGGACGCTGGTGCACAAGTTCGGCGGCACCTCGGTGCGCGACGAGACCGCGCGCCAGCGGGCCGTCGCCAACGTCGTCGGGGCGCGCGCTGCGGGCGACCGTGTGGCCGTCGTGGTGAGCGCCATGGGCCGGCGCGGCGACCCTTACGCAACCGACACGCTCCTGTCGCTCGCGCGCAACGAGGCGACGCCCGTCCCCGCGCGCGACGAGGACCTCCTGGCCTCATGCGGCGAGGTCGTGGCCGCGGTCGTGTTCGCCCAGACCCTGCGCGCGTCCGGGCTCGAGGACGTGGTCGCCCTGACGGGTGGCCAGGCGGGGATCGTGACCGACGACCACCACGGCGAGGCCCGCGTCCTGCACGTCGACCCGGCGCCGCTGCGGGCGATCCTCGATCGCGGCGGCGTGCCCGTGGTCACGGGCTTCCAGGGGGTGACGGCGACGGGCGAGGTAACCACCCTCGGGCGCGGCGGCAGCGACACCACGGCCGCCGCGCTCGGCGCCGCCCTGGGCGCCGACGAGGTGGCGATCTTCACCGACGTCGACGGCGTGATGACCGCCGACCCGCGGATCGTGCCCGATGCGCGCACGATCGCCCGGATGAACTACGAAGAGACGTTCGAGCTGGCCAGCCTGGGGGCGCGCGTCCTCCACCCGCGGGCGGTGGAGATCGCCCGCCAGGCGAGCGTGCCCCTGCGCGTGCTGTCCACGTTCGCGACGGCCGGCGGCACCCTCATCGGGTCGGCGAGCGCCGCCGGCGACCTCATCGACCGCTGGCCGCGCCGCGACCGCGCCGAGACCGTCGTCGGCGTCACCGCCCGTCTCGGCCTTGTCGCGGTCGACACCGACGCCACCGCCCACGGCGCGGTCACGCCCCGCGCCGTGTTCGGCCGCCTGGCCGACGCGGGCGTGTCGGTCGACCTCATCCACGTGCTGCCCGACCGCACCTCGTTCGCCGTGCGCGAGTCGGACCGGTCCGCGGCCGGTGCCGTCCTGGCGGCGCTGTTCGGCGACGCCGGCGGCTACCGGCTGACCGCCGGCCTGGCCAAGGTGGGCGTGGTCGGCAGCGCCATCCACGACTTTCCCGGCGTCATGGCGCTGTTCATGGACGCCCTCGCCCAGGCGGGCGTCGACGTCCTCGCCACCGCCGACTCGCACCAATCGATCGCCGCCCTGGTGAGCGAGGCCGCGGTCGACGGCGCGCTGCGCTCGTTGCACACGGCATTCCGCCTGGCTGGATCGTAGCCCGAGAGGAGGCAGCGCGCATGCAATCCATGCCGGCGGGCCTGTGGGGGCCCGTCCTGGTCGCCTTGCCCACACCCATGACCGAGGCCGGCGAGATCGACCACGGCGCCGTGGTCCGGCACGTGCGCTGGCTCGCACAGTCCGGTGCCGACGGACTTGTCGTCGGCGGCGTCGCCGGCGAGCGCGACACCCTGTCGGTCGAAGAGCGCGTCGGACTGTGGGAGACCGCGCTGGCGGCCACGGAGGGCGCCGTGTCGGTGTGGGCCGACGTGTCGGCCGCCGACGCGCGGATCGCCGCACAGCTGGCGGCCGGCGCGGACGCCGCCGGCTGCCACGGGGTGCTTCTGGCGGTTCCGGCCGGACCGGGCGGACGCCTGTTCGCCCACCGAACGGTCGGGCAGACGCGCACGGCGGTTCTTCTTGCCGACGACGAACGCGGCGGCCCTGGCGGCGCGCAGCGCACGGCGGCGCTGCTCGAACTGGCCCGGACGCTCGACCAGCCGGCCGGCATCCTCACCGGCGGCGGCCCGCGCAGCGCCGCGGGCGTCCTGTGCGGCGCGCAGCACGAGATCCGGGTCCTCGCCCAGGAGGACGCCGCGTCCCCGGTCGTGGCCGCCATGGGGGGAGCCGGCGGCGTGAGCGCGGTCGCCAACCTGGCGCCGGCGGCGGTACGGGCGCTATGGCTGGCCGCGGCACGGGGCGACGCCTCGGCCGCGCTGGCCGCGTACCGGCGGCTATGGCCCACCGTGAACGCGCTCGGTGCCGGCGAGCCCGTGGCCCTTCTCAAGGGGGCGCTCGCCCGTCGCCATGTGGGCACCGCCACCGTGCGGCCGCCGCTCCTGGCGGCGACTGCCGCCGCCTGCCGCGCCCTGGCGGAGGCGGCTCCGTCCGCGGTCGAGGCCCTTCAGCCCGAGCGCGCGGCGGCCCGGTCGGCCTAGGCCGCCGCGCTCCCACAGACCGAGGACGTTGCCCTCGGTGTCGATCGATCGGGAGTGCCACGCGCAGGTCGCCCTCCGGGAACGGCCCCGTACCAGCGCAGCACCGTGCGCCAGCGCGACCTCGACCGTGCGGTCGAGGTCCGCCACGTACCGGCGCACGAGAGGTCCGGCGTCGCGCGATGGTGCGCGGCCGGCGGCGATGAAGTGGCCGATGACGTGGCCTGTCGCGCCGGCAAACGCGAACCCGTCCGCGCGGCGCTCGACCAACCGGCCTGCGGCGCGGCGGTAGGATGCGGCAGCGCGGTCCGAGGCGGCCGCGGGGGAGGTGGCGATGCGGGATGCCGCCCGCCGCAGGACCGGGTCGACCGCTCGCGCCCGGGGCTCGTCCACCGCGCTGCCCCCACCGTCCGAAGCGCTCCGGGCGGACGCCGTTCGCCGGCCGGCGGCGGTTTCCTGCCCACCGGCCGCGATCCGGTTGCCGGCCCGCGCTTCATGTCTTATACTGCCGCTGACGGGACTGAGCGGCGGTGAGTTTCCATGTCTGGCGGCCGGAACGCGAGGCCGCGCGGCGACATGGAACGAATTCGGTGGTTTTGGCGCACCCGGCCGACGATGGCCGCTGGTGGCGACGCATGACAATCGCAATCCGGAGACGCCGCCGCGATCGGCCGCCACGGATAGATCACGGATAGCCAACGAGAAGGGGTCGACAGTTGCCAGAGGCAACGGATATGGAGGATCTCGACCAGGAGGGTGAGATCCGGCCGGCGCTCGCACCCGCGCCGGCATCCCGCTCATCGGGTGCAGCGGAGGTGCCGCCGGCACCGCCGGAGCGGCGCGAGGTCGGCGGCGGGCCGCCCCGTCCGCGCCGGCCGGGACCGGCTGCCACGCCCGGCCACCCGGGCGGACAGGACGCGCCCAAGCTGCGCCTCATTCCGATGGGCGGCCTGCAGGAGATCGGCAAGAACTGCATGGTCGTCGAGTACGGCCGCGACATGATGCTCGTCGACTGCGGGCTCGCCTTCCCCGACGACGACATGCCGGGCGTGGACCTCGTCATTCCCGACATGACCTACCTCGAGGAGAACCGGGAGCGCCTGCGCGGCGTCGTCCTGACGCACGGGCACGAGGACCACATCGGGTCGGTGCCGTTCCTCCTGCGCAAGCTGTCGGTGCCGGTGTACGGCACCCGCCTCACCATGGGCATTCTCGAGGGCAAGCTGCTCGAGGCCGGGATCAAGCTGCCCGAGGGAAGCCGGGTCGTGCGCCCGGGTGAGACGGTGCGCCTGGCCTCGTTCGTGGTCGAGTTCTTCCGCGTCAACCACTCGATTCCGGACGCGTGCGGCGTGGCGATCACGACGCCGATCGGCACCGTCGTCCACACGGGCGACTTCAAGTTCGACCACACGCCGGTCGACCGGTCGGTCGCCGACTTCCACAAGCTCGCCCAGCTCGGCGACAAGGGCGTGCTGGTGCTGATGGCCGACTCGACCAACGCCGAGCGGCCGGGCTTCACCGGCTCCGAGACGTCGGTCGGGGCGACCCTGCAGGAGGTCATCTCCAAGGCCGAGGGCCGCGTCTTCGTGGCGACCTTCGCATCCAACGTGCACCGTCTGCAGCAGGTCATCGATGCGGCCGTCAAGGATGGGCGCAAGGTGGGCGTGGTCGGCCGCTCGATGGAGAACATCGTACGGGTGGCGATCGAGCTCGGCTACCTGCACGTGCCCGAGGGCACGCTCATCGAGCTCGACGACCTCGGACGCTTCCCGGCCAACCGCCTGTGCATCCTCACCACCGGCAGCCAGGGCGAGCCCCTGTCGGCGCTGTCCCGGATGGCGATCGGCGAGCACCGCAAGGTCGAGATCCTCCCCGGCGACACCGTGATCTTTTCGGCCAACCCGATCCCGGGCAACGAGAAGGCGGTCAGCCGCAACGTCGACAACCTGTTCAAGCTGGGCGCCCACGTCATCTACTCCGTGCGCCAGGGCGTCCACGTGAGCGGCCACGCCAGCCAGGAGGAGCTGAAGCTCCTGCACTCGCTGGTGCGGCCCAAGTTCTTCGTGCCGGTGCACGGCGAGTACCGCCACCTGGTCCAGCACGCGGCGCTGGCCCAGTCGCTCGGCATGCCCAAGGACCACACGTTCATCGCCGACAACGGCATGGTGCTCGAGTTCACGCCGACCAGCGGCGCCATCGCCGGCCGGGTCACGGCCGGCGTCGTCCTGGTCGACGGGCTCGGCGTCGGCGACGTGGGCAACATCGTCCTGCGCGATCGCAAGGTCCTTGCGGAGGACGGCGTGATCGTCGTCGTCATGGCCCTGTCGCGCCAGAACAACCAGGTCATCGCCGGGCCGGACTTCGTCTCGCGCGGCTTCGTCTACGTGCGCGAGTCCGACCGGCTCATGGAGGAGGCGCGCCGACGGGTCAAGGACGCCCTGTCCAAGTGCGAGGAGCGAAAGGTCACCGACTGGTCGGCGATCAAGCAGGGCGTGCGCGACGCGCTGGGCAAGTTCCTCTACGACCGCACCCGGCGCCGGCCGATGATCCTGCCCATCATCCTCGAGGTCTGATGGCGCGCGGCGTGCGGGTGGGCGCCCTCCTCGCGGCCCTGCGCGAGGCGTACCCGGTCGTCACGACGGAGCTCGACTGGCGCACGCCGTTCGAGCTCCTGGTCGCGACGGTGCTGTCGGCCCAGTCGACCGACCGCGGCGTCAACGCCGTCACGCCGGCGCTGTTCGAGCGCTTCCCCGATGCCGCGGCCATGGCCGCGGGGAGCGTAGAGGAGATCGAGGCGCGAGTCCGAACGCTGGGCCTGTATCGAACCAAGGCCCGCCATCTGAACGAACTTGCCGTGCGTCTGTGCCGGGAGCACGGCGGCGCCGTGCCTTCGCGCCGGGCGGCGCTCGAGGCGCTGCCGGGCGTCGGCCGCAAGACGGCCAGCGTCGTCCTCGCGACCGCGTTCGGCGTGCCCGCGCTGGCCGTCGACACGCATGTCCTGCGGCTTGCGGGCCGGCTGGGCCTGAGCCGGGGCCACACGCCGGAAGCGGTCGAACGCGACCTGCGCCGGCGCATCCCCCGCCAGGACTGGATCTGGGCCCACCACGCGCTCATCCACCACGGCCGGCGCGTGTGCCGCGCCCGGGCGCCGGCCTGCGGGGCGTGCGTCCTGCGCGCCCACTGTCCGCGCATCGGCGTTTGTGCATCGGGGTTGTCCCGCATCAAGGAGGCATAGGTGATGGAGTACCGGCACCTCGGCAGGAGCGGTCTCAAGGTCAGCACGATCTCGCTGGGCTCCTGGCTCACGTACGGTCACGGGGTGGGTGACGACGACGCGACCCAGATCGTCCACAGCGCCTTCGACCTGGGCATCAACTACTTCGACACGGCCAACGTCTACCAGGGCGGCGCGGCCGAGAAGGCGCTGCAGAAGGCGCTCAAGGGACTGCCCCGGGCTGCGTACGTGCTCGCGACCAAGGCCTACTGGCCGGTGAGCGACGGCCCCAACGACCGCGGCCTGTCGCGCAAGCACCTGTTCGAGCAGGTCCACCAGAGCCTGCGCCGGCTGGGCACGGACTACGTGGACATCTTCTTCTGCCACCGCTACGATCTCGAGACGCCGCTCGAGGAGACGCTGCGCGCGCTCGAGGATCTCGTGCGTGCCGGCAAGGTGCTGTACCCGGGCGTGAGCGAGTGGACCGCGGCCCAGATGGCCGAGGCCCTGGCGATCGCCGACCGCCGCGGTTGGGACCGGATCGTCGTCGACCAGCCGCACTACAACCTTCTCGCCCGCGACATCGAGGAGGGCGTCGTACCGCTGGCCGAGCGCGAGGGCCTGGGCCTCGTCGTGTTCTCGCCCCTCGCCCAGGGCGTCCTCACGGGCAAGTACCGCCGCGGCGAGGACGCGCCTCCCGGCAGCCGCGGGGCCGACCCGCGCCTGTCGCGCCTGGTCCAGTCGCAGTTGAACGAGACGACGTACGCCAAGGTCGACGCGCTGTCCCAGATCGCCGCCGACCTGGGCGTGCCGCTGGCGCAGCTGGCGCTTGCCTGGACGATCCGCAATCCGGCCGTGTCGAGCGCGATCACCGGCGCGTCGACCCTGCACCAGGTCAAGGGCAACGCGGCGGCGGCCGACCTGACCCTCGACGCGGAGACGATCGCGCGCATCGAGAAGGCGGTCGCCTAGGAAACTGGTGAAAAAGCCAGAGGAAGGGGCACGGGAACCATGATTTGAGGGACCCGATGTCGAACTACTCGCCAACGGGAGTAGGGGGCGAGCGGGTGCTTGGGAGGCGAACGGGGC
>Ga0080006_1154338_pt1 | contig 72663 bp, 65 predicted proteins | sample RS3BMetagenome_FD_69209 | JGI IMG/M metagenome (GOLD analysis project Ga0080006, IMG submission 69209) | Ferric oxide microbial mat and aquatic microbial communities from Rainbow Spring, Yellowstone National Park, USA - RS3B (SPADES... ... | reverse complement strand
AGAGGAGAACACAGCATTTGTGGAATAAAGGCCCCTTAAAGGCCACTGTTGGCACCCGAGCGGAACGAATCCCAATCGTTCGTGTGTACTCCCGAGTTAACCAAGTATCCCGCTTCCATTTCCTTCTGACATGGGTTATTGTGACCTCGAGCTGTGATCAAGTGTACGGCACGATCGTGCTGACCATCGCTATACATTCACTTTCACATCGCTCGGGTATTCGTTTAGGACGACTGCATCCTCTCGCTGCATTGCAAACAGAGAGAATTGTTCTTTTGCTGCACATGTTTGCGCACACTGTTCAAGCACCCAGAAAGCGACTTCATCAGACGCTTTCCGCTGTTATACCCGGTGAGCAGTGGGAGCGGCTCTGCCGCAACGAAGGCGTCTACCCGGGGACACTGTCGCGGTACGAGCCTGCTCGCGTGAGTCTAGTTGGTACTCCGCGACCAACGGAACTGCATATCACGCCCAGAGCCGAGGACAGGGACTCTGCTTGGGTTATCCTCCGCAAACCCGGCGATCGGGATGCAACGCAGTTCTACTCACGCGCGCTGGATGCGTCTACGCTGGCACAACAGGGCATGGTCTACGCCCAGGACGGCTCTTTCTGCTCGGGAAGCGTGTTGGTGCGCTCCGGGGAAGGTGGCCTCAGTGCGCTCATCGTTGAACAGAACATAAACCACTGGGAGTCGGGGCGTATCGCAGCAAGACGACGCGTCGTCGTACATTATAGGGGCCGGGAGCTCTCAGCGCTTTCGCTTTATCGCGAGCTGGACCAGAGTGACTATGTAAGTGAGCGACCGAGAGCTAAGGATTTTGTTCGCTTGCTTGAAACAGGAACAGGAGCATGGCAAGGTCGAGCAGCGTACGTCTATGCCCGTGATCAGCGGAAGGATGCCCACTTCAACACGGACGCCAGTTTGAGCATCGAGGAGCTTTCAATGGATGGTGTTGATGCTGGTGTTCCAGCGGTTGTTACGCGAGTCGCTGCACCCGGTTTCGAACGCGTCTCTCGGGGGCGCCTCGATGAGAGCCAGAACAAAATCGTTTTCGATCCTATTCATCCGAATCTGCAGTATCAGATGCGTTTTCTCGGGAGAGATTGCACAGTATTAGCACCGCATGCCGTGCCGCTCGGTCAAGCGTTTCTCGTAGAATTCACGTGGCTTGTTCGACCTGGTCTTCGAAGAAGAATCGTCAGGCAATATGACTCCGATGGCATGTACGAGGGATCCGTCTTCATCGAGGAAATAAAGCAACCCTAGTTGAATTCGGCATGGCGCGTTACGCGGGCTTGTAACAGCAGACACCAGTCGCGGGCACGAGATGCGCACCAGCTTTTCGGCTGGACGTTTTGACGTACTTGACACGGTTTCAGGTCGTTTTCATCATTCATTCGCTGACGTGACGAGTGAGGGCTTCTCGGACATTGTAGCGGCTCATGGCTCTGGTGCACGGAGCACACGTACCCCGGAGCTCGGCCATGCTGCGTAACTGTGGCCGTTCGCGCGCCGACGCTTCGAGAATCAGGGTACTGCTGCCGACGAAGTTTCTCTGGTTCGGTGCGGATTCGACGAGTGGCGACCTCGGGGACGACACTCGGCCTGCTCAGCTTCATTAGAGACTGTCTTGAACACTTCGCATAGACCTGGAAGTTTTCCACATGGCGAATCACTTTCTACGCAGATACAGAGAAGCTTTTGCGCTGGATCTGGTGTCTCTGGCATGTTGCGGAAACCTTTTGCCGCACTCCACTGTAATTGATTTGGGCGTCCTTCCAAGATGCGTTTTCCGTGGTACCATCATCGGTTCAGGGCCGCAATGCGAACCAGCTGAGAAGCAGGCACGAGAAATCCCTCAATATGCGCGCTGGCATAGCCTGTGTACTGTGCATCGTGCAGCAGCGGCTTTTGGACACAGTTCCAGGGAGCTCCTGCTCGGAGATGATGCTCCCAAACGCACACACTAGAGCTCGCACGAACGGCGCCATGGACAGCAAGACAACCGACCGAATCACGGAGAAATAGGGTTGTTCACGAGGCACACCAACAGTCATTAAAGGGAGTCTTTCATCAAAGGTGGTCGAAACAGATTGTGCGCTGGTGTCCTGTCCTTGTCGTTCCCGCCCGCGCGATGCGACATTGACACCCCTGAGGCGTCCCGCTAGGTATCTAGTGCTTGTCCGCGCTGTATTTGAGATCAAGTTCCTCTCCTTGTGCTGTACAGTCTGAAATCGCGTTATCAGAGACAGTTAGAGATGAAAGTGCAGGAATCGAGCAATGCCGGGGGTCCCATAGCGTAGCTCCGTCCTGGTCATGCCTACGGTTGAGGAGCAGGCATCCAGGCAGCTGCCCTGTTACTTGTCGCATGCTTTATTGGTGTTACGCACGACGGGTGTTGCTACGCCCTCTTCCAACAAACGACATTGCAAGCGTTTCATCGAGTAGACTCCTTGGATATGTGACGCTCCATGGCTGTGTTTCCATTGAACGACATTGCAAGCGTTTCATCGAGTAGACTCCTTGGATACGTGACGCTCCATGGCTGTGTTTCCATTGAACGACATTGCAAGCGTTTCATCGAGTAGACTCCTTGGATACGTGACGCTCCATGGCTGTGTTTCCAAGTGAGCCCGATCGCTAGAAGACTGCAGCGTGAAATGCCAAGCAGGGAGCCGCTCCTGGAGCGCTGGCTCTGGCTAATGTTCGAAAGCAGCTTTCGTCTACTGTTCGGAAGACTGCTTCGACGAGTGCTTGCACTCGCACTCCCACGCAATCGCTCTAAGCGAGTCAGCAGCCCAGAGAGGTGCCGGACCAGGGCCTAGAGCCCGCCTTTACACACGGAAAGAAGCGCTCCTAACAATTTGTTCTAGAAGGTGCTCCATGAGCACGTCGTTCTTCTACACGAAACCCCGGGTTGGCCGCTTTCGCGTTCATACAGGGCTTGAACGAGACTCGCGCCCTTGTACACGCGTAACGCGTCAGCTTCCGAGGAAACTTCTGCTCGATTCCAAGTCCTCACCTCGAGGCGTATGCTAATCACGTGGGTAGTCTCGTTCGATGCGAAGAATCTCAACCGTCTCGTACCGAGAAGCACCGCTACAGAGTCGGTAACACTAGTCCAGTACGGATCCATCCTGAACGCTTTTTACGCGTTGCGCCTCTTATTTTTTTGCTTGAGGGTTTTGGCTCGCAACTACTGTGTTTTCGACACGCTGGCCTGGGGAGCGAAGGTTGTGCTTGGTACCTGCACCCTGCCCGATATACAAGGCGATTGCAGCTGTGCGAGTCCTCGCAGGCGTAGAGTCTCCCGTCCATGCGACGGAAAGCGTGCCTCTACACCTGACTAGGTACTTGCGGGGAGTTTCGGAACAGCGTCGACGCCCGTGGACCCAGGTTAGGCGTCGTTCTGAAAAACCATGATGCGGTATAGTGCTCCGCTGCGGTTGCAGCAAAGCTCGAACACATCCAAGCGTAAGAAAAGCGTGCTAGCGGGTCTGATGACGAGTCACCTCGGCAAACGAGGACTGGCTGTAATGTCGACGCGAAACGTGCTGCTGCTCACCACGGGCTCAGCACTTGCTAACGGATCCGCGGTTCTAGTACAAGCCCTGGACTCAAAAGCAGATACTGACGCCCTCACAGCGTCCTACTCGGCGTTGACGATAGGCGACGAGGCGAAAGCACCTAGCCAGGAGTTCAGCGCGCAACGATCGGTCTCTGTGTTGCTCTGGTTCGACGACAACGTCGCTCCGAATGCCCTGGTTGTAGACCCGGAAACCTATCGGCTCTTGAGCGGTCCCTCGACCGAGCGGGACGCTCCATGCCCGCCGCTAGCACGACTCGCCTACCTGGATGCAGGAGCGAAGCCATCGACATTATCCGTATCGGAACTGGCAGCGATCCCGACCGCTCGAAGCATCTACTGCACGATGGAGGAGACAACGGCAGCGCTGCTGCGACAGCGAGTTGATCTTTCGGTCGACATACGCACCGAGCTCGTGCGACACATACGCTGGAGCGCCGCTGGTCGTCTGCTCTGCCAGGGCGGCTGGCTCGTTGGTGTACCTTTCATGGGCGTTCTCTTGAATATCTGCATTCGGGGCGTGAACATCCGGTTATCCCAGCGAAATGCAGCAATGATTGCGGACAGCGACGCAGCAGGTGTCACTGGGGAGACTCGCGATGGTTTCCAGCTCGACGCGCGTACTCGTATCATGCTGCAGACGGAACCGTTGCGGACGTGCTCTGTGGAGGGCGCTCCAGCGCTACACATAGAGCATGCTTGCATGGAGCGGTCTTTGAACGGTAGCGCAGCGCATTCTCTTCCAGAAGCTCGCCTCGAAACAAGTACACACATGTTGTGGGACACACTCCCGGGCAACGCTGAGGCACGAGCAATACTCCTCCGCGCCGCTTTGGATCTCTTTCGTGATGCCGCCCGGGATCACGTATTCCGTATTGAGGGAATACTTTTATGTGGACCCAGCGGGATAGGAAAAACCACCTTAGGACAAGCGCTGGCACGCAAGTTGCCTGCCCACTTGGAACTGCTTCGTTGCGCAACGCTCGCGGGACTCGGAACGCGTCAGATCCGACACCGCTTCGAGGAGGCCATTGAGTTGGCCATCATGGACGCGCCCAGTGTGCTACTTATCGATGACCTTGACGCCCTATTGATGCGTCGAGATGCGTTAGATGCATCCGAAGAGGTCGAACGCACAAACGCGATGCTTCTGCGCTTTTTCATGGACCTCCGCTCACACGAAAAGCGTCTGGATATCCGGTTACCTGATGGATCAGGAGCGGTGCTGGTTGTTGCCACCGTTCGTGAACGCGCCAGTGTGGACCGCGTCCTTGGCTCGAGCGGCTTCTTTGGTCTAGAGGTAGCGCTGCGTATGCCGGATCATTCAGAGAGACTCGAAATCCTCCAGAACCTGACGAGCGGATCGTGTCCAGATGCCTCTGCCGTTCTTCCAGAGGTAGCTGAGCAGACACGAGGCTTCACAGCAGCCGACTTGACGGCGCTCTGGAGGCATGCGTCGTTTGCAGCATGGAGCCGACGCTCGGCAACGAATTCCGATGCAGACGCTGTAGATGCGTCGACCGGTGAAGCGCCGCACCCTAGCTCAGCTGACTGGCGAGAAGCGCTGGTCGTCACTCGACCCAGCTTCGCACCAGACTGGTCGTTGGAACGGCCTGTTACGCGCTGGTCCGATGTTGGTGGCCAAGCGTATGCCAAGCGCGTGCTGCAGGAGACCTTGGCGCTCCTGCAGGGCAGCGCGAAAGCACTGGAGGCACGCGGATTCCGCCTGCCCCGCGCCATCCTGTTGTACGGACCTCCGGGCTGCAGCAAAACGCTGCTCGCTCGTGCTGCCGCCGCTGAGAGTCGTCTACCCATGCTGATGGTCCGAGGCCCGGAACTCTTCAACAAATACGTGGGCGAGAGCGAAAAGGCAGTGCAACGCGTATTCCAACGTGCTCGTGCCGCCGCTCCATCGTTGCTCTTCTTCGACGAAATTGACGCTCTGGCCACGAATCGTTCCCGAGCGGCTTCCGACGGATCCACGGGAGCAGAAGAGCGTGTTCTTGCGCAACTCTTAACGGAACTTGACGGTATTGATCCACTCCGCGATGTTGTGGTGCTCGCAGCAACCAATCGACCGGATCTTTTGGATGAGGCGCTTCTACGACCCGGTCGCTTCGACCGGTTGGTATACGTGGCATTACCGGAAACGGAGGAACGTGAGCATATCCTCGCGATTCATCTGGGGAAAGTGCCTCTCGCTATGTCAATGCAAACCTGTGGTTCAGATGCTTCGACCGCTGCTCCCGCAACATCTCGAGAGAGGCTCTGTGCGGAGCTCGCTGCTCGCACCGAAGGCTACAGTGGTGCTGAACTCGCTGCGCTTGTCCGAGAGGCATGCCTGCTGGCCATGGAGGAGAATCCAGCGAACGCCGACTGCATCCAGCCGTACCATCTGCTGGAGGCGCTGCAGCGTGTTCGCCCGCGAACAGACCCGAACCTGTTGCGTGTATATGAGCGCTTTCAGGCAACACCACGGGGTCAGCGCTCCTTGTCCAGACTGAAAGCATCCAGCAGATAGGCGGAAACGCTCGCGCTGTACACCGTTGCAATCCTGTACCGCTTGCTGGGTCATGGTGGATCCGGCTTGGCGCTGGTATCATGCGCCACAGGCAGCAACGCTGTGAATCCTATCCTCATTGGTTGCTGCTCCTCCGCATCGGGAGCGTCTCTTCAGATCCAAGGCCCCTAGCACCTCATCGATTGGAAATGCACCGTCCATATATTTATGAGCAAGTTTGCTGTAAGGGCGCTTTCTAGCCTACCGCCGAGAATTCCCGCTAGCCGTCCCTTGGAGCACCGTATCGTAGCGCTCACTACAGACTCGGCAACAGGGAGCAAGGTCAGTGCTCGTGGTAGCGGTTGAAGACGGCTGCGCTGTAGACGCTCGGCGAGTCTGCAGCGGTGGTTGAAGCATCTGCTGTTTAGGGTCGAGCGTGGACGGCCCCGAGTGCTGCTTGTCCTTGTGCAAAATCGCTCTGAACGAAGCGCTATTCGATAAAGATGGCGTTCTCTTTCCATGTATTCACTGGACGGCATCCTCGGGCGTACCATGTACAGATAATCTGGAATGACGCTGGTAGACGGCGTACTGACCTTGTTCCTGCCCGCTCGAATGATGCGCTGCAGACGTGAGCAGGTTTGCGTATGCTCCATGCGCCGTCACCGGATACGTTGCGTGCCCCGGATGACGCTTCGATACAGAGGATGTGGAGCGGGTAGCTACTCGCACCCGAGTGGAGCAAACGTCAAGCAAGCTGGGACGCAAGCTGTTGTCTCTGCGCTTCGCCGTCATGCTTCCGCTACTGGATGCGCTGTGCGCGTGACCTACTGGCATGCGTTGGGCGGTGGTGTTCACACCAGTGGTGCATGCGTTCAGAGAAGCAGCACCCGCACGAATGCGTTGTCACCAGCGGACCCTGTCTGAAAGGTACCACGGAGAAGGGTACGAGTACGTTGGTGCGATTTCTGTTGCAAGCATGAGGACGCTTCTGGTGCGTTCCGCACAGCGTGATCTGCGACGCTGCGAGCCGCTATTGGTATTACCGACATGGAGCGCGCGCGCGCTCTCTTTCATTCACTCTCTGGATAATCCGTGCCATGCCAGTAAACATCTTCACGATCACGTGAAAGCAAGTTGCACCGGCATCTGTGCAAGGTCTCCACGGGTGACGAGAATCGCTGACGCGGTTGTCGCTCGCTTGAATGCAGGATGTCTCGCACCAAACGCATATGTATGATGGCTGCATACAGAGAGCTACCTCTGGACAAGGAGCGCGTTCTCAAGACTGCTCGTCGCTTTCAATGCGCGCAGCCTACAGCGCCAACGACCGTAGGTGGATGCCATACTCGGATGGTGCTGCAGAGACTTGAACTGTGAGCACACGTCCTCGAGCTGCGTTTTTGTATCGGACACTCGGTAGCGGCTCTAGTGTAGCGTGTTATTGAATAGCATTTGCTGTCGTGTTCATGCATCAAAGCGAGCTAGTGCACGACCGATCTCGGTACCGTCTGCGCTGGCTTGCAGAAGCAGCGCCACGTGTGCGGCAGGCCCGCACTGTAGTTGCTCCGTTTCTCGAAAGGATCCCTGTTCATCATGATATTGCTGACGGCGGTATGATGGGTGCACGCGATGACCGGAAAGAGGGATGTTGGCGCGAAAGCCTGAGGCATCGCGAAGACGCTGCGCTTCGTGAGCAGTCCATTGCACTGTGCACGCTCAAAAGATGCATTTCGCAGTGAGCCAACGCGGCCCCTAAAACTCTATGGCCGCACTCAGTGGTTGCCACTGGCCTGACGCAAGCAACGACGCTGTTTGTCTGTACCGGTGTCACAGAGCGGAGCAGTGACGAGAGGCTATCCGCCGCGCCGTCGGTGCAAGGGCGTGCGTTCGATGAGCATACATGAGGCAAAAAAGGGTTTTCTGCTCCCTGTCGAATGTGACGGTGAACGGTGCACCAGCGGTTTCATATTACTGGTGCTACCTTTATCATCGCGAAATGCAGCAAGTCACCTGTAGCATTCAACCGATATAGATTGGATGCAGAGCAGCGCGGCGAAAGCAGGGTTTCTCGCTGGATCCTGCGGTCGCGATGCACTCCTTGCGTGTCCCAAGTCACAGCCCAAGCATTTGGGATCCGTTTTCACCAGAAACGCGCTCTAGTCCCATAGATGCACTCGTTTTTGAAAGTAGATGACCTCATCATCGTCGACACGACGAAACGAAACCGCACACAGGGGTACACGACGTCGAACGCCCTCGGTGGAGAGCGGAAGGCTCGTCCAGTGCGAGCCTCAACGTCACAGAATAGACTACTCATTGCTGTATAAAGATATATATTATTGTATTTATCATGCCTGCGGAGGCGCCGCCGTCGGCGACCCGCGTCGACCGCTCCGCCACCCCGCTGCCATCCTCATTCGCATTCATTCCACACGCGACAAGTCGACTGTGCACAGGAGCGGTTCCCGCTTGGACAGGCTCTTCATTACTGTACCGTCATGGATAAGGGGGCTGTGATCATACGCACGCGCAAGTTCATGCGCAACCCGCTCCTCCGTCGGCGGCAGTTTGTTGTGGAAATCCTGCATCCAGGGCGCGCCTGCGTCTCGAAGAACGAGACTGCGGAACGAATAGCCCAGATGTATAACTGTGATCCCCAAAACGTTGTGCTTTTCGGGTTTCGGTACGCTTTTGGAGGCGGTAGAACCACTGGATTTGGGTTGATCTACGACGACCTGGACTCGTTGCTCTCCATTGAACCGCGATATCGTCTTGTGCGGAAAGGTCTAGCCAAGGCGCGTGAGGGAAGCCGCAAGCAACGCAAGGAGCGCAAGAACCGAGCGTTACGTGCTCGCGGCAAGGTAAGAGCGAAAATTCTTTATGGATAAGAGCAAAATCAGCAGCAGTAGGTGAGACGCTCACGAGGAACCCTATACGACGGTTGCCGTTCCGCTGGTGACGAACTCAATTTCAGTACACCTCGATCGACATTGTCCGTCAAGGAACATAGAGAGAACGTGCTACCGCTATCGCCTATTGTTTTGACACTGTCAGAGACGAAACCCTGCGTCGTAAAGCTGCACGATAAACTTGCCAGTCATCCCAGCAGCGGCCACCGCTACAAGACCACTCGGAATAAACTTTTTGCTCCGCAAGTATCTACTGAGCATGCTAACAGTGAGCAACGCCGAGAGTACTGTTGCTATAACCGGTTTCTCGGGCTGCATGTTCGCGGCAACCGCGATGCCGGTGCCAAAGCCCACGCCCGCTACCAGCGACGGTGTCGAGCGCTTCCGTACGTAGCCCGCGACGCCTGCGAGTGCCACCGCTATACCAAAACCTGTCGCGGGTTTATCGATTGCATCCCAGTCGAAGCGGTTGACCATCATGACCCCAGTGAATAGTCTCTGGTTTGTCCCCAGGGAAAGCAGAGCGTGCCGGAAGCGTTCCCAAGAAGTAACGGCACCTGCGCACCGCTGCCATGTCCGTCTGTCTGCCGTAGCGACGCCCTGAGCGCTGCCGTGGACGCCCGGCACACGACAGCCGGAACGAGTACGCCGCTCACAGGGCGAGTCCACGTCTTGTGCGTAAATGTTTGGTTACATCTAGATCCACTGCGAGGAAGCGTTTCCAATCATGGGAAGAAAACGTGTGAAGCGTTTACAGCTTTCTGGCGGTCGTGGCGCTGGGTCCGACGATGCGCTGGTACAGCGTCAGCTCCGGGTCGAGGGCACTGCCGGTGTTCTCAAGTTCCAGAGCAGCGATGCACAGTACGCGCTGGCCTCCTGGTGGCTTACACAGTGGAAACAGGTCACGCGTAGCAAGCTGGACGCAAAAGGAGGTAACGCGCGAGACTCGATTCTAGAAAAACTGTGCAAACTGGCAAACGCGGAGCACCTGTGGGAGCAGCCACCGCTCGAGACGTCCGTCAGTGCCGCGGACTGGGGTTCGCTCTTTTCCCAGATGAAGAACGATCCAAAATACTTTTCCTCAAGCGTGTATACGGCGCTAAGTATGTGGATGCAGCGAGCAATGACGCGAACAAAGGCGGCCGATTCGAGCGAGCTTGCGACGCTCGTCGAGACACTGACTTGTTGGGCGACCTGCGACGCACGCGCTCTGGTTCCTCTGCTTGCGTACTTTGCAGGCACCGCAGTGCATGCTACTGACGACCGGCTCCAGCATGAGCTACGTGAACGCAGTTGGTCGATCCTAACAGCGGACACGTCGAGCATGGCCGAGCGACTCCTTGCCACCGAGGCCCTGAGCATGCTCGCCATCGCGGATCCCAGTGCCTTGTTGTACAGGGCGTTGGATGCTCTTCATGAACTGGAGGAGCGTGCCCTGAGTCGGTGCTCTGAAACCCCCGAAGCGCCCAGACATGACACAGATGATGCCGAGGCGGCGTTCACAGTCGCGATCATGCTCAGGGACAGGCATCGCGCCCTGAGCAGGTTGGTCGCCCAGCTGCTTCGGCACTGGCATCGACTATCCGAGGCACCTTTGCACCTGCCCGCACGGCACCTGTCCTTCAGGGCTATCAGCGAGGATAGCATCAACGTTTACAATGACGTCAATGGTGCGCTGCCGCTGCCACTGGAGCTATGGCTGCATGTACGCCCAGCATGGCATCAGGATATCCTCCTGATCTGGGAGGCATCCTTGGAAAGGTTCGGCGTTGCAACGCTTCCCGTGGTAACCAAGTGGCTCACCGACGCGGTGCGCTGTTGCCCAGGGAGCTCCGCATTGCACCGCCTGCTTTACCAGGCGTGTTGCCGAGTCGGGATCGCTGCAGCACCGTCTGTGGAACGCTACTTGGTGACGTATGTGGCAAAGCGTCTTACGAATCTGAATGAGATTCCAAGCTCCCAGACGAGCTGGTGCAAGCTCATCATCGCCGTTTATCGATCCCCAGCAGCGTGTGCGATGCTATCGTCGGGTATCACGCAGGCGTTGGCAGAGGCGCTTCGCGTTCTCCTTTCCCAGAATGACGTCGCTTTTAGGGAGCAGAAGACCTGGGCGGCACGAGCACTTGTCGTGATGGCGGGTACAGCGCGGGATGCACACGCGCTGGAATGGGTTGCCCGCCGCATCCAGCGCGATAGAGCGTTGCGGCACGAGGCAGGGGCGCTTTTCGAGGCGCTCTCGCATCCACGCGGCTTTCCGCTCGAGTCGTTTGCAACACAGTCGATTTTGCTCGATGCAAAGCACCAGAACGGGGAGCAAGAGGCTAAGCGGAGACCCGCTCACGGGCTGCGTTCCACTCCGGCGCTGCCTGCAAGTCGCGGCGGGGCGCATACCGACGAGCCGGACTGGCGTTTGCAGGTCCCGGGCCAGTCGGACTCGGTGCATACCCGGCCAACCGCGGATGCCGCTCTAGCGTCAGACCAGAGCAGCGACCTGAAGGCGGCGGCATTGCTCGATGCGACTCCGTCGTCCGCACAAGGCGAGAATCCTCTGCACCCGGAGACGCTGTTCGCGAGCGTGCGCCAGCCGACCCGAACAGAGGTACCAGCGGTGCAGGTATCATGTGCGGTAGACGCGAATTTGTATGATCAGGGGAGCATGGCGTTGTGCGGCAGCGAGCCGCTGAGGTCAACGTCGGATACACTGGAGGACCACGATGGTGCGAGCGACAGCGCTTCGGCGTCGTCGATCGAAGCGCTCGTTCAGCGGGTTGTGGATGCAAGCCCGTCACCCAGCCCTAGCTCAGAGCAATGGAGCAGTGACGACGATTCCGAGGCATCCTCCTGTTCCTGAGGAGGAGCCTGCAACCCTACATCCATGAACCGGATCGACAACGCCGTGTGTGTATCAGCAGCACTGCATGCAGCAAGCGGATGTGTGCTCTGCATTCAAGGTGCTGCGAGGACGCTTGTTTTCTGACGGAAATGCCGGACGCTCCATGCGTATGGCCCCTGATATCGACGCACTTGATCTGTGGTTAGATGTACCCAGAACTAAGCGTCTCCGGATGTTGCTTCATGTCGCACAGGCAATTGTCCGTTGGTGCATCCAGTCCGGAATCCGTTGATCCCTGTCGCTGGTATGAGAAGAGGCATCGCGGATGTGTTTCGGAATCCGGTACGGTCGTCTGGAATCATCATCAGCTGCAACAGATAGACCCAGAGGTGCATCGTGCAGGACGGTACCTGGATCGCTTCCAGAGCCTACGACACGCCGTCGACGCGAACTCGTTGCGCCGATATCCGCAAGCGTTTCGAGACCGTTCTCGATGACCTCAAGTGCGATGGTGACGACGACAGCTCGTACACCCCCCGAAGGAACACCATCCAACGCGCACAAGCTCGACACTGACCGTGATCACTGTGCACCGAGACCATATTCAGACACAAGCTCGGCGCGTATCGTATCGACTGCATTGATATGAACCGGACCATGCATCATCGTCGTGATTCGCATCGTGAGGCAGAGGTCCGCTCCTGAGCGTCCCATCGTCCAGAAGATGGTGCACTAGGCGCTCGACGATGACGCAGGAGTCGCGCATCCGCAGCGGCGACTCCCTGGTCCTCGCTGCATCTTCATCGTGTGTGTGTGTGTGTGTTTGTGTTTGCGTGAGCAGCACAGCTGATGCCAGCGGTGTTTTGTGCGTCCGACGCACTGCCCAGCATCCGACACGTTACGAGAAGTGGGTACGCTCATCGTGTCATGTCGCCAGTAGGTGTGACGTTGCTTGGACTCTTTCTCAGACGCCTGGGGAAATGTTTCGTTCATCGTGAAAACGGGACAAGATATGGCACTGCTTCGCATGCAGCCAAGGCAGCCGCGGATATGGCCGCAGCAATGCATGAGTCGCTCGTGCCTGTCGGTTGCTTCCGCACAGCGACTCGCGAGGTGCTGCTACCACGATGACGTTGACGCTGATGATGACTCGAAGAAATGCACATGGGAACGATCCCTCGGGCGTTGATCTCATTTCGGTCTGGACACGTTCGGGGTGCTCGGAGGATCGTTCGGAAGTGACGCTTTCTGTGGGATACGCGGACGCCAGCGACAACGGCAGCAAGAGTCGCACGCTGGAGGCGGCCGCCTCTTGATGATAGCATCCCCGGTGCCGTGTCCTTCTAGGAAAACGAAACGCACATGCGATATCACGACCCCGTTACACTCATTGGAAACTCTAGTGGAACGGATGCACAAATCTCGGTCGTGGACACCAAAGTCTTCTTTTCATTCCATTGTCGTCAAAACGGACGTTTGTAGGCTCGATCTGTGACATGGTTCGCTTCCCCTCATGTATCGAAGGCTTTCATCACATATCGATCCCGCATTTGCGTCCAGCGCCGGTGTCAGTAGTCGAAGCAAGTTCACGGCAGCGTCCGAGTCTCGATGACGCTGCTTTCAGTTGGAGCCGACGCCTTTCATGCACAGGCGGTCGTTACGACCTACGCTTCTCTCGCGCTTCTCATCTTCTTTGCTTGGAGCCTCTTTGCGCCCGTTGGAGCGTCGATACTCGACAGTGATCAAATGTTTCTGGTTTCCACCAGATAACCTCCAGCGGGTGTCGTGCTGCGGTGCATGAACGCTTGCGTCAGTGCTCGGCATACGCCTTTGACTGGTACCGGTGGCTACCCTGGTTGTCCTTTTCCGGTCCCGCGTCCGATGGTCTGCCGTACGATTACGGGCTTCTCCTGGTCGATGCGCTTGTCGCGTACGCTCTCTGCTGTACGAGCAGCTGCAAGATATTCCATCCAATTCGGAATTACTGGAACGCAGTGTTATCCATGGTCGAGTGAGCACCGAAATGAAAATCCAGCAAGGAGAACAAGTCGAGAAATATCGATCCTCGTACGCGCCCTTGTTGCAAAGCAGTGACAGACACTCCACTAGACGCGATTCCTTCAAGTTCGCAAGTTCGAGTCCAAGATTCTTCTCCCATTCAAGTTCATGGAACGGAATCCTCTGGGAGCATATCTCGTGAGAGGTATGATACTGGCGTGGAATCGCACTTCGACGATTGCGAAAAACGCGAGCAGGATATGTACCCCAAACAGCATTGATGTTTGTTCCATGTGTCCAATGAAGCGATCATTCGGCAGCTGCTCTTGAAAACGTCGTCGATGGACGACGTTGCGAATTTTCCATCTTTAATCCAGGAACGTGAACCAGTAAGCCCAAGCGTTTCTTGGAAACGCCAGTATCGAAAGTTTTGAAGCGGGCATCACACAGGCATGCCGCACGTCAACGACGGAGACCATTGGCGGCTTATGTGTCATATTTTAGACAACCATATGCGTTCTTTTACGGACTCCTGATGGAAAACGTCACGAAACATCTTGGTTCCGGTGACGTCAAGAACACCAGCAGCAAAGCGTCGAAGGTGCCACTCCAGAAAAACAAAGCGACCAAGAATCCAAAACCAACATACGCATCCGAAAGCCCTCTGTTGCGGTACTTCAGTTCACGGCGCTGTTCATCTAAGGAGCAGTGCGGAAACGCAATGGAATAACAGGAAAAGAGCGCGCAGTTCAGTGCTCCACTTTAAACTGAAAAGTTTTCAAGCACGTTTCCTGCCCGACATACATACACATATACATAAACATACAGCTTCGTCTCTGAAGAGTCTTGATAGCCACGACGACAGCGTCTCCTCGAAGTGCGGCATGCAACCCGGATGTATCGCCTCGCAGGGCGTCTGAGTGATCGAACTACAAAGCGATACCGAATGGCTTCACGAGACGCTGGCTCGTACAGTGTTCAATAGCTTCTCGAACAGGTGCACTGAACGCTTCCCTGGCTGTTGACAACACTTGAACGCATCCGAAGGCGTCTGGTGAAGTGCACTGAGCGGAACCGGTACGGAACGCTCCGCAGGGGCCCTGACCTGAGCCCTGCCCTCGAGTTACCTGTTCTTGTGAGGAGCACCCAAGGACGCGAACGTCTGCCTCGAAGCTACCGAGGCGCTGTACTCTGGAACGTACGCTAGAAGGAGCCGGGACACCAGATTCACAAGTTTTTGGTTCGGTTTCCCAGGACGGTACACCGCTACGACTAGCCGGCTCTCTGGCTGTGCTGTGATGCTGGGGTTTTGCGCCGGTTGGGCACGTCCCCGAAGCACACATCGACGACGCTCTTTACCTTCGGACGCATGGGCGCTGACCCCTGACCCGTTGGCTCGACAACAGCAACGCACTTCATATGCGGAAAGGAGCGCCGCCAAGCGTGGATGCACCCGGTGGTTGCGAGCGGCGCAGGCTGGGGATCCTGCAGCCTGCCCGGCGACATCGACCTCGTTGCAGGCAAGTACGAAGCTGATCCACACCGCTGGGGTAGAGCGAGTGTACCTCGTCCGCTGCAGCCGCGTTCGGGTCCCGCCAGCGTGCCGGACGCGTGCTGCTGGGCTGCATCTTGCTATGCAGCCCGTGGCAGCGTCGCCTCCCTCTGGACAAGTAACAGGGGTGACTCGCTGGGAGCCGAACGTGCTCCTCTCAGCGGTCTTCCTGGGAGCACTCGTCATGAATATGGGTCTTTGGGTATGGAAGAGGCTTTCTTTGAGGCCTACCCGCACTGATGACGTCGTATCTGGCCAGGATACTGAACCGGCATTGGATCCCGACTACGCAGACCAGCAGCGTGCAGGTACGCGGCCAGCAGGCCTCAAGACCAGAGTCCGACAACCAGCTGAACTGGACCAGGTCTCTGGGCCAGCGGCAAGTACAGACACGCCCAGTGCAGACGGCAGCGAGCGTGTCGGGCTCGGTGAGACGCTGCGTCAGCTCAACAAACGTTTACGAGAGCTCGAAACGCGGCTTGCAGAGCAACAAAAGAGCAACCAAGCGCTCGAGCGCCAGAGTCGAGAGCTCGAACAGCGGTATCGTGCAGAGAAAGCACGAAGGCAAGCTCTACAGAAAGAGCTTGCACAAATCGAAACAGCCTATCAACAATTGGAGAAAAGACATGAGGAGCAGATGGCTGCCCTGCGATCCAAAGCAGAGGCACAACTACAGGGTCTGAGGCGTACAGCCGAGAAGCGTTTGACGACGCTGCAGACGCAGCTTGAGGAGAGCATGGTGCAGGCAAAGAAATGGCAGAATCGGGCACAGGTGCTTTCGGCTCAGCTGGCATCACTTTCGGCGGATATGGAGTCGTTATCGGAACGCGAACAGGAGCTTCGGGGCCAGCATTCGGAAAAGTCACAGCGATACGCTGCGCTTCTGCGTGCATGGAAGCAGCTGCGTACAGACTACGAGGAGCTTCAGTCCAAACTGGACGCACGAACAGGGATGCTAGACGCCGAGTCCGAGGAGCGCGCCCGACTCGAACGACAGAATGCGCAGCTTCGCCAGCAGATCCAGGCGTGGATAGAGCACCACCGGGCATCCATTCCGTTCCCGGATGGTGCACCGAATGACACTGGATCAGCAGCAGCAGCAGCAGCAGCAGCAGCAGCAGCAGCAGCAGCAGCCCCTGCGACAAGTGCTACGAAACCGGAGAAGGGGCCCTCGGAGTCGGTAGCGTCCGAGACGCCACCTGCCAGCCCCGATGCGTCGTCGAGGATCCCGAGGCATCCGGGATTCTCTGGGCCTGCAACAAGCCGCAAAAGGCGAATCCGCGTCGATGCAGTCGATCACGTGCTCGAAGTGGGTTTCTTTCGGCAGGAGTTTAACGCTCCTGGTACGACATCGTCAGCCGTCCACCCAGACAAGGCGCATCCGAATGAAGGCGTATCTGAGACCACACCACAAACGATGGCAACGAGGCCCGCCGAGCCCCATCCACCTACCAGTTCGATGCGAGCAAGTGTTTCCGTCAGCGCAGCAGCAGACGAAGCAGCAGAAGAGACACAGGATGCGCGACCGCTCGAGGATACGGCTAGCGAGCAAGCGAGTGGCGTCGAGAAGCAGGCCGCCGATTGAATGGACCCTGACGACCTGTGATGCCGGGCAATGGCACCATCACCGATTTGCTGGATGAAGCGTACTACGAGCGGCAACAGATCACGCGCTTGCTCACAACCCCGTTAAACAGCGTACCTGGAGACCGCAACGATGGTGCCGAGAGCGTCACCAAAGTGGCTTGGTGCAACTGCCGGTCCATCTGGGCCACATGCCTAGAACCCGAGCATTGCAACACTGGCCTGGCGCTTGCAACAGACGGACACTCAGGCAAGGAGGCGGGTTCACGGCACTAGAGAAAAACCGGGAGCAGACATGACGCTCTCGGACGATCGATGTGATTCACGAGCGAATTGATTCGCAGTTGCGTCGTGCCTGGGATACGCAAAAGGCGGCGGACACGACAATGTACAGGTGCTCAATACTGCTTATCCCATTTGATCGAGAGCGAGCGCTTCGAACAAATGCGACTGTCCCCGGCTACTGGCATCCAAATGGCTGCTATCCGGCATCAACGTTCGCCATGCGCGGGTCCGTAATACGTGTCGGCGGCTGGGCGTTGCTTTCGCGGATCGTCGTGGTGTCAGGTCGTCACGCTCGCGCTCTTCCATGTCGCGCGTTCGTAATCTGGGCAGTCGTAACAATCGACGCAGGGATGTCGAGTCAACAAGATCCACAAAAACGTCTGCACATCGATTTCCAAATACCAGACCGTCTAGAATGTAGTCCCATTCGGTAGGGCGGAGCGCGCGCTGAAGTGCCCCCTGCATCTGCGACCATTGCAATGCATTATCGAGCAATATGGTATTCGGGACGCTGTGTCCTACCAGGTCTGCGGGTCGCAAAGCTCGTTGCGGAGCCTCATGACCAGGTTCGCTATCGACAGGTGTGCTCGTTGCCGCGAACCACAGCGCGTCGGAAGCATCGTTTGCACGAACCGATCCTGGTTGCAGCTGGATATCTGTGGAGGTCGCTGGATATGCTTCTTCTTCTTCTTCTTCTGCTCCTTCTTCTTCAGCCGCTGCTGCTGGAGTTGTTGTTGTTGTTGTTGTTATTGTTCGCGGTGGTAGTGGTGTTCGTTCCAGCGCAGCCTGCGCATCCTGTTGCCCTCGAGAGCGCCCTGCCTGGTCAAACGGAGCTGATGCTGATGATGTGGCGATCAGGGCTGCTGCCCCTGGGCTCGGGACTGTACTGCTAGCAGAAGCACCAGGCATTCTGGGTTCGGTCGCAGTCGCGCGAGAGGAGGGCGATCCTTCGACAACAGCAGTCGTGGCGGCAGCAGCAGTCGTCGCACAAGTGATCACGCTGCTGGTATTCCACGATGACGTATCCCCGGGTGTCGGTACACGGGACGGTCCTGGACCGGGCCGCGAACTCGCCACGCGAGCAGTGCCGTTCATCGATGCTGCGTCTATGTACCGTAGACGTAAATAGGGATGTCGGGTGATACGTCGACCGCCCCAAAGCCAGTACGGCAGCTCTGAGGGCAGGGTGATCTCGGCTTTAAAGCTCTCGACGTACTGGGACTCACTGAGCCGGATCTCGCTGCCCTTCACGTATCGACAAAACTCTGAAAATATGACAGAGAGGTTCCAGTTCTGTAGTCTTCGCAAACACATAATAACGAGACCGGTATTATGCCCTCCGTCACGACAATGGATAAAAAGCGGTTGGTTTCTCTGATCCAGCAGACAGAAGAGAATCGACGCTATCGTGCTTGGCGCAAGCGTTGGCACATCCTCGAACTTGTCCGCGTGCCAGTGCCACAGGCGAATGTTTTCGTTTTGGCAAAACTCGCGCAGGTCTTTCGTCGGTGCGTCGGCTGAGAGCGTTACGATCGACCGAAGTTGCAGACGGCGCAAGAAACGCCAGTTCTTCAGCGTGGGGTACGCGCCACGGTAGAGGCCGTCCTCCACGCACCCGAACCGGAACGGTGTGACCAGGGCGGGAAGCTCCCACTCCTGCATTAGTGAGGTTGTGTACGAAGCGTACCGCTGGAGTACGCAGTTACGCCCAAAATTGACCGGAGCCTCTGGCCCGCTTGCCCTGCTCTTATCCCGGTTCGCAGAAGCGTTCTCGCGTGCACAGCGTTGCCACCACGTGGAGAATAGGAAACCGGAACGCTGAACAACTGGCTATGCGCTGCCTCGGGATTTGTTTTGCGAACTTGTTTTCCATGCAGAGTTTTGATATTCACAGTGAAGCTATAAGCGTTGACAGACTCATGCGTGGTTTGTGGATTCTCGGACGTCTTTTCGGAGTGGTTCATTCGACGGTTTGCTGTTGGAACGTGTGATGTCAACGGAATCAAGATGACTCGGTACGCTCTCGAGCACGGGTGCATGAGATAAGTGATTTGATTAAGCTGTTCATACGTGCAAGCCTCTATGATTCTCATTTCCCTCCGTATACCATGCTCAAATGCCGCATGCTTCAATTGTTTGGAACAGTCCGTTTTGAGGCCGCTCGTAGGGCAGCTATCTGTGCGGACGCACTGACGAGAAAAACTTCAGCGTCGTCATAGGAGGAATCCTCCACAAGTTCAAGGAAAACGTTCTTCGAGACGAGCACGTCAAATCATCGATCTCGTTCGGAAAAACAAACCTTCATCTCTTTGCGGCCATCAATGAGATGGACATCGACACCCGGCTGATTCCCCTCATGGGATATGCGTCAAGACGCTCCCGTCGCTTCTTTTTTTGCATGGCAGAGCGCCTTGAACTCCGAATGCAGTCACCACAGCCATCGCTTCCGATGTCGAGTTCGGTACCGTTTTGCACGAAGCGAGCATGCGAGGATCGAAAATGCTCCGCATGATTTCCGATGTTGATTCTTATTCGGTTACTCGTTTCATCATGGACGACATCGTGTTCTAGAAATCCTGTATCGAATGGACCAGCGTTCGCTACCCTCTGCAGCAGATAGAACAGGCTCAAAAGGGATCGCCCAGAAGAAAGCACGCGATCGAGGGATATCGTAAGGGGTACGGCATTGGGGAGGCGCTTCGAGGAGAGGCCCCACGGACGTGTGTCAAGAGCATGCATCAAGCGATGATATGAGTCTTCATGCGCCACAGGGCAGCGCCCGACGGTGGAGCTGTTGTTGAGCTTTCGGAAATACTGTCTATAGCAAAGTGTAACCGCTGCGGGGAGTGCACTGCAGAAGTAGGCAAAGGCGTAGAAAACGGCAAGCAAAGCGTAGCTCGCGACGAACTTCGGTACCTGAAAAATGTCGACAACAGCTGGAAGCTGCAAAATCGCGATGTTTCTGCTTCCATCAATACCTTTTGACTCCAAGCAATAGAGCTGAAGGGAAAGAAGAGCCCGGCGTGTTTCATGCCAAAGCTAAACGGGAGAGGAAAACAATGCAGTTGAAGAAAAATCCGCCAGAAGCTAGTGTCGATGACAGTGGACAGTGATACAAACTTCAGCATGGACGCCCGAGTTGGCTGCGTGCGCCTTGCCCATTTCATTCGAACATGAGTATAACGCATCCGGCATTCTACAGCAGCGATGACACCACATGGACAGGGACGAAGGATCTGGGCCCTAGACGATCCGCAGCGTTGCACGACGTGCGCACCTTGCGTATCCAGCCCGCTTCCCCGGATGCCTGTATGAAAACCATCATCGGGTATGTACCATGCATGGCGATGATGCGTTATTCAGTGAGAGGGAAATGCAAGCCTGCCTGTCTTGCCCGAACGCCTCTATGAAAACCATTATCGGGTATGCACCATGCATGGCAACAATGCGTTATTCAGTGAGAAGGAAATGCAAGCCTGCACGCCTTGCCCGAACGCCTCTATGAAAACCATCATCGGGTATGTACCATGCATGGCAACGATGCGTTTATCAAAGAACCCGGGCTCGCGTGCTGCCTCGCAGCTGGTTCGCCATATGCGTCGGACGCGCTCCAGTGCGTGGATCCGACTCGAGCGTGCGACAGTGAAGTTGCTTCATGGAGGCAGCTGTGGTGTCTGTTTAGGTAACCAGCGATCATCATCATTTTGCGCATTGGATTCTTTGGGATTCGCGTGACCAAACCTATCACGGACGCATTAGAGAATCAGAGGAAACGCCTGATCTCTCGAAAGCGGATACCTGCCAGGGTACACGACAGAGCCCTTCTGTACTGATTCAACAGCCAGGGCTGCGCATTCAGCGCGATAGCTAACCCATGCACTCGACTCGAAATCGTCAAGTTTCCAGCAAGTACGGCGTTTCTCTATTGACACTGCAAGCATCCTATTCTAGATGTTGTTGAACGCGACGGCTTCGTAACATCTACTGCGCTTTCATCCCTACCAACAAGTACAAGTGCCGGATCCACAGCCGGATCGCCAGAAGTATCGATCTCGTCCCGGAAAAAAGGACTTGGAGCCCGCATTGCCAGTCGCCCGCATCTCTAGGGCCGTTTGATGCACGCCGCAGCGGCACTGCGTCCATTGCTGGTGCAGCGCCAGCGCGGTACCCTCGGCGATGTCCGCTTTGTCCAGACCTAGGATCGATTTCGAGAGCGTGCCTCGCCTGCGTTCGACGCGAGGGCGTACACGTGTCCCATTTTCTCCTCCGACGGTTCCACGTTGTAGGCCTACCCGCGATCGCCGGCCATTCTTTTCTTTGCAGATTGGTGCACTTACCCAAATAAGGCAGTTCGGAGCGGGCATAGTTCTCCGCTCTATCTCTACTGCCAAGTCCGACACTTTTGGGGTTATCGGTGCAACAAGGCAGGTCTCGGTGTGAAACAAAACTGGCTTGGGCGCTAGCTGCCGGAACAAACCGCCTCGTACAGCATACCGTGCCCCAGGGCGAATACACCTGGGAGCGGTGCTGAACATCGTAAAGTGCGTTCCAGATAACAAAGACTGTTCAGGGGGGTTTTGGTATCTGATTGAACTTATTGCGAAAGCCTTTGACTCCATTGTTTTATTGGTTTGACATGTACGGATCAGGTGCTGGAGCCTTTGCGGGGCAGGAGCAGTTCGCCGCGCACGCAAGTCGACGGACCTCGTTGGAGATGCCGTTGCAGGAGCGGGCCACGCACGCGGCCGCTCGAGGTGAACTCGAAGCTGTCGGTCAGAGCGCTGCACCGCAGGCGAGTCCGAGCGACGCTGCGTCGCCCGCGGAGCGTCCCAAGCCCGCTTCCTCTGCGAGTGCTTGCTCACACGCGAGCGTGCCGCTCTGGGAGAAGCGGTCGTTACCTGGATTCCGCATCGACACGACACCCGTGGTCCATACGAACGGAAAGGATTCGGGTTTTGGAATTCGCTCGGGCAGTACGCTGTCGTTAGCTTCGCGCTCAGATGCGCCTGGCGACGCGGTGCATACACCTTCTCGCAGGGGTACCCTGAGTAACCTGAGCAGAGCGAACCTAAGCGAGCAGCCTTTTGCTATCTCGCCGACGAAGAAAGAGCTGAGATCGCCCGGTGCGCTCGAGCCGAATATCGGACGCGGCTGCAGCAGCTGCCGACCCGCACACACAGGAAACCGGACTCCCGGCTGGGGCGCGCAGTCGCGCACATCTACGCACGAGACACGTCCAGAAGCGCACCCATGGACAACACCAACAGCAGCAGCAGCAGCAGCAGCACATCCACCACGGACGCCTGCAAGTGCACCGCCCATTGGCGCCCACGCAGTCAACGACCTGTACAAAACAGAACTGTGTCGGTCGTGGATAGAGACTGGCGCCTGTCGCTACGGGAGCAAGTGTCAATTTGCGCACGGACAGGAGGAATTGCGCCCGCTACCCCGCCATCCGAAATACAAGACCAAAGTGTGCAAAAACTTTGCGGAAAATGGAAGTTGTCCCTACGGGAGCAGGTGCCGCTTTATTCACGAACGTACCCGAACGGGAAGCTTTGAGGGTCTCGAGCCCGAGCTCCTAGCTGTCGTGACGGCTGGCTCCAGCGCGACACCACGCAAACTGCCCATCTTCGAGCAGCTCCACCACAGCATCGAAATCGATACCGCCCGCCCGCTTGGCGCCAGACCTGCGACACCCAGTCGCGAGTGTGTCTCGCCGGAGCGCCAGCGAGACCGCTTTTTCGGAACATTCGTTGCTGAGCCGCCTTCGCCTCCGTCGCCTGTGCTGTCGTCGCCTGTGCTGTCGTCGTCGCTGCCGCCAAACTGCAGCAGCAGCAGCAGCAGCAGCAGCAGCAAGGCAGCCGCCGTAAGTGCACAGACAACAAAAGCCCTCGCGAACTCGTGGCCCGAAAATCCTTTGCTGCCGTCGCCAGGTTCGGGCGCCTGCCTGTCGCTGCCTCCGTCGGCACCGGAAGCGACGGGAAAGCGGTCTGAGCCCAGCGATCGATCACAGCTGTCGCCAGCGCGAAGCGTGGAAACACCGAATTCGAGGCCGCTGGATGCAACCGCAATATCGTATTGGAATTGGTGGAGTGCGGAGCACTCGCCAGTGAGCAGGCACGCACTCGAAGCCGCCAAGGTGCTTCCCATGGACGTATTACCGCTATCCGTGAAGCAAGAGCGCGTCATGACCTGGCACAGTATGGAGGAGAGTCTCAGCCCAATAACGCCGGCAAACATCGTCGCGGGTGCTGCCGCTGAGGAGCTCCCCAAATCCGTGTCCACCACCTGGGGTAGTGCTCGGAGTCTGTGGACGGCATTCAGTGCGGCCTCGATGCCGCTTTCCGCGACGCCATCGACCCCGTCGCCATCTTCCTCCTCTTCGTCTGCGTGTCTTTCGGCATTGTCTTCGACAGCGACGCTGAGCCTGAAAGCGGAAAGCGGCGGCGTTGCCGACTCGAAAGAGCGGTGCACGGCGGGGAGCCAGGACCAGGGCCAGGCCTTGACGCCTGTCGCCGGTCAGAATACCTGTCACGGAAAAGACGCCTTTACATGGATTCATTGACGGTTCGCTCTATGTCAGACGTCTGGAAACTCAAACACAACATCCTTGCCCGTAAGCTTCTTGTAAACGATGGCATACGTGTCGATACGATGCTCGACCTGGTTGCGCTCGTTGGGGTCCAGGTGCACCCGCAACAGGCGCGTCTGGTCCGTACGGTACAGAATCCGTTTCCCGACAATATCCGTGGGGTACACGACGTCTTCGAGGTATGCCTCATGGACAGCTGTGAGCGTGCGTGAGTGTGGACGTTTCTGTTTCAAGAGCCGGCGCCCGTTCCGCTCCCTAGGCAGAATGCGTCGTTTGCCGATGATCACGACCTGCTTCCCACTGAACTTTTTCTCTAGTTCTCGTACAAGTCTCGTGTGCACTCGGTGGTACTTGGACAGGAGACGGTACGGAACAACAAGCAAAATGGCGCGACGTCCACCACCACCTACATCGATTTCCACGGCGCTATGAAACACGAGCTCGCGCAGGTCCGCGCGCCACTCCGCCGACCCCGACTCGAGATCGTACATCGCTTGCGCCACTTGCTCCTCAATCGGGCGTATGCGCTCTTTCGTTTGTTTCACAATCCTTCTCATGATAACGCCCGAGTCGCTGGGAACGGTCTCCATCGTTTCGGAGAGTACCGGTCAGCGTCTGCACGCGTATGTTTCCGCAAAAGCGCAGCCCAGTGCTCGCCAGGAGCCGCAGCGGCAGGGACGGGCCGGGCGCGGCGGCGACGGCGGCGATCGCGGCGATCGCCACCACATCATTACGCTTTATATATCAATTTACGAGAGCAAATCCCAAGACGTACGGGACCCAAGGATCGAAACCTCGTCTCGCTAGGAGCGGATGCGGCCTTCGGCGGCGGCGGCGGCGGCAACGATATACCACCGTCAGAGGCAGGCACCGTCTCAAAAGCGAGATGGCGCAGCGGAAGCGTGATGGGCTCATAACCCATAGGTCCGACCGAACGCTCTTTTGCCACTCGCCTCGATCCAGAATACATCGCTTCCCCATATCTGCCCTAGCGTCGACGCATCTCGGGGGCGTTTCTCATGTACAGGACCATGGGCACCGTCCAGGCGAGATCGACTGCAGCACCACACCAGGCAGGAGACGTCGTGCGACGTTCCCCGAGATGCCGCGCACCAAGCACCGCTTCGGGATTCAGGCGCAGCAAGCCTGGGCGTGCATCGACCACACCGATCGATGCTGCCGGATACCGTCGGGCATCCCCGATAAGCACTCGAACCCGGCGCACGAAACGGACAATCAGTGAAGCTATGCGCGTTCATCCGCAACTGCGCACCGATGACGCTGTTCACGAAGCGTCGCACAGCGGGTGCCAGCGCCATATATTCCCATTGCTGCCGCCGAGCAGCGCATCATTCCCGGCCGGTATCTGCGTACCAGACGGCATCGTCGGGAGCGCCCGCGGCTTCAGCGCTTTTGGGCGACGGCAGATTACATGCGCACAGCGACACAGTACGCATCCCATGCGTCTACCTGGATGTGATCGGATGCACCTGTGCCGCTGATGCCCAGCGAAGCGATCTCACGTGCTCTACATGCATGGGAACGTTGGGCTGGTTTCTGCTCTGCATTTCCCAAATACGAATGAGGCTTGAAGAATCGAGCGGGTCTGCAGGTGCCGAGCCTCACATGAGCGGTCACTGCAACGCATGCCATGTCGCCACAGTCGCGCAACAGAGACAGGCCGAGCGCACCGCACACCCCTGCATGGGCATGGGTTCAAAGCGCGTCTGCTGAGGGGCACGCTGTTGCCGCTGCTGGGGCTTCTCTACCTCGCCCGGCAACCGGGGCATGCCAAGTGCGCGCCCTGACGACACACCCGGTCCGAAGTACCCGCGATAGCGATGCAAGCGCACGCTGATTCTCGAGAACAAATACGCATCATCGTTCGGCGTTGATGGGCGCGAAAACCTCCACCATTCCGCTGGCTGCCGCAGCGGCAGACTGTAAGCGCGGATTCGTAACCAGCACCCGGGCCTTGTCATTGCCGTGGTCGATCTAGACACGCGAGGAGCACAACCCGACTAGGAGCGAGTACGGAGCAGGCAGTGCTGTTGCGTTTATCGCTCGCGAAACGAGTATTGCTGTGGAAGACGCAAATGCGCTCGAAGCGCGCCGCTGTTGCAAACACCTACACATCAATACACAAATATGCTGAAGGAAGCTTCGCAGAAAAGCTGCTTTTTAACGACGCGCACCACGCGGTATGCATATCTCGTCGAAAAAAAGCGCCCGATATGAATGTAGCAATCCGCTCATCAGGCCTGAATAACCATGAACATTACACGGGGATACGGCTGCACCGATTCATCGTCCTAAACCGCTACTCCCGTTTCGTCGAGAACGCACCCAGTGCTGGTCGGCTCGCTGGTGTCGCCAGTGTCACCGGTGACGTCCGCTGATGTCCATCCACAGTATGATCATAGTCAGCAGGAGCAGCAGCAGCAGCAGCAGCAGCAGCAGCAGCAGTAGTAGTAGTAGTAGCCGAATGTTGCAGCGACGCGTAAAACACGCGCAGTTCCTCAAAACGAGCAGCGCATGCGGCTGCGCTTCGTGTCGGAACGAGGGAGGCGATAAGCTGCCACCGGGCTGCACCTTTGGAAGCACCAAAACGTCGCAGCGCCTCCTCCAGTTGCCGCTGCTCACTGACCGTCCAGGAAGCAACATTCGGTGGCGTCAGGCTGGCAATGCGTTGACCAACGCTCTGTGGCGCCCGCATGAGCGCCTGCGCTTGAGCCCGTATCTCAGCCGGCGTATACCGGTGCTGCAACGCTTCCGCGATGCGCGTCCAGCGGTCTCGCGTACCAGCGGGATACTTTTTCAGTGCACGCGAGAGAAGCGCCAGCTCCTGCGCACTCCATGCATCCGCATTTGCAGCGCGCTGCGTAGACGCGGCATCAGGAGCAACCGTCGCTGCCCCATTTCGGCAACCGCCCACACCGCATGAAGTTTCGTGCGATCCCTCTGCGTCTCCGCTGAGCGATGACAACCGCGACGACGAGTTAGAGCCGGCAGTCGTCGCGAGTGCAGCTGCATCGCCACCCGCATCCATGGTGGTGCTTCCAGCGTCTACGAACTCGCCGCGATGCCTCTGATGCCTTTCGAGCGCATCAGCGCGCCCGGCGCGTCCGGTACCCTCATGAACACCAGGCGGTTGTACCAGTGTCTGGCACTGTGCCCCAGGCGTCACTCGATGATCCGTGGACGCATGCGACGCCACTGCGTCTACTTCCACAGACGCAGTGCGCAACGCAGGGCGCACAGCTTCTCCATAGACGGCTGCATTCTGAGATAATGACGTTTCCGCGGGATGCTGCGCCTGCGCAGGCGCTCCATCCGCTGCCTCCAGCCACTGCTCCCGAAAGCGTCGCCGTGCTGCCCGCTCAGCCGCTTTGCGCTGGCGCTCAGCTTCGCGTATCCTGCGCATACGCGGATCCAACCGATAACTCCGCTCGACAAGCTGCCGAATACGTGCGCGCTCCAGCTGCTTCCGTCGCAGGCGCGCTTTGCGCTCCTGGCGTTCATGAAAGCGACGTTCCTCGCGAGTCATACTCTGATCCTCCCACAGCTGATCCGCATCTTCCGAAGGGAACTCGCGCCACGACTCAAACGCTTGCCAGAACGCGTAAAACGCTAGCACTTCATCGTCTGGTGTCGAGGCATCGCCGAGAAGCGGCACCGGCTGCCGGCAACTCCAGCGTGCATTGCGGCGAAACGTTGCCCCGAAGACTGCGTAGAACGCAGCTTCATCGTGCGCATCCTCTTCATCCGGGAGACTATCGTCAAAGTCTCCGTCCTTCGAGTCATAAATCAGGCGACGTTGCGGGTGTAGGAGCACCCGCAGCGCCTGCTGGAGTCCCTGGAATACCTCATGCGCCTGCTGACGTGCGTTCGGAGACAGACGCACCACTCGATCCGGGTGCACAGCAAGGGATACCCGCTTATACGCTTGTCGAATATCGTCTGTGCTGGCCAGGTATCGAATGTTTTCCAGTCCCAAAAGCCGGTACCAGTCGCCTTGGCGAACAGCGATCAACAATGCGTCCAGCTTTGCCGGTTGTTGTGCGTTATCCGACACGCTCGGGTCGTCGTGCGTGCCGGTGGAGTCGGCTTCAGGCAACGCATCGCGAAGGCTGGACTCAAAGCACTCGAAGAAGGTACGCCCAGCGCACTCGAGGCGCCTCGGGCGACAGCGCGCTGCGGACGCGAACACCGCACTAGCCGCTGATGTCGTGCTAGCGTACGGAAGCGCCCGCCTGGGTCCCGTCTGTGACCGGGATCGGCTCTCGTGCTCCATGCATGGAAGAGGAGTCTTTTACCAAGGCACAAAGTCTGCAGGGATGTTCTCGAAAACCCCAATGGTGCCGTCGTGTGCTGCAACGACGACCACCAGGCCGTCAGAAGTGGACGTTGCGCGCAGCAGTGCCGCCGTACCAGTTGCAGACGACGACAAGGGCGTTGCTGCTGCTGCTGCTGTTACTGGTGCTGGTGCTATTTTCGCACGTGTTGGGTAGATGGAAGTGGACGGGCTTCGCTCGATGACGTCCAGCCGATTGGTGCTGCGCTGGGGTGCAAACACCGCAGCTGTAACGTGCGCTTCACCGAACGGCATGAAGGCCTCGAAACGGTCGTTACGGTAACGACGAAAACGAGGCAGTTGACTCGAACTGGTACCGTCGCGGCTTGTGCCTGCTGCTGCGCTGCTGGACGGACTCGAGGTCAATGCGGATGCGGATGCCCGTTCCGACAGCATACGGTCTGGATAGTACTGCTGCTCGGTACGGGCCGCATTCGTCGTGCTACTCGGGTTGTTGGTGTTGGTAATGGGCCCTGAGTGCCGCGTCTGCGGGTTACTCGCAAGTGCCGCTGACGCTTCGGGTGCCGTTTCATGAGCTGCAGCAGCGGTGCCGCCACCTGCGTCACGCAACCGGGGCGTGCCTTTCGACCACTGGCTTAGGTGCAAGGCACAACCGGGTGCGCTGTGGTGTCCGGCTTGCTCGTACAGCACCGTATTCCAGATGTAGACGAGCCGATCCTCACTAGCCGTGATCACGTACCGAAAATCGTCACTGAAACTTGCCCGGATATGGTTCCAAGTACAGGAGTGTCCGACGAACTTGCTTACAATGCGCAAGTCCTGAACCCGATACAACCGTATACGACTGTCGTTGGTGCTGATCAATACTTCGTAGTGCTGAGAGCTGTTGCTGCTGCTGCTGCTGCCGGTGTTGCTGCTGCTGTGTGCACTCGGTGCCATGGTCGCTGCAAACTCGTTGCCGGCGTTCTGTCCAGGTACGAAAACGTTGGAGGTCGTCGACACCGCTGGAGCGGTACTGCCGCTGCCGCTGTTGGTGCCTCGACCAGGGCCTCGATCCGGTGTTGGCATCATGGCGAAACTGGTGATTTTGCTGCCCTTGCTATTGCGTCCGCGACGACTGTGCACCTCCAGGGTCGTGATGTACTGGAGAGCCCGTTCGCCCTCCTCGAAACGGACAACGTTGTAGACTTTGCACTCACCGCGATACGTGCCAACGAGCGCCTGCTCGCCGTTGGGTGTAAACCCACAAGCGGTTACGAGGCCCCGCACTTCTGCATAGTCTGAAACGTGCCGCGAGCTAATGTTCCAGAGACGAATACGCTCGTCCAAAGAGCCACTGAGGAAGAAATTCTCGTTCCGCGGATGAAAGGCGACACAGGTTACAAAATCGGCATGCAGGAACTTGCGCAACACCTGGTTGTAGTCTACGTGCCAAAGACGCACAGTTTTGTCCATAGAGCTGGATAAAAGGAAATTATTGGCAGACCACGCGACACAGAGAACGTCACCCCCGTGTCCGCGAAACACTCGATGAGGCTCTCGGACCTCGAATAGACAGCGTGCGTACAGACGCTCGGGTCCGTCGTCCACGGTGACCGCTGCTCCGTCGCTGCTTTCCGGAGGCGGGGTCAGCAGCCTTTGAAACGCTCGCGCGCCTGCCGTAGCCGGTGAGCGCAACCAGCTGGCAATCTCCAACAAGTCCGCATTCGAATAATTCAGCGTGTGCGGCTCGTTCTGCACTTTCCAAACCATGATCACGGCGTCTTGACCGCCAGTCGCCAGATATCGACCATCGGCAGAGAATTCCATACTCCAGACAGGTCCTGTATGCGGCCTGAAGCACTGTACCAGACACATGTTGGCGGTGGTGTTAGCTCCTCGCGACTTGTTCGGAGCATGGACGCGCACAAAGCGCTGTGCAACACGGAATTCCCGAAGCAGCCGTTGGTACTCGCGCTTGTTCAAAGCGCTACCCTTTTCAGGGAACTTGAATAGAAAGCGCGGCCTACCGAGTACGGTCGTGTCCTCAGTGATAGCGCGTTGCGTCGCTGTACTGGCAGTAGCTGGTGCGGCGGCTTTTGTAAGCAGGCCCCGGTCGAGGCTGCCCGCGGGTGACCGAAAATCCTCGACTGTGTCGTCGCCTACGGAGCCGAACGCTTTTCCATCGCCAACAAGCGGCGTCTCTGCGGCCGCACCGGCGGTTGATGTCAGCGATGTGAGCGAGTCTGCACCGGCTTGCACTCGCTGTGTATTGAGCATTGCACCGTCTTGCCTGGTGCGGGTCGCTGCCGACTTGCTGTGCTGCAAAGCCGCGGCTTGTGTCGAGGATATCGAGGGCGACGCATGCGTCGGTGCTGTTTTCGCGCGCGGTAATAATGAAAATGCTCGAATTCGCCCCAGTGGCGTTGAGGAAAAGGTACGTGAACGGCGACTTTTCGTACCGGAGCTTGCGCCCGTCGGATCGTCCTGGTGGGGGTCACGACGCTGCATGACGGAACGTTGTCGCCGCATCAGTTGCTGCACTGTATCCGCGGAAGTCATCTGGGCAACTTCCTGCTCAGTGAGATACCGTTCTTCACCGGTATCCAAGTTCTTAATAAGAAATTCTACACCCTGCTGCGGCTTCCTCGAATCACCCGCGGATCGCTCTCTCATCCGAGTGATCACTTGAAACCCAGCTTGATCCACTTCAGCAGTACCGAACTCTAGAAGCAGATCTCGTCGACTCGAATCCGGAGACGGTTTGCGCAGTGGCTGGGTTAGCCTGTGCAGCAAACTGCGTCCCGACTCTGGGGCAGTGCTGAGGCGGCCCCTCAGGTCCGTGTCACCACCTGCACTGGTGCCGATTGGTGCAGCTAAACTGCCGCTTCCGCTCCTTTCGAAAGCCGGCGGGTACGTGGCGTCATCGACACTGCGGCTGCGATGCCGCTGACCGGTGCTGGAACCCGAGCGCTGATGCTCCGGGTGCCTTGCACGCGTCTCCGAAACTATACTGGTCCGTTTGGGGAGGTTTTTCCCGACGAAGCCTCGAACGGAAGAGAAGAAGCCGCGGAAGCTCAACCACGAGGAGTCCGAAGCAGGTACATCGGAGCTGGAGCCCACCTCACCGAGTGAATGTCGGGCAGCAGCTGGTCCAGCGATGTCACTAGTTGATACAACGGCACCGCCAGAGCCTCTTTCGATTTCCGATACCAACGACTTGCAGTCAAGGGGTGCGGGATCCACTTCTGTGGTCTCTTGCGGAGTGGCAGCCAGGTCGAGTGCGCTACCGTAGGAGCGCAGTGACGAATAACTCATTTCAGGAAGCGCAGAGCCCCGGGAGATACGCTCAGGGCTCGAGTCAAAGCTCTCTGTTCCCGTACGCGATCTTGAATCACTCGCGTCACTGCCGATACGTACATAACGCCCAGAGAGCGTCTTTTGATTCATAACCTGCTCGGCAGCGTTGCCGCTCAGCGTGTTCCGCTCTGTTCCGCGTTATTTCCGGAACCTTACGCAAGGTCTTGAGTGCTGGGTTCCACGGAGACACACACACACACACACACCGGTTCGCAAGCCTTGCACGCTCCACTGAAAGCAACCTTGTCCGCGCCACGACAAGCTCACCCGCTTTTCCACCTGCAATAAGCGCACTGGAGCTCCTCAGGAAGCTCAGGTTCCTGGAATTTTACTCGTACAAACGAGTTTCTTACGATCCGCGTTGACTCGTTCCGTTGGCGTCGCACGAGCACTAGTGCCAGCTCGCAAAGCAAAACACCCCTGACCGGAATGACGACACTCGGGCGCCACTGGCCTGTCTCCAGCAAGCTTCGCAAGAAGCCACTGACCACAGACTGATAAAGTGCGTTAACGAAAACTTACCTCGACGGAAGCAGGCACCGCTAAGGGAGTAAAGAACGCGTTCCTCCGAGCTACAAAGGCAGCTCACTGGTGTCGACGTCGAAACCCGTACAAAAACTCCAGTATCTAACCAGTAGGTTCTGCAACAGCTTCCCTGCGCACAAGTCGGCGCGATAGAGCACGCCACACCGATCGCGTGCTTATCGATGCACCAACGTGCAGAAGTTTCCCAGTCTTTTTGACCGGCTCCCTGTTACCGGTTTCAACTTGTTCTTCTACGTTTCTACCTTGAGAGGCTGACGACAAAGTTGTCTCTCGTCAGTTCCCGGAGTCTCTTCTCCAGCACGGCATAGCTCTTTATATTGATAGAAGCACTAAAGTCTCGGTTCACGCACTCCAGGCGTTTCTCGCCGCCGCTTGTACTCACCAGTGCAGGGAGTCCTCGAACCTGTGCCCTGCTTTCCATTTCCTGCCCTTCCGTCACCGCTCCGTACTTTTGGATATCCTCAGTGCTCCTTTGGCACTTTTCCATCTCAACCCTCTGAAGTGTACACCCTAGCTCGTGATGAATGGATGACGTTCCGAACGCATTCATCAGTATCGAAACGAAACGGTGTGCGCAGTCCTTGTACGCTCGTGTCGATGGAGCTGGTATACAACCTTTTGTGGACGCCCAGCGTCCTGATCCGTATGCTAATACGAGCATTTTACGCTTGTCCTCCTTGAGGGCCCTCAACTCATTGAAGAACTTGTCAAATGCACGCTGCTTTCCTCTGTGCAGATGCATATGCAGACGAGCCCATCTGGTCTTGGTGTACTGTTGCCACAGCGCCTCCCAATGAGCAGTACAAACTTTCATGAATTCCAGAAAAGCCTCAAAGTCCGCTCCTCGGCTAGTCACCTCCCTCAAAGCTTCCAGGTGCTCTTTCACTCCTCGATTCTATTCCTTAATTTTTTCCTCGCGTTCATTTTTCCGGATTCTCGATTGTATCTTGCTCTCGAGAAATTTAAAAGACACATGTCTTCTGACGTAAGCTGCCGTCAGTGCCATCTTCCGCACGCTTGGGTGCTGCGATGGTCATGATATTCGTGTCCCCAGGGTCCGCGCCAACGACATTGTCGTTCTCCTGGACCTCCTGCATCACAGGATCCGCCTCGTATATATGTTCATGTTTCGTCGCGGGCGAAGCCGGGGACGGAACTGGACGATCTACCTTCAAGCACTTATAATCTACAAATATGGCTACTCCATCACTTTTGATCATCCCAGGGAATACCTTTTGCTTGCTCACTTTGAGGCGTTCGAAATCGAACATATTCTTCCAGTACGTCTCCCGGTTTTCACCGGAGAACTCGAAATTCCTTACATCGAACTCTGGACTGATCTCCTTCATGATGCCATGAAGGACGCTCGAGTCGATTGCCACAATATCTGACTTGACGGTGCACAACGGAGCGACATGGAAGCGCTTACCCATTAGGGCAGCCTCCCGTCTCTCCGACTCTTCATTTTTTCCCCACTCAGCTTCATCTCTGCCTTGCGTTCGAGTTCTCGGTCCAAAAACACAAAATACCGTAGAATGAGGCGATAGTATCTTTCCGTATCCTTTTTCAACTCTGATATCTTTTCTACTGGATTCGCTAGCCCCAGTACCGCACGACGCTCTTGAATAGACGCACGGATTCCAGAAGCTTCATTCCTTCTCATGTGTGATGTCTTCTTGTCTACGGATTCGATCCTCTGTTCATTCTCCCTATCGTTCGTGATGCCATCGATGGTGACCCATCTCGCCCTGTGAGGCAGGGCCGCCTATAATGCAAATGCGGTGCGTATCATGAAACGTTCGAGGTTCATAGTCATATCGCTCATCAGGTACGTGGGGTACTTCATCGCTCCGTAGGTGCGAATTCGCCAGTCTCCCCTCTATCGAGTACCGTTGAGGCGGTATTCGGCGTACTTTTTGTGCAGTATACACACTCGCGCATTTTTCGTCGACATATCCCAGGTGCTTACCATCCGGTGGCGTATAACGGTCTCGTTGAAAAATTCCTCCGGAACCTCGACTTTTTTGGTGTCCGTCACGTTGTTGTATATCTCTTTTACCAAATGCATTAGTACTGGAAAAGCCTTTACAATACTCAAGGAGTACGACTCGACACGGTTTCCGATGGCCTCTCGCAACTTCTGATTGTACGGATCCTTGATACATCCAAGAAAACGAGATTTCACTACCATCTCGTCGTACTGTCGTCTTTGATGCAGGCATAGACGTCTGGGATCCTGTCTCAGCTTCTTGGACGTGTCTTGTTCCTCTTTGCTCGGCACTGTTCTCCGTTTTCTTCCGGCAGCCGGTGACACCAGGCCTCCAGGATCCTCTACTTCCTTCTCCACAACTTGCCTTTTTTCTATAATTTTAGATTGAATGCTCTTTGAACGCCTCTGCTGTAAACAGTGTAAAATCACTTGAATTCACTAACTTGAGGGTCGAAGCATAAGTGAACTGAAAACTATACTTTGTTATGACTTGAATGTAAATACAAGTTGTGCGTTAGACACCAAGTCAACGAATGATCAGGATCGCATATCCCTTCAATGCCGAGATGCTCGTCGCGTCTGATGCCTCCAAGATGCGGAAATGCGCTAACCGACCGGACTATATAGAGCAAAGAACAGAAACGAACCATTAAATAGCAACGAGATGGCAATTTCTTTCCCCTCTACGGTAAACGTTAGAAAATGGCAAACGCTTTCCGTATAATCGAATGTCTACAGGTGGCATGTCCCGCGTGCCGGACGAGTCTGCAGGGCTAATGCTTCGTGCTCGCCCCAGTGGCAGATGCTTTATTGAGACCTGCGCAACTCGTCCGAAACGCTGCTTATTCTGGGACTAGGAGCGGCTAGCTTGCATCTGGGCATCGCGCTTGTCTCAGCGGACTCCTCGTGTATTCCTTCGCGCTGCCGCATGCAGTAGATCTGTCTGAACAGATTCCAAGCCCCCAGAATGATAATGAATCGCGACCCGGTATCGCGCTAGCCACGCCTCGAGCCAACGTCATCACTCGCATGGTAAAAACGATCTATCTCCGTGGTGCGTGTACTCCAGCGGCATAGGCGCTCCTGCAGGTACAGCACGACAGGCACTCGGCGCTCGATCGAACGCACAAAACGAATTGTATATCCGAAAAGAAGTATAGGTCATGCAACTTGGAGAAAGGATGCAGCAGCACGATGTACGCCTCCTCGAAAGCCAATATCCATCCAATCCGCAACCTGAAATCCAAGGTCAACGGACACTTTTCAGCCATCGACAGAATTCCCGCTGCGCTACGCCGCGCGTACCCGCAGGCTGCGCGCAGGCGCCCCGTTTCCAATCGATTCGAGCGTTTTCAAACGCAGTGCTCCTTATAGGCACGAGTTCCAGCGCCAAAAGTGCGTGATAGAATGCCGGCTCAGCAGATACAGTACTCGGAAAAATATTATGATGATACATACGAGTACCGTCACGTTATTCTGCCCCCAGATATTGCGCGTCTTTTGCCGAAGAACAAACTTCTCAGCGAGGCAGAGTGGCGGAGCCTTGGCGTGCAGCAGTCACGGGGCTGGGTTCACTACGCTATCCATCGACCAGAGCCCCATATTCTCCTATTTAGACGCCCGTTGAACTACTCGCAGGGTGCTACTACTGCGACGACGGGGCTATCGCAGAACCCTTCTGAATCTGCCTCACACGCCGTTCCGTGAACAGCAGAGGATGCGGGGAATCGCTCACCGGCCGCGTCGTTCGGGTGACAGCGGTAGCATTCCCCAGCAAAAAACGTCTTGATGCAAGCGGTACTAGATGCTTGTATTCGGTTGCGTTGAAGTTACTGCATTCGTCCTTCTGAAACTGTCGCGGAATGAGACCGGGTGTGGTACGACTGGTCAGGGGTGCTTTGCAGCAAGCCCAGGCCTCGTTTGACGGGAGTATGCGAGCTAGCGCCCCAGCGCGCTCGCCACCTCAGGTACACGCTTTCAGTTCAATGCCTCTGGTTGTCTGATTGGCATGGTCCGCTTCGGATTCGGTCTCAAGAGTTGTGACGCTGCGTGCGCCGCCTTGCCCTACTTTCCGCAGCAGCAATGCTGCGGGCCTGCTCGGCAACCGTGAGAGTTGACGTTGTCTGGGGTTCGCTGAAGACGCACAGGCAACTGATTCCCCTGAAAAGGTTCGAAGTAGCGGTGATTGCGCTCCAATGTCCAGAGATGCTACGCAAATAGCGTTATAGCGGATCTTTTGGACCAACAGGGACGAAAGCATGGATTGCGCTTACCCGACAGCACCTGGACGATGCTTACAACCTGACGAGTGAGGGCCCCGTGTGCTCGTAATGAAAATTTGCACAGTTTAATGTGAACGCAATTTCGTAAAATCGAATGCTCACATCTAGCATCTGCACCTGAAGCGGTCGAGGAGGCAGCGTCTCTGTCGCGGCGCATCAGACATGGACGCCAATGCAGCAGCCCTGTTACAGGAACGGATTGCACACAGCGGGTGTACGTAAGCTGTTCAAGCAAGTGCCCGTCCCCCGCCTGCAACGCACAGGGCGGGATCGCCTGCTCAATAGTGCGGTATCCGTGCGCCCCAGCACGATGCTAGCCGCTCTAGAGATGGGTGTTACCTGGCGCTTTCCGCCGCTTCATCCGCCTGCTCCGCGAGCTCAACACAGTGTCGAACTCCAGGCTGCGGCGGGTTCAACGCAGGCTCTGACGACTTCGAGAACGACCAGTCCAGGAACGCCCCAAAAGCACCGAGCACCGCGCAGATACCGACCCCAGTGCCGAGCGAGCCAGCGCGAACCCCAAACGCGCTGCCCGCGAGACAGCCGCCTATCGCGCTATTCCAGGGGTCTTGTTTGTCACCACGAAGCGCTCGTGCTGAGTATTCGCCCACGACGAACAGACCGCCAATGCTGGACAGGAAACCAGCGTGCGCAGCTACGGTGCGCCACGGTGACTGCAGAGCCGGGTGCACAGGCGCACCGCCTTGTGCGCTCGTCGCGGATGTGAAGTCTACAGGTCTGACGCTCCTCGAGAGACCCTGGAAGCTAAACGGGGCACGACGTGGACGCTCGCCCGGTTTCGTGGCTTGGAACTGCGCGAGCGGGTTCTGCTCGTAGCTGTGCCAGTAGACGATGGAAGCACCCATTGCAGTTCCTAGCAGAGCACCTGTTACCATGCTCTGTACCAGCGTAGGCAAGAAGCCTGCATCATCCTGATCCGAGGCCATGAACCGATCCCTCGTCTCGGTGGTAAGCGCCGCGGTGCTGCTGCCGCACAACTGCAGCTGTGCGCGATCTGCTGCCGTCGAATGCCGTCGACGACGCGCTGTGCCTGCGGGAACGCGCAATGCCCTGCAGACGTCATTCGTTTGGGCGTCGTTGCTCCGGAAATGGGCGTCAAAGGGTACGCTCCTTGCGACGAGCTTGCTTGTTTTGGTCCCTGATACTGTGCTTAGCGTTTCGCGGAACCCGCTTCCGCATACATTCCCAGAATGGCGACGACGGCGCAGGAACACGGACGAGGTCCGAGCGTCCGAGAATGCCAACAAGCGGTAAGCGTTTCTCGATCGCTTCAAGTCTCATTGTTGTACCGCGACGCGACCAAACATACCACGTACTAGAAAAGAGTACGAACGCGCCCTGAGCTGCATATCGTGACCGGAACACCCATGGCGCTGCAGCACCACGTTCGCTAGGGGCTTCAGTTTTTCCGATCGTATATAGAGATGTTCTCGGGGATGCGTCCAGTTGTCATATCTACGGAGGATCGTGCCAGACACATATTCATCGCTCCGAGCACGCATAATCTGCCTATGCTTCGCTTTATCCGTATGTGACAGCATGCCGATCAAGTGCCCCGTACCCATAAAGCCAATCCCCATCGAAGCCGTATTTTCATAGCACTCGCATTCGGAACGCTCCCAGGATAGACGCACACTCCAGGTAGGACGTGTACGCTGTACACACGAGTCTATGCATGCACGATTCACTGATTTCTTCGAGCAAATGTTCATGCATGCATGCATGCACTGCGATGGACACGTCACCCGCAGCCTCGACGAGTGCACGCATCGTGCGCACGCATCGTCGGGCAACGGCTGTGCGTACAGCGCTCGCTGCGCGCACTCACTCCCTCCGCACTCATTGATTCATTCTCTTTCGTGTTTTTACGCGACAACGTGCGTGCGCTACTGTACAGGAACGTGCGCAAGAGCGTTCCGGTACACCCCGGAGCACTTGGTGCACCCATGGGTAACCGACCCTCCACGGAGCGACGGCTGGCGGGTGATGCAACTCGGCAACCGCCACCGCCGCCACCGCCTGGCAGGTCTGTGAACGCACGCAACGGGCCGACTTCATCGACGTCGACCACGTCAGTACCGTGGATGCCGCAACAAGCTCCAGGCCCTGCATCTGAGTCTCCGCCAACCTTTACAATGGCGGCAGGCACGCGACACATATACGCACCGAGTCTGCCGATACGGCCGCTGACCGAAGTACCCTACTATCCGTACCTGCGGTATCGGGTTGTTGTCGAAGACGAGTACGGTTCGTTGCTCGTAGTGACACGGGAGGGTCTTCGTCGTCAACGGGATGCCATTCGAGTTGCTTGTGAAACGGAAGCAGATCCTTACGCACTCATCGCGCTGGCCACGTGGCAGCAACGCAAAGCACGCGTGAGTCCAGTGGAGCTCGACCAGGTTTGTCCGCCGCAGCGCTTCGCATCGCTGGAGGCCAACGACGCCCACACTGTCGAGACTACAGCTGCGCAGACTTGCTCTATCTGTCTGGAGAACTTCGCACCGGAGTCTGCTGTTCGAAAACTGCCCCGGTGTGGTCATGTTTTCCATGACGATTGCATTCGCGGTTGGGCATGCCACAAGCGTGCACAGTGCCCGGTGTGCCGAACCTGGGTTCTTGACGACGCTGACATGTTGCGACGTTCCATGGCCGAGGCAGCGATCAGGGCTGAGCTGCAACATGCAGCCCTTGTCGAAGAACGAATACGGGAGTACTTGCGTCGTCAGGTTGCTTTATCCAGAGCATGCGGTTGCCGAACCGATACACAGGTTCCGAACGGAACCTGAACAGTCTCGGGTCAGAATTTGTTTTCTGAACTGAATACACACTCTCGAAGACGCGCTTTCAGATGCTCGAAGGATTCCCTTTCATCGCGAACCTGTCTTACGAGTCGGTACCAGCGACTCGGAGCGGAGTCGGGTGATTCCATGGACGCTTGTGATTGCGGATCATTCGGGGACTGGCGATTTTCCGCTGGTAACGCCCCAGCAAAGCCCCACGAGGCAGCACAGCGCGTTTGCTGCGGCCAAAGCGTTGCAGGAACGAGCATATCCGCTGCCCCAAGCTCCGTTAAATGACGCACAACCCAGCCCGCCAGCTGCGTTTGCAAATAGAACGATTCATGCTGCTGGTTTGCGTCTGTCACGTTAGCTTGCAGGGTCGTTACGCACTGCTCTGTGATCGTTGCGATTTGATAACATGTCTCCGCGTGGCGCGAGTTCGTTCGGACATCGGCCCAGCGTCGAAGCGCACTGGCCCAGCTCGCCCAGCGTGAGGCAATACCCGCAACGCCACTTGCGGTGAAGCTGGTGTCTGTGGGCGCGTCACGAGTCGATTCCGCAGCCACCGTTGGCACATCCGTCTCACTCAGCTTGAGAAGCACAACCGAGAGCGGTAGCATCGGCATTGGCTCAGAAATACAGGGGAATGAGATGCACTGGGTTTGGAACCAGTCCCACAGAATGTCGAAAGAAACGTTTTGTGTATGGCGGACAGCAAAACATGCAAAGGCAGATTTGCGGTTCTCGTACACGAGCACTGTATCGTGCAAATGTTTTGTGCACGAAATACCCTCAGGCGTTGCTCTCTTTGTCGTCATTGCTGACGTTGGTGTTGGTGTTGTCGTCGCCAGTGGCGATAGCATCATGAGCACCACCAGCGGGAATCGTCGTTGGCCCGCAAAATCCGTGGACATCTCGGTCGCTTTCGATCGAATCACTTGTTTGAGCGGAGACGCGCACACTGATGGTGCGTCACCGCGCACCACGGCCAGCAGACCAGCCAGGTTATCGGGAGACATGTTCCCTGGCAAAACAAGCTGCAGCTGTTGCCGCTGATGCTGCGCATACGACTCGGAATCATCTTGCTCGTTGCATCGGATACAGAGGTCCTGACAGAGTCCTTGGACGAGGTCTTTGCACACAATGTCGTGCGGGGGCCACCAGACACCAATCCGCAGGTCTCCTGCTAGGGATGATGCCAGACGCAGTACCGCGAAGGTCTCAGGTGGCGGCGCAGTTTGCTGCACGCGCGGGCTTGTTGATGGATGCTCGGGCGCTGCAGCGGCCGCGACCGGCGGTAACGGCAGCGACACTAAACGAGTCAGCGGACTGGGGCGAAGTACCAGCTCTTGTACGAGGCGATCACGAAGCAGGCGTTGTGTCTGTGCGATGGTGGCTTCTTCACGGAGCTTGGAAGCCGCCTGGACCGCACGCTCAACAGCGGTTTGATACGCAGCGATTTGGCGGAGTAGGCGGTTGATTCGTGGGCCAACCTCTGAAGCCGGTCGACTAGCTGCGCTCAGTTGCGCAGCAGTCTGTTTGAGCTGACCCAAAACATGATGTGTTTGCTCTAGACGTGATTCGAGCTCGGTCAATTGCTCCCAGAAAGATGATGGTAGTGCGCCACCACGCTCACGCAGATTTTGCGCAAGATATCGTTCTAGCATGAGACCAGCGAGCACCAAGTACTCGATGGCATAGGCGGGCTCGTGGCGCGCCAGGAGCCACTGCGCATCCAATTGTTCCAGGGCTGCTTCGACTTGCTCATCGTGTGCTGCTTCCATTCGCACCAGAGCAGCGCCCGTGGGCGGTATGGGCGGCGGCATTGCCGTCACCGGGCGCTCGCGTGGCACGTCACTTGGTGCGAGGGTTTTGTCATCGACAGCCACCGAGGAGTGCTCCAGCCCAGACTCGCGCCCTGTTGGCGTTGCTCGCGTCTGGTGTGGTGTCATCAGTGCTGGGATCGCTTCAATAGGCGCTCTCTGGACGGCATCCGAGGCCATTTCTGCAGCAGCAGCAGCAGCAGCAGGATCTGTAGCCTGCCTTTGAGCCTTGTTGTCGAACTGAAAAGACGCGGACGCTGGCTTCGTAGGCGGCACGATTCCTGTCTGCCCTGTTGACGACCATGGCGAGCGTGCAACCGCACGCTCCGATACCTCCTCCGGCCATGTGGTGCGTTGCGAGGCCGGTACCATCACCGCTGCGGCAGCTTGTACTGGAGCGTTCACAGCTGCCGTAGCAACTGCGTTCCATTCGCGCCGCCGGCTGCCTTCAGCTGCAGCTGGCTGTTGCGCATCCGCGGCATAGGCGTCTGCGGCAGAAACTTTGCCTCCTCCACTGATAGACGCCGTCGGGGTGTTGGTCCCAGTTTGGAGCAGCAGCGGCCGCGCATCCTGCAACCTCTGCGCTCGTTCCGAGTCGTGCACGTCTCGGTCAACACCAGCAGTACATTCATGCATCTGGGGCGTTCCGACTTGTGAGCCAAATGCTAGCGGCTCTTTTGTTGCTGCTTCCGGAGATGGACGCGGTTCGAGAAGCGATTGCGCGTTGCGGACACATGCAGTTGGAAAGTCCACCGAGATGCAGTTGCCGCTGCCGCTGCTGCTGCCGCTGCTGCTGCTCGCCATCTCGTTACGAGGGCATGCGTCCGACCACTTTTCGCCACCAGCAGCGCTGGGCACGCCGCTTCTCAACTCCACGCTCATCTGATGCGAATCGCTTCTATCCTGAGAAAACGGCGTCGAGTTCGCCGTTGCAGGCACGGCCACGTGCGGGTCTTTGGAAGCCACTTGTCTTTCGGAACGCTGTCTGGCGAGCTCAGCAGCTATACGCTCCCGCAAACACTGCTCCCGGGATGCGGGCGGCACCTTGCCTTGGATAATTTCACTGGGTTTGAGGCCCAGCGCCTTGCGTTCGACACAACGCTGGCCTACGAACCAGTAGAGCGGTCGCAAGGTCGCCTGTGTGGCGTCGGCTGTCTTTGCGCGCAGTCTGGACACGTGTGGCTCCAGTGTCGCAAGCGCGACGCTGTCACCGTCGACGGTAACGTGCAAGTCGCAGCTCCGCAGGAATGCTGCTGCATCGCCATCATCATCAAAGGCAAGCAACGACACCAGCGCGCTGAGAGGCCATACTTCCTGACGTGCTGCGGCACGAGCCAACTGCTCCAGCGCCCACAGCCGCATCATACCAAAGTGCCGATGCATCATACACGCTTGGAGGAAGGAGACTTGCGCGAGCAATCGACCGAAAAACGCCTGAAAATCGCCAGCTTGACGAGCCCGAATCACTTGCAGTGCAAGCTGAACTTGCTCACTGTGCAGTGTCTCCGGATCGAGTTCGCGCAGGATCTGGATGACGGCGTCGTTGCGGTTCTGGAGTAATAGATAGTACGCCTCAAACTCGCTTCGATGGGCACTTACAGAACGACCCTGTCGAGCGGCTTCTCGATAGAGGTGACAAAGCGCTAATAAACATTTGTCAAGCTGCTCCATATTCTGTTTTGAGGAGAAGACCTCTGGTCCACTGACGGCCAATCGATACTCAGCGAGGATGTGAAAGCGTACGCACTGCTCATGCACCCAGGCACAGTTGGTGTCATAGATACCCTGGTACGTGAAATCCTGTCGAATACTGCGTGTTCGATCCCGTAAGAACGCGTAGACTTCGTGAAATGGAACATCTTCACGATCCACAATATGCTGCAACAGGTATTCCATTGTCTGACGCAACACGTGCGGTGGGCGCACTTGTTCCGGACGCACGGCTTCTGCACCGGCAGCCGGTCGCGCAAACTTTTTCACCATGAGTTGTGGGTTCGGCTCGAGGGTGCACTCCGGGTTCAAACTCATTTCGAGAACATGCACGTCACGTTGCATCCGACGTTGGTGTTGCTCCTCGAGGGGACACATCATCAGGCAGGTACCCAGGAGCGCAGGTTGCGCATCCAGCGGCAACGGCAACGCAGTGGATGCGCTGCTCCCAGCCTGTTGCTGAGAGTCTCCGTGCTCCCCAGAAGCGAACACGGGCTCCCGATGCTTCGTCCAGGGATCGGTTGTGGAACGAGCGTTTGGTGGCAGGGCGTCGCTTCGGAGGGTCTCGTCGTGCTGAGCATTCAGGTCTTCATGATGGGCGTCACTGTGTGCAGTGGTTGTTGCGGGCATCGGTGCTTGAAAAGCACTGATACGCTGCTCTGGAAACGTACCGACAGTGGACGCTGTTCGTGATGCGGTTTCCCAAGTCTCGTTCAACGTCCCGGGTAGTGCTTGATATCCACTGGTCTGGGTCGGCGGCGGGAAAGCGGTAGCTTCTGTGGTCGAACGAGTTATCGACTGCAGGGATGATTTGGCGGCGTTGACAGATGCTCCTGCTGACGTTCCCGTACGCTCTTCGGGAATCATCGCTGGTCCGAATGCGTTCTGAGGAGGATACGCAGCTTGCCAGCGCTGCAGGGACGCTCGTGCTGCAGGCGGGATATAGTAACGAAGGCGAAAGTTCGGTCGGTTTCCCAGCGCAGAGGTGGTCGTGTTGGGAGCCTTACGAAGCGCTGCAGCTGCAGCTCTTTGCGTCTGAAACTCTATGAGCGCGCTCCGTTTCTGCGGACGCACTTGCACGCGGGTCACTTGTTTGGGTACCACCTGTTCGAAGTATGTGCGAAGGCGCTCTTCATCGCAGTACGCTTCAGGGCACTGGAGCAGCAGCAGTGTCCGGCCACGGTACCGCACTTGTCCAGTTGGCGAGAGGTAGATCTGACCTTCATCGGGTAGCGCTTCGAGTACTTTGCTTCTTTCGTGGAACTCAGCGGTGTCCATAGGCTTGCTGCCGGCAAGTCCTCTCCCGGTACGAACAGCCGCGCTTCAAGCGCAGTGCTCGCTCGTGAGTTGAGAAGCTTCCTCCTGGATTCAGCTGTAAACCTCAGCGTCGCAGACACGGAAGCAGCAGTATGCTGCAAGTGCGCAAGGCAGTCCAGAGAAGTTGGATGTTCCTCGGTGTCCTACGCGGGGCCGTGTGGAGCTGCCCTGGCACTCGACCATTCGCCTCGGGGACCCGGAGCGTCCGACCTACAACTTCCCGTCTTCTAAACTAAACCAGTACGGTGCGGTACGAAGTGAACGCGTAGCACCAGACGCTCAAAGCACGAACCAGTGGTGGCACGTGGAAGAACGCTTCTTCATGACCGTAACAACGGCAAACGCAAGTCTGCGTTGCTGGATGCGCTAGCGGTGTTGGTTTCTGGACTTGTCGCCGGTAACGCGCGGTTGCACTAGTGACAACGTCTCTTGAGCGAAATGGCCTGCTCTGGGATAAGCCAGCTTTGATGCCTGATAGCTAGAAGCTTGCTTCAGCTGTGAGCGTTCCGGGAACGGGCGTCCCAGCTCCGGCTTCTGACCAGCTGGCCGAGAACTTGCTTCGAAGCGAGCAGGACTCGTCGTCGGCGTTGCATTCGTTATGATCGAAATCAGTCGAGCGAAACAGAATCTACACGAAGGAACCGCCTTGTATGATACTATCACTCGCGACGTGTTGCTATGGAGCAGACGCTGGTGCACGCTCTAACGAGGCGGTCGTTCGTTTGTTGCGTCTCGAACCAGGGGAAACGAGAACATTGACTCGTAGACTCGCTAGTCTCCGATAGGGACACCTCACTTCCTGCCAAGTTGTAACATATCGCGCAGCGTATTCTAGCGGCTGCTCGTGAGCGAGCTCCTTGGCTACTTGTTGCGAACGCACTGAGTGGAAGCGCGTCGAGCCTTGGCGTGTACCTCGTCAAGAACGTTGTTTTGTGATGTTGCTGACACGCTTCACCGGTTTATGAACCGAACCCGCTGCGTGGCACCTGCCCATTGTTGCAACGCCAAAGAGGGAGCACGGGCTGGGGACAACCTTCGAGGAGCACGTCCCGCTGCGGGAGTGTTCAGCGTATCTGCTCACCGCCAGGTGCAGATACAGCTGCAGTCGCTTCCTGTTGTCGGTCGCAAGTGACAGAATTTACACCTGAATGATATCGCGCAGATGATCGCATGATCTTTTTTCTGCCAATACGGTGACATGGGTACTCCACTAGCGTTCTGTACCATTCCTAGACCCGAGCGTATTCCATTCGCGTTCACTGCTTCGATGGTATGGAGCGACTCGGATACGACACATATACGTCACCTATACACATGCTGTGTCGCTACATGTCATCCACACAGTACCGCAGAGCGCCCACTGCAGCCGCATTCGGATACGTGTAGGCTGTGGGTGTCGGGCGTTGCCTGGAGGGCGTGAGTTCGCCAGATCGCTCTTGAGCTAGTCGACTTTGGTATTGGGCATCATCGGATGCTGGAATGGAGCCTTCTGTGGTGACCAGTTCGTTTCTCCTACGTGACCCAAGAAGGCGCTCATCGTTTCGAACGGTAAGCGGTCAGAGGAGAAGGCAAAAACTGATACCGATGCACACTCGGGCACCTTGCTCTACGAACTGCGTGGCGGCCTCGATCCATCGAGCAGCTCAGCGGTGCATCGATCTGCAGCAAGTGCAGCGGATGATACCGGTGCTGCGTATCGAGACCAACGCCTCTAGAGCAGTTCGATAACGGAATCGGGTCGAAAGCAATCTTTCCAGGAGGCCAGCGCTCAGCTAGTGTGCACGCTCATACTGGAAGCTGTTGGAGTGCTTTTTGGATTCGTCGCGGGCGATAAGCGTTTGCGAAGCGTGTGCGTCAGAGCAGCAAACAGACCCAGCCGGATAGCGGCAAATACAAGCGATATCTAATGAATGGAGTGCCTTAGGTGCCGGTGCGGTGCAAGAGCATTCGCGAGTCTCGTGGAAACAACAGAGGAACAGCGCAGCTGCAACTTTCGTGGCAACTGCTGCACAGACGGCTGCTTCCGATTCCATGACCCATAACCACTGCGATAGGTGATGCATATGAGTTGCTGCAGCCGCCTCAGCGTAAAAGAGTGCCACCTGGTTGCAGCGCGCTTGCGGTGCATGCATCAGTCGTGCTCAACGCTGCGCTTCTAGTCCGAGCATCGCGCGTCATCTACAGGCCTGTTCGTTGGTCTAGCATCCGCCCCTACCCGCGGGGTATCGATACAGATGGTGCATTGAACTTTCGTCGTGATCATTCGAACGACGGATCTGATTTCTCTCAATTTCTTCGTGGATGACAAGGCTGCTTTCTATCCGCCGCATTCGCAAGAGCGTCTTCCTCCCAAACTCTTGACGCAACGAGTTCGCATTAGCCTTGATCCGCCATTGCAACGCTCGAATATCCGATCCAGAAAGCGGTGTTTTGAATACTCGAGCCGTGTGTGCTTCCCGAACATTCGAGCTGTTTTCGTCAAGAGCAGCGATCCAGAGAGTTAGCATGGCCCTGGTCAGGACTCCACGGCCCACATCGCGCACGTGACGTACAACTTTGGTGCACTGACCAGCGCTGTCGTCTTGCGCAAAGCATTCGACGCACCATGCACATCGTCTGCAACTCGCCGCGGCTTGCAGCGAATAAGAAAGGCACGGTTGCGTCAACCTTACCGACGATTCAGGCATCTACCCAGCGAAGATCGTGCAGCGCATGGTCGCTGCGTGATTGGCTCCCAGGAATGCTATGATGGAAGCGTACCAAACTTTTGCGATGCCAGGAGCGCACTGATACCAACGTTGTGACGGATCTCGCCAAATGCAAACTCAACGTTTGCAGCTCCGAAGTTCGCCTCTGCTCTAGGGAATGGTCTCGAACGGAGCAGTGTCGCGATAACATGGTTCAAATGCACGTTCTACGGCGTCTCGAGCTTCTGCTTCACTACAGTTGCGGTTCATTTTGACGCTCATTTCGGCTCTGCGCTTGATGCAACGACGGAACTGCCCGCCGATGCGAAAATGGCTACGAGCGACTTCACGGAGCCAGTCGCAATCACCGCTGAGTGCAGCGGCTCGAATCTCACTGCAGGCATGGTGGACGCAGTTGCTCCAGTCCAAATATGCCCTACACTGATCGTAGGCGTGAATAAGTTCGTGGACTAGCGTCGTCGATGTCATTGACTGCGACTGCAAATGATTGGCACACAGGATGACGGTGCCATCGTCCTGGAAGCCACCGCCAACAGCGGCCTCACAGTGGCGACAGCAGATCCGAGAAGACAACTTCTCCGCGGCACCGGGCTCCAAGGACTGCACCCCGGGCGAAGGCGGCGTTCCCGTCTGTTCAACGAACACTGGGCACCCGGCCTCGCGGAGCGCTCTCACCATGAACTGCACAGTCGGGTTCGAATGAACTGCTCGTTGCACGAACTTTTCGCATCGCTCGAGATCGGCCGTATTTCCAACTCCTTGGTCCTCGATTTGCGCTTCAACAACCATGATCAGGGAGACAAAAAGCTTGTGACAGATTGCTCTGCCAGTGCGCTTCCTGTTTGGGTCTATGGCACTGCGATTCGCTGCCTGGTCGCAAAAAAGTAAGCAGCGACAACGTCCTTGTTTGAACGTTCTAAGCGGCACTGCGCAGTCTTCCAAGCACCTTGAATAGTCGGCACCGAACACAGCGTCCTGGTAAAGACCTGTTCTGTTTTACGTGCCTTTCTACCGCTAGTCAGAGCCCGTCGACGTGTCTTCGCAGTGAGCCGGAGTTCAGTTAAAGCTGTTTTCTAGAGCGTATTCCTTGACCTGGGAATCAGACTTGTCCAATATAGTGTAGCAAGCCCTCTTCGCCGTGCACTTTTTCCGACGACTCGAAAAGCGAATGCCACCGCAACAGCTGCTGCAGTTCGGCGTCGACGACGCTCCCGAGGCGCCCGGCTCGAGTTTCACAGTGCAGCGTACGCCCTTTGAATAACGACACACTTTCGTGCACCCAGTCTCCACTTGATCGAGCGGGAAGTCGCCCACTCGGCGAAGACTAGACGACAAGCGCTGCCCGTACAATTCGCTTCGTGCGCCCAGGTCAATGGAGCGATGCGGTGCGGAGACAGGTTGCAAGAAACTACAACAAATAGGACATAAATGTATTAAAATGCCCTGTCGTTTGGAAAGACTCGTTGTCCATCGTCGAGGCTCGTTGAAGCGATTTGCGGACGTAGTGCAGCACTGTAGACAAGTTGCTTTCAGGAGACACTCGGTTCGAGAGTTGAAAGCAATCGCCGCGTGCGAGATATGGTGTGAGTCTAGACGAGGCTGCGGACTCTGCTGATGCTGTCCACAAACAATGATCCGTTTTATCGTTTCAAAGCTAGCGTGGAGCAGCAGTTGACTGCGCTCGAGACAAGCTTACGACAGACGAGTCCCAACGGCTTTGGGCTTGAACTCGCTTCTCATGATGGCTCGCTATCAGTCGACGGATCTTCCAACTTTGAGGCTAGCAAGGCGAAACTGAAAGAGAATCTGCGAGAGCTTTCCGAAACCGTTCGTGTTGTTCGAGGCAACCGCGAACGTTTCCCTATAACGGACGCGGAGCTTGCCGAACGAGAGCACGCCATTCATGAACTCTGGCAGCGACTCGACGCTTTGGAGTTGTCAGGAAAACAACCCGCTGTAGTGGACTCTCATTTCTCCGTGCGACCTGGGTCGCGCTCGCGTCAGCGAGACACGGAGCCGTTTGCGAGCATTGCGTCGACCGGACGACCCCTGGACTACGCAGCACAAAAGGCAGCGCACCGAATTGAGCGCGAAAATGAGGTATTTTTGGATCAAGAGCAAAAAGAGCAGCGAGTTTTGATCGAACAACAGGATCAGGACTTGGAAGATATGTTGTCTGTCGTGAAGAGGCTCGGCGATATGGGTCTGGCGATCCGAAGTGAGGCTTTGCGGCACGTTGAACGCATCGATGCAGTCGATTCGAGCATGAGCGCAGTCCAGTCTCGCTTCAGGCAAGTACAGTCCCGCTTGGAGTCGCTTATTCAGGAGACGGGACGGGAACGTTTATGTTCCTTGCTGGGACTGTTTGCGGTATTCGTTGTTCTGCTATTGTTGGTACTCTATACCTAGCAATTGGCAACTGACAAGTTAGGACAATGGAAATTGCGTCATGTCCACGATCGTTGGTTCGAAACTTGTCTGGAAGCCTAAGGTCTCGCATAGCGGAAGCGATCGAGACGGCGGCTGGGTGCTCTCAGGATATTCGGCACGTCGTAGCATAGGACATGAGCACCATGTTATGCGAGGCGTGAACCATGAGTGCATCAACTGCTGACGTCGGGTTACCGTTGGCCTCGCAGGACCCCAGCGTTAGCTGCTTTGAGCGATCGCATACGAACCATTCCCAATGGATATCAGGATACATGACTGGAGAGAAGCCATCTGGACACCGAGGAACGCTCGTTACCCTCGGTGTCATTAGGAGTTGCCAGCTTGGTGAATAATGCACATTTGTGGGTCCAAAGTCTCCTGGCGCTCTCAGCGAAGTCAGCAAGACTCCCGCGAACAATAGCACTATGCTTACAATCATGACACGAAAACGCTGCACGGTCAGTCCGTCGACAGCATTTCACAGCACCAGCGTCGAGTGCCAGCTCGTGCGCCCATGCGTCCAACAGGGCAGCGACAGGGCGAGGCGCTTACTGCGCCAGCCGTCGTCTCCGACGCCACCACTAGTATTCGTAATATTTGCGACACCAAGCTAGCGCCATAGAGACAACTTCGCAGTGTAATGCGTTGGTCAGGTGCAGCGGTTTCGCATGCCCACTGAAGGCATCGCTGCAGCGGGTTGCAACAACTAGTATTCGTAATATTAGCGACACCAAGCTAGCGCCATAGAGACAACTTCACAGTGTAATGCGTTGGTCAGGTGCAGCGTTTGCGCCTGCCCACTGAAGGCATCGCTGCAGCGGGTTGCAGCACGCGCGCGCTAGGATCATGTAAAGTTACCAGCGCTCGATGCAGGTGCCATGTGTTACTTTTTTGAGAGCCCTGGTGTCCGAGTGCACATACAGATTGTAGAGCGCACATCTGGAACCCTGGTCGACGAACCAGGTTTGCTCCCAGACACGGCCACACCATCGGCCCAGGGAAAACGTGCATGCGACGCATGCGGACGGCCCGGCAAGAGCAGGTGTCAGCGCAGTTATAGCTGTACGTCGCGGTACCGAACCGACTTGGTATTTCCATGGTGTCCTGGACGAGGCATCGACACTTGCGTATCAAACGCTCGAATTCATCATTACAACGATCCTCTGTCATGATTCGATCGTTCTGGGTTCAGGTTGTGAGCAGTGTTCGCACTTACCAGCCCACGCATCGAGAGCGTCTTGCGAAGACCTCTGCATATATGGAGTGATTCATGGCACAGGCTGCGCCCGTGTCAGATGAGCATGGCGTACCGAAACGCTCGTTCCGATCATGCCTTGTAATTTCCTACCCAATGTGTCCTTCACATCGATAAACTCGACATTCATGTTGGAGCAAGAACGGTTCATCGAGTCCAATGTTTTTACAGATTTTTTGGACAGAGCTTCTCGACGCCTTGCCACTACAGTTCCTTATGTTACCGTCATCATGATGATCGGCGACGTCCGTGAGACACAGTTCGTAAAGTAACCAATAGCTTCGTGTGATTCACGCGTACAAGCCTCCACGCTGCTCTCAGTCTCAAATGTAGCATGTTCGAATCAGGTATTCTCCATGTTTTCTATTTTTATGTTTCAAAACGACTTGGAGGCGCTGCAATGCGCTGCACTCCATGGATGACAATCAGTGACTCGAAGCTGTCCATTGACACCTGCATCATAAGCATCATGGCGAAATGCCACAATACTACTGAAATCAAATAATCGGTTCCGTTCCAGAGACAGATACTCTTTTCTTGGTGTCCGTGGACAAAACGGGAATCGACAGCAGCATGATACCCCTCACGAGAAATATGCTCCAAAGCTCCGCTCTCTTCGGTTTGGACGGAACGACGTCTTGCACTCGGACACAAGTCACTGCTGCGATTGCCTCCAATGGTGCGTGCGTCACGGCCTGGCAAGACCAGAGCGTAGATGGATTGAAATCGCCCGACTTCAACTCCAGCTTGGATATCTCTTCCAGTCCGCGTGTTTATCATGGACAGCATCGCGTTCCATAAACCTCTACTGAATGGCACAGGGCGTGATTGCACATGCAACCGACAGCGTACGCACCGAGGGAATCGTCCAAGAAAATTCCGTTTTCGCTAGGGACGGCAGCGGGCGCGATAACGAAGGAACACGTATCCGGGAGCGCCTCCTGTACCCGTCGGTAGCATGTATCGAACGAGGAAGCGAGCGTTTACACGCCATTTGGGGCACTCCTCAAAGAACCAGGAGGTGCTGCAGACGTAGCGGAAACACCGCATCACAGTCTAGTGTTACTCGTGCAAGGAATACACCTGAACGGTCGATATCGAAATGAAAAAATGGAAAGCGACGCGTAGATCGCAACGTCCACCCGAGCCCCAAACCCATCGACCAATGCTGGATACAGCGATATCGGGACCAGAATCATCCGACCAACATCTTGTGACTGCTGACAACGAACCTCGATCATAAATCAAAGACTGACGTGTCTAAGAACGGAGACAAGGAAAAGGCAAATTCGTAGCAGAATCCCTCAAAGCCTTCTGTTGATGACAACTAGGGGAAACCAAAACATTTGTGCAAAAATCAGAGCTAGCGTCTACAATGCCCACCTGCTGAACGTCAGCATCGGTATAGATCGTATCGAGGCAGCTCTCAGTGTCCATATCCAACACGCTATTCGCCCCAGCAATCCACAAAAGAAACGAGTCGCTATCCAACCAAGTCCCGCGGGTGCATCTGCATCATCCGATGCGCGATACGCCCGGGCGCGTTCCATCGCCAGATGCGGCGATGCCAGATGCGGATTCCGCCAGGCGCGCATCGCCGCCAGCCCCTTGAATCCACACCACAGCAACTCGCAGGTACAGGGATGCTGGACGCTTTCTTATCAGAGACGAGCTCTGCTTCCGTGAATGTTGCGTCGTGTCTCTAAGCGACAACAAGAGTTCTGCAACGTTCTGACTCTGAGCTCGTATTATCGCACGGTACTGTGACTAGACGACTTGACGGGGTAGCGCAGGCTGCATCCGGTGTGACTGCGTGCTTCTCGTGCTGTGTTCGTGGCTGGTCTGGTCACGATTCTAGAACTGACTGACGCTGTGTTTGTGTTGTTACGTGCATGTTGGCACTTGATCGCTGGCTGCAGGAAACACCTATCCTGCTCGAGGGTGCTTCTCCAGACTTGAAACGGCAGCGGCTACGACGGAGCCTTCTCTGGGCGCTTCTCTCGCTGGTAGCCTCGCACCTCTTATGCTATCTTGATGTACCGGCTTTCCTGGAGATAGCCGAGCACCAACTGAAGGCCCCAGTGCTATTTTTGCGGGAGCATCGCGCTCGCAGTGTTTCGTCGACGGCGCTCGTGCGACTGGATCATAGCGATGTACGCGCGGCGCTAGTCAGCATCATTTTAGCGCCGATTCTATGGAATGGACTCGCTCGCCTCGAGTACCACTATCGCCTGTGGACACGAATGACACGGGGACAGAGCGTATTCGCACATCGGCTGTTTTCTCTCTTCATCATCGCATGCTCAACGATTCGAGAGTACTGCATCCATAGAGCTGTTCGAACGAGTTCAGTATGGAGTTTGACGCATCTTCACCACGGTGCGGAGATTGCTCGCGTGCTTCGCTTTTGGGGTGCGTTCTTGTACGCTACTGGTGCTGTGCTCAGTTTGAGTGGGTTCTGGCGGCTGCGTCTCTACACGTACATGCCCGAGTATTTCGGGCTTTTCTGCTCGGAGATGGTTTCCAGCTTTCCGTTTAACGTTTTCTCAGATCCCATGTACTTGGGTAGTGCACTCATGCATTTCGGCTATGCGCTCTGGTGTCGTTCATCGACGGGGCTTGTGCTCGCTGTGGTGCTGTCGTTGGTATACTGGGTCGCTGCGCGGTTGATTGAAGAGCCATTCATGTACAAACTCTATGAAGAAGAATTCCGGCGACGTGGAATGGAGCAGCAACGAGAACATCTCGAGCTCAGTGTCGATATCATACGCAGTACGACAGCGTGTGTCAAGATGGCGTCGGTGCATGCGTCCAAGAAATGCACTTGAAGGTACCCAAGCAGAAAATGCTGGCATTCTGTATCCGGTACAAGTAGCGTCAGCATCCTTGAGCAGAAACCTGCAAGCTTCTCGCGGAATCGTCCCGATTTGAGGTGATGTCCGTCTTTCGCTTGTGCAACTGGAAGAGTGGTCGTTTGCGCACCATCAATTGGTTCGAAGACGGAGCTTGTTATGAAAATAGAATATTCAGAGGCGCTTGAGAAGAATCAAGTGTACATTTTAAAATTTCGCCAACGTTCAGGTATCTGAAAGACTCCGGTCTGATTGATCGACTGCATACCCCGAGCATCTGCACAACGGCTAGACCTTGACATGAACTGGGTGCCTAAGCTCGAAACATACCGAGTCCTTCGCCTCGTTATCGTCTGCGTTCGCGTCATCGATGGAATCCTCCTTGAGCGGTGTATCACTGCGTTGGAAGAAAATTCTCGTTTGCGTCTGTTGCGTGCGAAATACCTGGACTGCCGCTCCGTTATTCTGCTGAGAGGCCAGGAACGAGCATACCTTGTGAACAACCTACAGGGCTTCAGGCTATCATGCGACAACGACCGAAGCGACCGAACAGAGCTAGGGGCGAGAAAAGCACACTCTGGCTCGTGTTCCTTTGGAGCGGTTTTTTTGGCGTTCTCGCGGCTGTTTGGCGAGCGATCATTGCCCCAAGCGGACCTTTTTCTATCCGCACGTGGTTCCATATTTGTGTCGACGTGGCTCGGGCTCGTCTCGCGGCCCCGTCGTGGAACGTCAGGCCGCTGGAACAGGTTACGGAACGTGCAGTTGCTATAGTAACCGGGGGTAACTCAGGTATCGGCTTCGAAACTGCACGCGGCCTCTGGCTGGCAGGCTACAACGTCATCCTGGCGTGCAGAAGTGAAAATCGTGGCCAAGAGGCCTGTAAACAAATACTGGAGACGGAAATGCACCCATCGGCTTCGGCGAAGCGTGGTACGCTGACGGTGCTCCCGTTGGACCTGAGCGAGCTGTCCTCTGTTGTGGCGTTCGTAGAGCGCTATCATCAGCGCTGGAAGACTTTGGACCTCTTGGTACTGAATGCAGGCATCATGTCACCTTTTCGCTACGAGGAAACAGCCCAAGGTTACGAGGCACACCTTGGTGTGAATCATTTGGCACAGTACTTGCTTGTGCGTCTCTTGATGGATATGCTGGAGCAGCGTCGAGGTCGTGTGGTGCTTGTCAGCAGTATTCTCGCGCTGCTCGCGGATGACCTGAGCTGGCACGGTCCACAGTGGTCGAGGCAAGGTCAGTGGCCCTTCATGGCCTACGGATGGAGCAAGGCGTACAATTATATGCTCTCGCTGGAACTGCAGCGGCGAGGTCTGGATGCTCGGTGTGTGCATCCCGGTGAGGTTCGCACCGAGGTCGTCCGGCGACTTCCTTCTTGGGTCCAACGTGCCTATACCTGGATCGGATCGTTTGTGCTTCGTACACCTGCTGAGGGTGCTGCGACTGTCCTGTTCGCTTGCTTTGCACCATTAGCGGGCGACGCCGATGAAAGGGCTGTATCGACACCGTCCAAGAGTGCACGGACTCCGTCGGGGAACCAGTCAGAGCAGGAGGTCACTGCCTTGACGGTTGCTCAGCGTGAGGCGCTCATTCTTGATGCTGGCTCCCGGTTTCTCGCGATGCCGCTGTGGATGCGTGCCCCAGCGAATACACAGCAGCTGTGGATGCTCTCGGAACACGCTGTTGAGCCGTACTTGCGTACAACGACAGGTTCCTGAACCTGCCTTGTTCGGGGTATTGGTTTTTCTTCGGTAGCTGCGCTGCGCACGACCTCGAATGACCGCATAGCGGGGGCAGTATCCACCAAAGGCGCGCTGTAAGAGGAACTTTCATCGAGTCGCCGATGCAGGGCGCGTTTGCATCTGTACCTTGTAAGGCTCCGGACTGGCGCCGGCTGCTGCTTCATGGCGTGAACGTGAAAGCCTCAAGCGCAACAGATGCTTTTGCTCCTGCTGTTGCTGCTGCACTGAACGGGGCAAGTTTCTTGGTACCTGGAAAGCATGCAAGTTGTGTCCTGATCCGAAGCTGCACTAGCAGTGTAGAGGCTGCTGCCGTTACCGCAGAGGCATGCTGAACAGGCCATGTTTCTGGGTACCTGGATCGCACGTCCGCAATCGGCAGCGTGCACTCGGTACATTAGAAATCGTTCTTGATAGCATATGTAGGCCAGCAGCGCTCTATTGTCAAGCAACCTGGCGTTGCCTGTACAAGGGCGCAGCGTATATTAGCGTGAGAAACCTTTGGCAGTACTCTAATACTCACCTGAGGCATCGTCATGGATGTTCTGCTTGCACATAGGCACCCAGCCTGCTCAGAGGCCTTTTGTCTCTGAATCGATGTAACATGGGCATTCGGGGCAACGCAGTGCCACAAAACGAGGCCCTTGTAGCGCCAGACGCTGATACTTCGCACCAGGTGTACCGGCAATAGTCGTGTCCGGCTTCGAATGGACAAGCTCGGTACCCGCTTTGCCGCGCGTGACGAACACGAACAGGGCGGCTATTGCTGCTCGCTGGTCACTGATGTTGTCCAATGTTGCTTTGTCTTTCGTTTCGCGGCTACAGACCGAGCAATGCCGCAGGACAAAGATGCCCACCGAGAAGTTTCAAGGATGCCAGCGAAACGCTCTGCTATTCATTGGATTTGTGTTTTCGCCATTGCAGGCAACTTTTCCATGGACCAAGACAGTGGAGTATAATGCTCTTATCTTGTCGACCAGAGCCCGAAAGCGGAATCCAACAAATACTCGCAAGCGCGCGCTCGAGGACAAGAACTCGAAAGCAAGTTCCCAGCGCGGGTACCACTGAAGACAACGAACGCCAATGCTGGTGCCCGTCGACGCTGGTTTTGTGCAAAATGGACCACCTCTGGGATCCCTGCAGCTCGGTAATTGCTGAGTCTCAGAAGCCTCGAATTCTGTGTGCTGAACACGTTGCTGCGATAGAGCTTCCCAGCATCTGCCGCTGCCGCAGCATCTCTATGCATGCACGCTTTGCCGACAAGTGCTAGAGCCGCTGTGGATTCTCCCGTCTCTCAGCAGTGGCACTGCCGGTGTCCTTTGCTTCGACTCAGGACGATATCCGCTGACTAGCGCAGTCGTTTCGCAGCATTCGGTACAGCGCAGAAGCTCGCACTCTTCTGTTGCATGTTTGCTGTTCTCGTGGTGCCGTTTACCCAAGCTCGCACACGAGACGACCTGATAGAAGCGGATTTGCGTATTCACGTTAACACAGGATGTCCGAGGGCGTCTTACTCGAGACGCACTCAGGAAACAGCCAGAGAGAAGCATCTCTGCGGGACAGCTTCCACAAATTACTGTATGTATCCTACGCCCTGTTGACGACTGGATGCATATGTATTACTTTCGATTAGGTTGTGGAGGGACTTCCAATTTCGTGTGTGTGTGTGTGTGTGTTTGCCTATGTGTGTATGAGCAGGGAGTGTTGTGAGAAACTGCCCGCATGATTCATAGGTCATCAGTACCTGCTTCTCTTCCTTCTTCAGTGACTTGAGTGTCCATAGATCCATGGGAGAGACTTTACGGCATCCGGCATGACCAGTGCAATCCACTTGTATTGCTAGACGATCTCGAGAATCGATTGAATCTACACGCGATAAATTTTGTGAACGAAGCTGTCACAGCTGACGAAAGCATACCATTCGGGTATCGAGTACGCGCTTCCGATGCTGGAGAACAGAGTCATCGGCACAAGGTACCACTTCCTCGACACCGTGTTCGCGGGTCCACGACGAGAGGTATCAGTTTGGGACTTGTGTGGTTAGGCGAAGGGAGCACGTTTCCCGTCCGGAGCAGCTCCAAGCCAAAACCGAAAGTTTCTCGAATAGATATCGATTGTGCCTGGAAAGCCGGCGAGCAGGCGTCAGGCACGTGGCGTCGGACGAGTGTTTGTTTATTTGTCTAGCTATATGGGTGTGGAGCTTCGTTCGAAACCAGTGTCCCGTCCAGGCTTTGAAGCCAAACCTCCAAGTCTGTAGGCAAGGCTCGTTTCGCACTGCAGACAGGACCTGGACAAGTCAACCAATCGTTCTTTAAGAATAGCTGGTGCGCTCCGGTGCCTCTACGACCGCTGCAAATACTGGGAGTTTGGGTCCCTATGAGCGAGCAAGCGCAGGAATCACTGCCGCCGCTAACGCCAGGCTACCGTGAACTCCTGGTACGTCTGTTGCTAGCGTCAACAGCGGTTGCGACGCAGCCGTCAACAGCGCTCGAGTCGACGCAGTACCTGGAGCGCTTGGAAGCTGAGCACCCTGGACTATTTGTCCACGGGCTCTTGGAGCTTGCGCTGGACACGAGTGGAGCGCTAGACCTCCGCGTCCTGAGTGCGATCTGTGCGAAGAATGCGGTAACAAGGCGCTGGTCCCACTACATTGCTCAGCGTGTCTCCGACAGGGAGCGTCACCGGGTTCATCAGTTCCTCTGGCGAGCACTGGACTCTACCGAGCAGCCCATATCACGAGTGATACTTGAGGTTACTGCGGTGGTGGCTCGTTACGACTACCCCAAAGCATGGTTCAACTTACCCGAACAACTACTCGCGTGGTGTCCAGCCACTGCCCCACTCGAAAGACAACACCGCTGGCTCGTGATTGTGAACCACATCTGGAAGACCTTGAGCCGTCATCGAAGTCGTTCCCAGCTTGAACATGTGAGCGTTATGGCACGTTCATTATGGCATCGCCTGGTCGACCTGTGGTTCCGTTTGTGGAACCAGAACCTCGCAGCGTGGTTGCCTGGACTCGTACCGGCACCGGCGAGTTGCTTCTGGCAGCCAAGTGCCGACCAGCTCGACCTCTGGTTGGACTGCGTCCGGGAAAACCTAAAAGGACCACGACGTCTAGTAGCGCAGGAGGTTTTCCAGGGTCCAGACGCCAGCGCGCTGATAGCGTTGCTGCAGCATTGTACACATGTAGAGCGGTGCCTCGCTGGTGTTGTTGGGCATGCGGCTGCTGCGCGTCTGCGGTATCTATTGATCAAGTTCAAGTACATTTGCTTTACGAATCACCGCTCTATCGAGGATTTTCCTCTTTCCATGTTGTTACCTTGGAGCGAAGACATTTGTGCGATGCTCTTACAGGTACCAGAGAAGCGCGAGCGCTCAGATGCGGCGCTCGACGAGTCCAACGAACGTCGCAGCCTCTACGCAATGCGCTTTCTCCGAGACATTCTCGGCGAACTGCGGGATCTGGAAACCGCTGATGATATCGAAGAAGCCTGTCTAGCTGCCTGTGGCGATATCGGTGCACAGCGCGCACTCGAGGATCGGCATCATCCGGTATGGACGACGCTGCAGGCACTGGTGAAGGCACAGTACGCAGCGCTGACTTGTGCCCTGCTCGATCGCTTTGTGCGACTCTCGGCGACGGAGCTGGCCACCTGGCTAGAGCGTCCCGCTGCTGCATGCTACGACGATGAGGAATCGGAATGGAACGACGATCAGATGCGTTCACTGGCGGAACAAGTGTGTGCAGCGCTGGCCGCCATTGATGCGGATGCCTTTGTCACCACGTTGTCTGCCCGAATAGGCGCCTTGCGAGCTGTACATGACTGGCTCGGCATCGAGGCTGCTTTTCGTGTCCTGGGACGTGCAATATCCACGCTGGGCGACGCCCTGGACACCAGGGCGCTCCTAGATTCGATGCTGTACCCGCTGCTGCAGAGCGAAGGCGCTGATGCGGCGGAGCTGTTCCTGCAGGCTCGTACTGCAATCCTCACGGGTCAGTGCGGTGAGCGTCTCCCGAACGTGGATCGTTGTCGGTTGTACGGGGCGTTGGTCTCAAAACTCGGGGACGTGGCGTCGCCAGCACACCTGGTACGCGCCCTCGGAGCCGCACGCGGATTGCTGATGTTGCTCTGTGATCTCGGATTCTGTGCGGATGACTTTTGCCCTTATTTACCGGATGCGATGACTCATGTTTTCACGCTGATGGAAGCATGTACGGAGGAGCCGAAGTCCATGTCGCAGCTGCTGGATCTGGTCGTTGTTCTAGTAGAATCTTGCCCAGGCGCGTTTTTCGACGTGCACGACACTGAGAGCATGATCTCTTGGATTAGTGTTCGCCTGTGTGACGTTATGGAGCGGCTCTTCTTCGGTGGACACGACGACGGAACCCTGCACCTGGTGCGTTGCCAGCTGGTAGCGCATCTGACACGCCTTCTTGCCGCTGATCGAGGCGGGGTGCTTGCACGTCAACCAGCCGTCATAGCGCTGGCGTTAAGGATGATCACGTTTGGCATCGGCTACGGGAGTGATGCCTCGACATACCTCATAGATGATGCATTCGAGTTGCTTCATCGCGTGCTGCTGGTGGCTTCCGAATACGACGTAGTACTGGACCGCCTATTTTACTCTGTCATGGATTGGCTCGGAAACGGTGACCTGCTGCGTCCAGTGCTTCGGGTTGTACGCGCCTACGCCATGCTCGGAGGCTTTGTCTGGTACGCTCGGCACGCTGGAGCGCTCGCTGGACACTTTGGCAACCTCTATGCTTCGGGATTGTCGGATCGAGTTGTCGCAGAGCTTTCGGAGCTGCTGCTTGCTTTGTTCGCCTGTGCAGATGACGCAGAGCGATTTCACAAAGACTTTGGGATCCTGCTCGGTGCACTGGAGAAGGATCTCCACGCTGGTCAGTTTGGTTGCGGCCCGCGAGCGAGCATCGCTGTCCTTCTGGCTACTGCTCTGCGTGACCATGTGCTGATGGATGATGATCTCGCGAGGATTTTCCTCGAAGCGGCTGCGGTGACGTTCTCGACGACCCAGCGAGCGCGCTTGGCTCTGCTCTTGGCCAAATACTTGGACGCGCATGAGGGCCAGCATTGTTTGCATAGAGATCGCATCCTGCGGCTGCTACGACAAGTGCATCGTGAACTTGGCGAGGACTCGACCCCCGACGATGATCTGTCGGCACACAATGGCGATGTGGAGCACGTTTCCGGTGTACCTGGGGACACGGGCCTGCTTCCAGATTGTACAACGCAGGACATACGTGGTGAATGGAATCGCCTTGTTGAACGACTGCTCGCTAGACACATGTCAGATTAAACTGAAACGCTGAGTTGCGGGTCGTATTGATGGCTCTTGATTCTTTGTGGGACTTTGACATGTACAGCCCTGAGTTTGGGAGTCAACAATAAGCGTATAGGGATGCTTACGAGTATTTTGGTGATTCTTGGTTGTGTTTCTCGGAACGGCTATATTGCGGCTCTGTGTCACCGGCATTCGTTCCATCACCCCGGGATCAAGAACATTCGCTGTGACCTCAAAACAAGGCATCGCATATGAAATGATGCAATGATCTCATGCATAGACAGACAATACCAATCGTTTACTGGCTCCGCATGTAGCGTGGTGAAATCATGTATGGTTCCCGTTTTTTGTTTTTCGTTTTTCGCTCCGTACTGGGCGACGCTTGCGCAAAGGCGGCGCAGGAATGCTCGGAAGAACACGAAGCGTATCGATGAAGAACACGGTTGTTGACTTGCGACATGGAGCTGATGAGCGTTATGTGCATCTTTGTTTCGCAGATTCGAAGGAACTCACGGACTGCTTTAGAGCGAAAGAGCGAGGGAAGAGAAATGAAAGCAAGACGGATCGATTCGCACTACATGGACAAGATGTAGTGTTTCGCTTGGCGGCCAAAGGCGTTGCAATATCCATCGTTATCAACCGCTAAAGTAGGATCTAATTCAGTACCCCTTCGGAGCTTAAATGCAATCCTGCACTTCTGAGGGAATACGCGGAGGAGCGACGAGCGATATCGCAGTGTCGTTTCGCGGGCATGCTCGCCGGTGTGATCTGCATCGGCCCGTAGCCAAGGCGTACGAGACTCAGCACCTGCACTTTCGTGACATCCAAAGCCAAGTCCGACATTTCCTTGGTAACAGCCAACGCTCTTGATCAACGAGTTTCGAGCACGTCGACCTGCTTCCGCGAGGAGTTTGTTCCCAGCGCATGCACGTCGTATTTTCTCAGCGTTTGCGAATGAGTGAAATTAGGGTACGACCTGCAAGCGCGTGATCGAAACAGACCGGATTCGATGACGCCCTAGTCCAATGATCCCAAGCGGACTGAAAATGCGTGGGCCATGTAAACGAGTCGATTAGGTACCATGGTGCTCGCCACGCGCATTGGCATGTGTTATGGAAAGGGAACGCGGAGATCGAAGAGAGAGCCAGGAAGCGGATCGCGAGGTATCGAATAGGATAGCGTCTGCCTGCGCCTGCAGCGGAAACCGTACACGCTGAGCGGGTTGTCCACCAGAGGCTTAGGATACGAGGGTAAAAAACCGGACTCGAAACTGGAGAAGCATATCCTGGCGATCCGTCTACACCAGTCGAGGGCATGCACCGGGCAATGAAACAAGCGGTCATGCGCCTCAGGGCGGCGCTCGGAGGAGGACGAGGTTTAAGGGATTTCCATGGGCACCTACCTACCGCCAAGCGTCTCTTTGCGGGCCGCAGATCGAGGCTCTGTACATCGAAGATGAACATAGCAGCCGTGACGTAGATCGAAAACACCGGCTGTGCTTTGCATGCGTCGACAGCAGCCGAATTTGGCACGATCAGGGTCTTTAAGCGGCCTTCATGGTCCCTGGGCAGCAAACATCAGATCTGAAGCGAGCCGAGTGAACGTCGTACTTGAACCGGGAGATCACTGGGAGGAAACCAAGCAGTCGCCTTAAAAGCCACCAAATGCACGTGTTGGCGTCCATGAGAGGCAAACAAAACGTTTTGCGTGGACGCCCCAAATCAACGGGCACGTTCGATTTTCGTCTGATCTTTTTGTCGAGGTTTCTGAAGCGTTTAGGTATAGAACCTCGGGAATTAGTGAAGCCTGCATCCGAAGAATGCTTTGTAATCGGGGTAGCGATCCCCAAGAGCCGGGCCGCCCCCCTTTCGCCTTGGGCAGCTTGTCGAGCCGCTGACGTCTCGGAGACGCTGTCCGTAGCGGACCTATCAAGCGGTATGACGATCGAGAGGCCGTGGGCGAGCACTCTATATCGCAGCTCAGCAGCATTCATCGACGGGTACCTATCACAAGAGTAGCGGACCAGTTCTCATGTGTTGATCGGTGATCCACAAGGAACTCAGCCAGCGCGATTGCCAGCCACCGGAGCGCGTTTTTCTCCGTCAAAGCGACCTGGTTATCAAGCTGAAGGCAGGCGCAGCGAGTCACAGCCAGCGTCCATGGCCTCAGTGTGCTTCCGGGGACGTGATAGTACGCACGCCGGCACTTGTCTACCGGCAGCGCGAAATACCGCTGCACCCCGCGTTGAATGACAAAAACAGTGCAGCATGAATATCACACATCGGTAGAACCTCTGCCTGTGGCGTGCGGCTCTATACACGCTCGGACCTGGTGGCGGAGTCTCCAGACGATTGCCGCGTACCTGTTTCTATTCACGATTCCGATTATTACATAAGCGCCGTGCTTCAAAGCGAGAACCTCTCCAATCGATGCCGGTGGCTTTCCTGTGACGACGCCAGTGCTCCGTAGCGTCCCTGGTTGTGCAGAGCCGGCTCCATCGCAGAGTATCGACGCCGCCGCAGAGCACCAGCGGTACCGGCGACGGATCCGTGGAGCGCGCGCCCTGCCGCCTAGACGTCTCTGGCACGCAGTGCACTGGTAGTGCACCCGATGACCAGAGCCCCCGAACAGAAGCGCTGGTCAAGGAAAATGGAGCTAGGACGTAGAGAGACGGATGTTATCGCCAGCGTCCGGCGCACAATCGAGGATCCCGCAGTTCGTAGCAACCTTCGATCGAGCCATGAACAGCGCACCCGATAGCCGTTACGGATTTGCGGGGTGGCGCGCGCGCCAAATGCGCACGCACGCACGCACGCACGCACGCACGTTGCGGATATTTTTCGAGTTTCAGCTGTGTCAAGCACGTGAAGAAAAGGCGCTTCTGCTGCTGTGTTTGTGTTCCCAGGCGGTACCAACGACAGGTCCGTGTTCTTTTGTCCTATCCGATGGAAAGTCTGGATGTTATAGAGGCGAACATTGGCGAGAATGCTCCGGTTCCACGTTGGAAACGGCGCCAGCAGCGCCAACTCGCCGAGCAGCTCGCCAGAGCCGACTCAGCGAGGCCCGTGTCCATTCGCTCCCACGACGACAACGAAACACGCTCCGTTCTTGAGCGCAGCAACTCAGCTGCTGCTGTTCTTCGGGAGAGAAACCAGATAACCAGTCCATCGTTGGTTCATCGGAAGCGCTCCCGGTCCACGTTACCGAGTCCAGCATCGCATGCTGCGTCCCCGCGTTGCGACCGCTTCATTCCCGATCGTTCTGCCATGGACCTCGAACTGGGTCGTTTCGTGATGACGGCTGCTCTGGGTCGTTCCATCACACCAGGAACAGGGCCAGCGGAAACGCTGGAAAGCGTAGAGGGTTCACAGGCCTCGAGAACAGAGGTGACTGTGGAGCGCCCAGCCTGGGGCTCGGGCGCATTCAGTGCTCCAGAGCATGCTGTGCATACGCATGAGCTACTCGATGATCGAGCGAATCGGCCAGGTGCATCTTCATCATCGCCGACCTCGAGTACCTACCAGAGGTCGGGCACCCTCAGTAGCGCACAGAGCTGGGCCTCTAGCCTCGACACGTTTTCTTCGATACCGAGCACCGCAGACGAACTCACCGGGGAGTGGCAGACAAGTGACGTGCGCTCGCCAGCGCGTCTGGCTGCAGCCGCAGAGAAGATTCACGCACCTGGAGCAGTCGACCCTCGACAGCTCGCCCAGAGCCTAGAGTACCGGAGCCAACTCGCTAGTGAGCTTGGTACCGCTGGCTTGCTCGGCTCCGTGATTGATAGCCCCAGCGATGAACCATGGCAAGCACACGAAGACACCAGCGGACTTGGCAGTCGACAGACGGCAAAACGAGGTAATACAGCCGAGTCCATGCCCGGCAGCGGTACCAAAATCCTCGCCTTCAAACCGAAACCCCCGGTGCACCTCGGCGATAAGGCTGCTCATGCGGCTATCGCTGTGGTCTATACGCAGAACCGCCTCGGTGCAGCTTGTAGACGACACCTCCATCGACATATCCCGAGTGCGCCGGAGCGAATCCTCGATGCTCCCGAGATGGTTGATGACTACTATCTGAACCTGTTGGACTGGAGTGCCAACAACGTGCTGGCGGTGGCGCTCGGTTCGGCGGTTTACCTCTGGAATGCCAGCACTGGTGGCATTGAGCAGCTCACTGACCTTGCACCTGGGGATCAGCACACCAACCAAGACTATGTGTGTTCGCTTAAATGGGTCCAAGGCTCTGGTTGCGCTCCGCATGCAAACGCAGAAGCTTCAGCACCGTACCTAGCAGTAGGGACCGCCTTTGGTCACGTTCAAATCTGGGATGTTGAAGCGAACAAGCGGCTGCGAACGCTGCGAACGCACCAGGGACGCGTCGGCTCCCTGCACTGGAACGGACCGCTGCTGTGCTCGGGCAGTCGCGACAGCACCGTGCAGCTTCATGACGTGCGGGAAGCACGCCACCTTGCCTCGACACTTGTAGCGCACGAACAAGAGGTCTGCGGCCTGCAGTGGAGTCCGAACGGTATGCAACTGGCTACGGGCGGTAACGATAACCTGCTGATGGTTTGGGATCGTCGCGCACTGCAGCATCCACGACTCCGTTTCGATGAGCACACTGCTGCGGTTAAGGCACTCGGCTGGTGCCCCTGGCAGAGTCATCTGTTGGCGTCGGGTGGTGGTACCACCGATCGCATGCTGCGCTTCTGGAATACCCATACGGGCGTCTGCTTGCAAGCCGTCGATACCGAGAGCCAGGTGTGTGCGCTGCAGTGGAGTATGCATTATCGGGAACTCGTCACGGGCCATGGATTCAGCCGCAATCAACTTGTAGTCTGGAAGTATCCCGACCTGAACAAAGTCGCTGAGCTAACTGGCCACGGGGCACGCGTCCTGCACCTAACCACCTCACCGGATGGTCAAACCGTGGCAAGTGCTGCCGCCGATGAGACGCTGCGCTTTTGGAAGATTTTCCCCAAACCCCAAACGAGTCGTTTCGGAGTGGGCAAAGCCCTGCTCGCTGGAACAGCGCGGGAAACGCTGGTGCCCGAGGACACCAGGCAACTTGCGCATGCTGGCACAGCCTCGTCGTCTTCCAGCAGCCAAAGATCTCATGCAGGTGACAGGAGCGCTTCAGCAACCGGGCGCTTACCTTTCACAGCGATGTGGAAGTCGCTCGGTTCGGCGGAAAGCGCCCCAGCTGGGGATACGGATGCATCGCCCGCTGTCGAAGGCACTCATTTCACAGAGGCATCAGCGTCGGCCTTCGTTCGTGTATCCGCTGCTCGCACAGCGGATGCTTCGCGCACGGGAGACACAGCCTCGATGACGACACTGGAGCAGCTTTCGTCGCTGCGAAATGAACTGAACCGACGGATCGGAAGCCGACCCTTGACGACCATGCGCTCAAGTGCGATACGTTAAGGTTGCCTGCTACTGTTGCTGCTGTGCATTGAATGCTGCTCACAGGAGCGGCGTTCGCGTAACTCCTCCTGGGGCACCCGTCGAACGCGGTGCTGCATCTCGGAATGCCAGGGCGTGACCCCTGCTTGCAGCCTCCCTCCGCTTCGTTGTTGCACGGAACGCAGGCGCGCTCTGCGGCATGAATAGCATGCTCATGGTCGTCGCAGAGGCTGCTGTCCTCGACACCGTCACAGCAGAGTGCTTGCGGGCATCACATTCCTGATAGGCATGCTACTGGCCGTTGATATCTACGCGGTTGGCGCTACACTTGTCGCGATGGTGTTTCATCGATAGTTGGCGCAGTACGCGCACCAGAGTAAAAAGGACCGCGATGCTGCCTGATGAAAAGTTCCCAGTGACTGCTGCTGCTGTGCGTTCGGCGTTGGCAATGAGCGTTCCTCAGCTGAATGCGTCCGGGCATTCTCTGAAGATGCGGGAAAGAAGCAGCCTGGCACAAATCATGGAAAGGCGGGGCTATTTATAGTTATGCCCAAACTGCTGAAGGTCAACGGGCTCTTTTTCCAGAAGTCATCAGTGGACGCGCTGATACCCACGGTTTGGAGGCAAGCCGCACACGCCCTGGTATAGGGTTCCACGGGTATTCGCGGCGTGAATGCGCTTACCACTCGTGGGAGCGAAAAGAGCAGTCAGAAACAAGAGCCTACTTCTCTATCGTTGAGCGCGTCATACGCTTACTGGATTCGCGGGACGTCAGGCACTGCCGCTGGAACCTATCGTGGCAGGCACCTCCTACGCAAGCCCTAGAAAAGAAGGGATCCTGAATTCGTCAACTGCATGTGCCTTTTTGTTGTTGTTGCTATTGCTACTGACTTCTGGTCGGTGGGAAACGACGGACTGGAGTGCTATCTGTGGCGCCTGAGTTTGCTGCTGCTTCGTCTACACCGGCGTCGGTATGAAATGGAACCTAGACCTGCTCGCTCCATTCTTGAATTGAGATTTTGTCCCGAATTTGTTTTCGATAATCAGGCACAACGTTCCGAGTACAGCGATAATGGCTCAGGGACTCGTTCGTAGAATGAGGATGGTTGGTGAGCCTTAAAGGGTGCTTCTTCAACGCCCTGCCGCTCGGTTTCTCTACGTCACTGGAATTACGACGATTTACAACACCGCCGAACACGGGTTCGTTCCAAAACCATCATCATCATCATCATCATCATCTTATGCGAAGGCATGAGCCTTCACTCTGTTTCGTTCCTCAGGTGTGGCATGCTGCAATGCCGCTTGCCTCAAGTTTTCCATATTTCTGTTTCAAGGCCTTTCAGGGCTAACGTCATGGGCACCGGCAGGTCGACGCCGAGCAGCCGTCGACGCCGTCCTTGACGTCTTCTCTTGAAAGGCTCACAACGAACAATCCCGACACTTTTCATGCCAAATAATCGATACCGTTCGAAACGCCTATCATCATCATGCTAGGCTCATTGAAGGAAAGGCGTCCAACAGCATTCGCTAGATTCCTCTTATCCGACATGCTTTCAGAGGCTCGCTTGCCTTTCGTTTGCATGGGAATGTATATCTCGGACTCGGACATCTGGTATCGCTGCATTGACCTCTGGCGGAGAGTGCGTCACTGCATTGTCCCAAGGGAGCGCAGAAGAATCGAACGTTCTTGTGCGGCTCTCGACACTGGGTTTTCATTCCTGTACGCGATCCATCATGGACAGGATTGCGTTCAACACGTCCTTGTGCCAAATAGGACAGCATACGTTACCGTATGCATCGGATGAGGTACTCGCCAAGGAAAACGCCTCAAAAAAGCATGTGATTTTAGAGTACGAGTGTAGGGCGCAAGAATGGAAACGGGCCTCCAGCGCAGCCTTCTCTTCCCGTCGATAACATGCACCTTGCGGTGAAGCAGGTGTTCATGCTCCACAGGGCCGTGTCCGACGGAGCAGCTGCGATGGATATACGATATCATCTGACGACTGGCAAGCGCCACCGCAGCACATGGCGCACCGAGACTGGGCATGATCAAGCTGAAAATGGAAAGGGAATCGTAAATCGCAACTTTGGGGAGTCTGTGTGTGTGTGTGTGAGGCATGCTGAGAAAAAAGCTGGAAGCGGCGAAATCGGTACTGTAATGCAGCTATCAACATCCTCCGACTGCTGACAAGACAGCACGAAGGAAACGAGAGTCCAGCGTATTTCAAGCCGGAAATAGGAGAGAGGGCAGGATGCAGTTATGGGAAAAACCCGAATAGGCTGGTGTTGATCACAGTGGAGTGAGCGACTCGAGCTTTAGCGTAGACGCCTGAGTCAGCACAGTGGACCCATTCCATTCCATTCCATTCCAGTCTAGTCTCGTCTACTCCAGGCTAGGCTACACAGAAAGCACACACATGGCTAGCTTTACTGTGAATCCAACGGACTCGTGTACCGATCAGCTGTTACATCTGGACAGTTCCCGGTCTCTCCGCTGCTGCACTCCTTATATTCACGTTTGTTTTCAACTCCGCCTACCTAAAGCGTCCATTCCAAGCCGAGCGCTCGACGCCAGCATACGCAACAAATACCGCACCACTTTTGAACATTATCATAGCGTCGAGGCTTGCAAACGAAGACAAGCGCTGCATCCAGCGGCAGCGCAAGCAGTCGACGCGCTCTGAACCTACGGAACACGTCAACGCTGCACGTGCGGAAGGTCCTGCTCGTTCCTCGTCAGAGCAGACGAGTTACCAAAGCGCTCAGGGTTTCGATGACGCTCCAGCTACGCGCGTTTACTCCAGAGTGATACAATTACTAGCGCGCCAAGTCGGCTGAGTAGCCTCGTTACAACGATTCTACTCTTCTCTGACCGCGAAAAGCTTATGCTGGATGAGCATACTCCGCCAAGTCATACGCTAAGCGTAACGAAGAAGTTGCTTCTTCCCTCGGGGCAAACGTATGCGCCCAGACTGAGAGCTCTCGCGACGTCCGCACCTCACGTCAGGATTCGGAGCCGGTTCAGCTCGGATCGACGCGCCAGCACAATGCCAAAAAGTTCTGTCTGCACAGGTTTAGGCCACAACATTGAAAGTACAACGCGTTTCAGTTCGTTGCAGTGCAGTTTCGAAGACAACAAGGCGTGCCTGCGGTAGTCCCAGTGGAGTCATACGCTGCGAACTTGCCACTGCGGGGAAACCGCACCATATGACCATTGCGCAGCAGTGGTGCTCTCGGCGAAGCGTTAACGGGAAACTTGCTGGAGTCGGGGTCTCGGAACACTTCCAGGAAGCCTGCTGAACAAGCGACTCACCCTCGATCTATACCAGGGAAGCAGCCCAGGCGAACCGCTGTTTCCGACACATACACACACACGTAAAGACTGGCAAAGGTTGTTCCGGAGCTCGTGTCTTCGCAGTCGTACAAACGGCTCGCGCCTTCGAACGAGGCTTCCAAGAAAGCGCGTACGCAGCTGTTCCGCAATGCCGCTTCCGTCAGCACAGACGCGTCGCTTTATTAAAAGAGCAAGAGGTGCTGGTGCCACTGGGCAGGCCTCGGTGCTCCGCGTCTCCCGGGAGCACTACTTGCGGAGTGATCTACCGCTGCCTCCGGAGCCAGCCCTGCGGCCGTTTCTCTTGGTACCCGACACGAACGTAGTGCTGCGTGCAGCGAGCCTTTTCGAACTCGATGCCGTCCAGGAGGTTGTCTTTTTGCAGACCGTGCTGCAGGAGACCCGCAAACAAAGTCCAGAGACCTACGATCGCATACGGCGACTGTTAGCTTCCCCGGAAGCGAAGCGCCGACACCTCTACCTCTTCAGCAATGAACACTGTGCAGCAACGTTCTCGGAGCCACGAAAGGGTGAGTCACCAAACGACTACTACGACCGACTGATTCGCAAGTCTGTGGCGTGGTTGAATACTCAGTACAACGCACTGCAGGGGCCGCGAGTGGTGCTCCTCACCGAGGATCGCGAGAACGCTCGTCGAGCCAGAGACGATGATCATCTGGTTACCTTCAGCCTCGCGCAAGTGGATGCATGGTGTGCGGGCGCTGCAGACACGCGAGTTAGGGACCTAGTGGCAGACTCTGGCGGTCACCATGATGCAGCACTGAACGAAAGCGCTTCGGAAAAAGCGCATGCAGCACCTGCGTCCAGGACGGAGTCTGCGCCCTACCCGGAGTACTGGCCAGTCGACAAGGTTGAACGCGCGCTCGCCAGTGGTAAACTGTTCCGTGGCGTATTTCGTGCAACCATGTATGAACCGTTGGAGAGCGGTGTAGTGGTCATTCGGTCGCCAGCGGGAAATGCGGAGCCCCAGAAGACACAGGTCGCCGCACAAGTGCAGCCAGCGCTGCGCATTCGGGTCCAGGGCGCTGCCGCCGTGAATCGTAGCGTCGACGGAGACCTCGTCGCTGTGCTACCACTGGACGGCGTTGTCGACGGAGCAGCCGGTGCTGGTCGAAATGCGATACCGACCATCGACGCAGACGCCTTCAGTAGCGTGACAGAGCAGGTGGTGACAGCTGCCTCTGCACTGGGATCCGAGTCCTCGGATCCGCTGGCTTCGACGCCTTCCCAGGGGCCTCGTCTTGGGAAGATTGTTGCAGTGCTTGAGCGCCGTTGGCGTGCGCAGTACTGTGGATCGCTGCAGGCCAAATACACCGCAGATACATTGAGTTTCCAAGGTCGCAGACGACACCTCTTTTTGCCGGTGGATCGAAGGATACCCCCGATCCTACTGGAGACACTGCAGGCAGCGTCTCTCTACGGCAAGCGGGTGGCTGTTGCTCTTGATCGCTGGGATACCCAATCGCGTTTCCCGGTTGGTCATGTGGTCAGCGTGCTGGGGTGCATTGGCGATGAGCAAGTCGAAACGCAGGTTTTGCTTCTGGAGAACGGCATTGTGACCCGACCGTTTTCGGAGGCGGCGCTAGCGTGTCTGCCTCCACCAGACTTTTCCGTTGCGCCTGCCCCGATGGATACCACGCTGGTTGGTCGCCTCGATTTGCGGTCTATGTTTGTTTTCAGTATCGACCCACCGGGGTGCACCGACATCGACGATGCGTTGCACTGCCGCCTCGTGGATCGGAGCAATGGACAGGGAGCAAATGCGAGAGCGTCGACTCGCCTTCAAGTTGGCGTGCATATCGCTGATGTGGCGAGCTTCGTTCGAGCAGGGACAGCACTCGATGAAGAGGCACGGGAGCGTGGCTGCACTGTCTACCTGGTGGACCAGCGCATCGAGATGCTGCCGGCGCTGCTAACGAGCAACCTGTGCTCGCTGGTTGCGGGCAAGGATCGGTATGCGTTCTCGGTTCTCTTCGAGTTGGACGTTGAATCTGCCCAGATTAACGATGTCCAGTTTACACGCAGCATGATTAGGTCACGAGCATCGTTGACCTACGAACAGGCTCAGTTGATGCTGGATGCATTGGTTGTCGACAAACAGAGCGCGAAGCAACTGGGGATACCGCCCGAGCTAGGCGAAGCGCTGCCACTTCTAGCCCGCGTTGCAGGAAGACTGCGGGCTGAACGACTCGCCAATGGTGCGCTCATTCTCGCGTCACCGGAGATCCGTTTCGAGCGAGCGGATGGTGAGAGCCCGAGTCCCAGCATTGGTTCAGGCTCCAGGTGTCGCAGTTTTGACACGCACCACCTCGTCGAGGAGTTTATGCTGCTCGCAAATGTGACGGTAGCTAAGCGCATTGTGCACCAGTTTCCGCACTCGGCGTGCTTGCGCCGACATCCTCCGCCGAGTGTCGAGCAGTTTGAGCCACTGGTACGGGCGGCAGCAGCATACGGAATCGAGATGCACGTGGATTCGTCCAAGGCGCTTGCGGCAAGTCTCGACGCCGTCTCAACGACCTCAGCTGGCCAAGAGGACCCACTGCTGGAAGAGCTGTTTCGGATGCTTGCAACTCGTTGCATGATGCAGGCTGCATACTGCTCCGCTGGCTCGGCTCCTGCGTCATCCTACTACCACTACGGACTCGCAGTGCCGCTGTATACCCATTTCACGTCACCGATACGGCGCTATGCCGACATTATTGTACATCGCCAATTGGCAGCAAGCTTGGGGTATGAGGATGCTCCTGGTGAGTTGCTCATGAATGAGCAAGTCGAACGTATCTGTGAACACGTGAACGAACGCTATCGCAATGCACAGGCCGCAGGACGAGCGAGTTCTGCGCTCCATGTGTTGCTCTGGTTCCATCGGCAATGCCAACGCCCAGCTCATGAAGCACGCGATACGGCCTCGATGCTAGAGACAGACGGCCGAATTCTGCGATTCTTGTCGACTGGATTTGTGGCGTACCTGCCCAAGTTTGGTATTGAGGGCGTCGTTCGCGTAGACGGTGCAGAGACCTCCTGGGTATTGAGCCCTGATTCGCAAACGATCCTCCATAAGGACTCGGGAGTGACGTACCGTATTTTGGGCGCTTGTCGTATTCGAATTGTTATTGATGAAAATGCTGTCGGTGCCGATCGTATTCGATTCGAGCTGCTTCCTAGGAACGCCAACAACGCCGTTCAAAGTCGAACGACGTCGGGCGTGTGCAGTAGTGGCGGCAACCGCGCCCAAGACGAAACGTCTCCTACTGACGTACAGACGCCACCAAAATAACATACCATCGGAGGAAATTTCCTTATACCTCCCCTGCGGTATTCCTCGGCGAGCTACGTCGAAGCTCATCTACGATCGTTGTGATCTCTGAGCGCAGCACTGCGGAACCCTTGGCACTACGTACTGGCGAAGTTGTTGTTCGAAATGGTCTGAGTTCTGCCTAGTTTCTGAAAAGGCATTGAGCGCTTGTGCTAGTTGCGCTGAACGCTAGACAATCTACGGGAGATTTAGCTCGGACTCTGGACAATTGACGGGCGGTCACTCGTGCCGCTACGCAAAAGAGGTTTTTGACTGGATACGCACACTTACGCGATCGATTCTAGCCGATGACGTGATCGGCAGCGTTCGCACCGGAGTCG
>Ga0080006_1134935_pt1 | contig 72938 bp, 69 predicted proteins | sample RS3BMetagenome_FD_69209 | JGI IMG/M metagenome (GOLD analysis project Ga0080006, IMG submission 69209) | Ferric oxide microbial mat and aquatic microbial communities from Rainbow Spring, Yellowstone National Park, USA - RS3B (SPADES... ... | reverse complement strand
CAATTAGCAGGGCCGGACGACCTCCGCCGGAAAGCCCTGTCATCTCTCCGTCGCCTGCAAAGACTCCCCGCAGTTGTACGCGGCTTCTTCCACGATCCCGATCTGCGCTACATCCTCGAGTGATGTTGCTTTACTTACTTTCGGATTAGTATCCCATGGCAAGCCCTACTTACGCACCCATTAGTAGTCCCAAGGGTGCAGGTTCGAGTCCCGCTGCAGGCACCACTTGTTGACCGCAACCTGCTGGTCTGCGGGCTGGGGGAAGCGGAGCACGCCCCCGGGTGGGGGCAAATTTCGCGGATAACCAGGGATCTGGTGACTTGGGTCTGGTAGCGAAGCCGCGGCCAGATCTCTGCCTGGCCAGTACCGGTGTCCACGCGGCGCAGGGTGATGGTGGCCGTGGCGATTAGGACCGGCCAGACCATGCCGCATGGTTTGAGCCGCTGAGCGACCAAACTCTTGCCCCGGCTTGGACATCACCGTCCTAAAGCTCAGCCAGGCGCTCGGCAAGCTCCTCGGGGCAGGCTCGTCGTCACCAGGGACGATCACTTTGGCCCGTTGGCCGACGTGTTGGATGCTGTGGTACGGATCGGGGATCTGGATGGCTGTTGGGAAGCGCTCCTCGGTGTGGGCTCGCCCGTCGGGCGAGTTGCCTGCGCACCCTTCGGCGGCGGAGGCCGGCGGCTCCCATGGGCGGTTCAGCTCCACCACCAGGTTCCAGAGCCGTTGAGGCGCTACAGTTTGGGAGATGACAGCGCGGCCGAGCTTTATGCTTTCGCACCTGATTGACGGCCTCGGCGAGGCTCTGCCCGAGTCCGAACGATCTGATCTGGCCGCCTATGAAGAGCGGGCAGCCAAGACAACCTCGTCAAAGACTGCCGAGTGGAAGCGGGCGTTCAGGTGCGCCAAGTGGTCGGAGGAGATCATCGGGCTGCCCACCCACCGCCACCTAGCCGCTGACGCAGAGCGCTCCCTGGAGGCGATCCGCCTCGTCGAGGGAACCGCCGCCACCGCTCTTGGTCAGTTGGTACCCTCGCCCTGGCACGTCTCGAATGAGTTCGCGGTCGAGATCACATGGGTCTATGGGGCCCTGAGGATTGCGGAAAGGGCTGCTGCCACAGTGGGCTGGGCTTCGGTACCGTGGCGGAGGCTGCTGGACGACCTGATCAGCATCCGAGACGAGGATCCCCCGAACCCCTGACGCCGGCCACAGGTCCGGGTTCCTGGCGACGCACCCGGGGCAGGTGTCGGCTGCCCAGCACCGGGACACGGCAGAGTGGCTTCGTGTGGCTCCTCGTAGCGCCGGCCCCGGCACCGCGCGGGACTGCGGTGCCAGGGCGTTCCTGGTTTTGGCGTTGGCCCTCCCCTTTCCCGACAGCCGAAAATTGAGACCAAAGGGAAGGGGCCCCGGCCTCTGGCCAAGACCCCTTCTGCCTTGTTTGGGGAACCATTCCCCGCTGAATGAGGGTCAGATCTCTACTGTCGGTGACGTGCGGCGCCAGTGGAGATATCCGGAGAATGTCAGCAGCAGCGACACCACCGCGAGGATGAAGCTGACTATCGAAGCGATCAGGGCTATCGAGCCGATGGTGCCGAAGGCGTAGGCCTCGAGCAACATGCTCCGCAGCGTGGTTCCCTGGAACGAAGTGGTCTCAAGACCAGACAGTTGGGTTGCCTGGGCGCTTCCCGGCACGGCGGCGCGGGCCGCTGTGCTTATCAGGGAGTAAACCCCATGGTAAGGCATCTCGGAAAGGTGAACCGCGATGAAGTGATCAGCGTAGGCCTCGGCCTGCGCCCCTGTCAGGACCTCCTGACCGGCGTACTGCAAAAGGTAGGGCTTCATTCCCGGAGTGATCTCAGTGCCAGGCTTGGCGTGTGCGAACGCAGCCGCCGTCGGGAAGTACACCTTCTGAGCTGCCAGTTGGGAGTGCACCTCGTTTTGTGTGAACACCGCGCCCCACATCAGCAGGGCTCCCGCGACCACCAGGACCAGCGTCAACAGGGCGCCTCCTGCGGTCAGAATCCCATCGAATGTCTTGCGTCTCATGATCGCGCCTCCCGAAACCTCCGACCTGCACCGACTTGCTCGGTGTTGCCAGCACTCCGGTCTTCTTTGGGGGTCGGAGCGCTGAACCTCACGACTCCATCCTGAGCCATGAGGCGGGTCGAACCCACGGTGATTACGCCACAGTTGACCCCCGTGGAATCACGGACTGGGATAGAACTGGCGCAGTCTGCGGGTTAGCCGCTGCGGGCTCCGCGCCGCAGGCTCCCGAGCAAGAGCAGGATCACTCCCAGGGGCACCAGACCGACCGCAAGCGCGGCGCTCGATTTGGCGAGCAGCCAGCCGCCGAGCACGATCACGGTGACTCCCAGCGCCAGCTCCGGGGTGTCGCCGACCACGAAATCCCACCAGAAGCGACCGAAAATGTGCAGCCCGCGCCACAAGCTCATGCTGCCCCTGCCTTGACGGCTTGTCCTCGACCACGACCGAGGATGGTGAACGCGACCAGGGCCACCGCACCGTACAGCGCGAGCAGGCCAGGAAGGGCGAGATCGGCGCCGGGCCAGCTTATCCCCGCGCCCTCCCCCGCCCAGAAGGTGCCGAAGGTGACCAGCATCAAGCCAACGCCGAGCTTCATCGCGTTCTCCGGCACCTCACTGAGCTGGCGCGCGACCACAATTCCGATGCCCCCGATGACGATGACTGCCGCGGCGGCGGCCGCCATCGACACCAAGAGCCGCCCCGAACTCAGGCCCAGAGTGAGCACAATCATGACCACCTCCATGCCTTCCAGGAAGACCCCCTTGAAGCTGATGACGAAACCGGTCGCATCGCGCCCTGCATGCGAGCGAGGCGCCGCCGAGAGTCGCTCCACCTCACGGCGATAGATGGCATCCTCATCGTGCTTGGCCTTGTAGCCGCTGGCCCGCAGCAGAGCCTTGCGCAACCACTGCAAACCGAGCGCCAGCAGCAGGCTGCCAACCACCAGGCGGAGAACATTGATGGGGACGAAGTGAATCAGCGCCGGCCCCAGGGCCGCCACCAAAATGGCGAGGCAGACCAAAGCGGCGGCGGCCCCCTCGAAAGCTGAGCGCCACCCGCGGGTGAATCCCGCCGCCATGACTATCGTCAAAGCCTCCACCATCTCCACAGCGCAGGCGCCGAACACGGAAAGTGCGACCAGGACCGTGGCCGTCATCGGGAGCGCTCCCGAGCAGGTTGCAGGGAGTCGGCGACAGTGGAGTGGGGCTCCAGCGACCCCTCGCGGGCAGGATTCGCCCGGCGCTTGAGAGGCAATTCAGCTGGACTCAGAGGAATGGCGAGCCAGCCGGGCACCTGCCCTGGTCCCCACCAAATGAGCACACCGTCGCGCGTGAGGCGCACCCTGGTTGATCACGCCGTGGAGGATACCCGCGGTCCGCTCAGGAGAGCAAATCGAAGGTGACTCGGGTCGCAGCAACAACCAGAACGGTCTTCCCGGAAGTAGTGGCTGGACGGCAAATTCGAGTTGAGGACGGCAGCTGGAGCGAGCGCGGGCTGGAGGCCGCCTGGTCCCAGGTGCGCCGCAGGCTCGCCGCGGTCACGCCAGTCAAGCGCCGCTGGCTGGGGTCAGGGGCACGGCGTCGAGGCTGGCAAATGCCAGACAGGCGTTGTGCCCCCCAAAACCGAAGGAGTTGTTCAAAACCAGCCGGGGACGGACGACGCGGGCCCCGGCCGTGACGAAGTCCAGATCGCATTCGGGGTCCGCGGTTTCGTAGTTGATGGTGGGCGGCACGGTGCCATCATGGATCGCCATCACCGAAAAGACGGACTCAATGGCCCCGGCAGCTCCCAGGCTGTGCCCGGTCATCGACTTCGTGGAGGAAATCGGGATTTCGTAGGCCCGTTGCCCCAAGACCTGCTTTATCGCCATTGTTTCCGCGGCATCGTTCATGGGAGTTGATGTCCCGTGGGCGTTTATGTAGTCGACGTCTGCAGGCAGCGCCCCCGCCTTCTCCAAAGCCCGTTGCATGGCCCGGCGCGCTCCTCTGCCGGTGGGCTCGGGCGCGGTCAGATGGTAGGCGTCGGCGCTGGCGCCGTAGCCCGCGAGCTCGGCCAGGATGGGGGCCCCTCGCTGCTGGGCGTGTTCGTAGTCCTCAAGGATCAGGATGCCGCAGGCTTCGGCTATGACAAAGCCGTCGCGCCCCGCGTCGAAGGGACGGCTGGCGTGCTCCGGATCTTCGTTGCGCTGTGACAGGGCGCGCATGGAGTTGAAGGCACCCACGGCCAACGGGGTGATGGATGCCTCGGTGCCGCCGCAGATGCAGGCCACGGCATCACCTCGGCGGATTATCTCCCCGGCCTCACCGATGGCATGGCCCCCGCTGGCGCAGGCCGAAACCAGGGCGAAGTTCGGCCCGCTGGCCCCGAAACGCATGGCGATCTCCCCGGCGGCGATGTCCGCCAGAATCATCGGCACGGTGAAAGGGCTGAGCCTCCTCGGTCCCTTGTCAGCCAGGGTGTAGGCCGCCTCCTCGGTCACCTTGAGCCCGCCAATCCCCGAGCCGACTATCACGCCGACCAGGTCGCGGTTGTCGTCGTCGATGGTGAGGCCAGACTGAGTCAGCGCCTCGGACGTCGCGGCCAAGGCAAACTGGGTGAATCTGGCGGTGCGGCTTATCTGCTTGCGCTCGATGAAATCGCCCGGTTCGAAGTCTCGGACCTCGCCCGCCATCTGGGATCCGAAGGGAGCGGGGTCGAAGCACTGAATCCGAGCGATGCCATTCTTACCGGCACACAATCCCGCCCAGGTGGCATCGACGCCCACGCCAAGTGGAGTGACCGCTCCGAGGCCCGTCACAACTACTCGTCGAGCGGCGCTGCCCCGTGGCGTCACCACCCGCCTCCTGCCTGATCTGAACAGCGCGAATGCGAACCAGTCCAGCCGTTCATGGAAGCCCTCCCGGGTCGTCAACCAAGACCGCGGTTTCACCCCAGCGCAGCAGCAGCCCTCCCCACGTCAATCCCGCCCCGAAGGCGACCAGCCCCACCAGGTCGCCCTGGTGACAGGAGCCGCCCGCAGCCCCCTCGGCCAGGGCCAAGGGAATGGATGCCGAGGAGGTGTTGCCGGTCCGGTCCAGGTTGCTGATGAAGCGTTCGATGGGGAAGTTGAGGCGGCCTGCCGCGGTCGCCAGGATGCGCGAGTTGGCCTGGTGGGGAACCACCAGCGAGATCTGGTCGACCTCGACACCAGCGGACTCCGCGAGTCTGACAACCAGCTGTTCCAGGATCTTGGTGCTGAACCTGAAGACCTCACGCCCATTCATGGTGATGACCCGCCCGAGGGACCTGGGGGCCGCTGTATAGGCGGGCCGGGAAGACGCCGCATCGTCAGTGATCGGGAACGGCTGCGTCCCCAGGGCCGTGGCCCCCGATCCGTCCGCCCCAAGGTCGATGGCCAACACCTGGCTGCCCACTTCCTTAGGCCCGCCGACAAGAAAGGCTCCGGCACCATCTCCGAACAGGACCGCGGTGGAGCGATCGGTCCAGTCGACCAGCCTGGAGAAGATCTCAGCGGAGACGACCAGCACGCGCCGGCTCAGCCCCGTCAGGATCAACGACTGCGCCAGGGCGAGCCCGTAGACGGCACCCGAGCAGGCGGCTTGGACATCGAACGCGGCGCCATGCGGCAAACCGAGTTCGGCCTGAAGTCGGCACGCCAGGGACGGAAAGGTCTCGTCGGGGGAACTGCTCGAGCAGATGACCGTATCGACCGTCTCCGGACCCGCCCCGGCCGCGGCCAGGGCAGCGACGGAGGCCCTCGCCGCCAGGCCGAGCAGGGTCTCACCGGGCAGGGCCAGCCGGCGCTCCCTGATCCCGGTTCGACTCGCTATCCAATCGTCGGAGGTGTCGAGGAACGTCTCCAGGTCAGAATTGGTGACCCGGGTCGCGGGCAGCGCGGTCCCCAAGGCCATGATGCGACAGCCCAGCTCCGGAGCGGGCGCCTTCCAAACTGATCCCACGGGGTCTGCAAGGTTCAATCTTCCCCCAAGGTTACGCACTCGACCAAACTGGGGCCCGCTCGTAACCTTTCCCGCAGCCAGGGACTATGTGAGCGTGAGACCTATGGCCAGCGTGGGCCGACGGGCCGGCCGGGCGACCGAGACGGACACTCGTGAGGGAGAACGCTGATGTCGATTAGTCCCGCCTACATTCGCTCCAAGTCAGTCGGGGACGGTTCCAGCTTTGTCTGCTCCGCCTGCAAGGCCACCTACCCCGCCGCGCAGGTGGCCGGTAGCCTCTACGTCTGTCCCGGCTGCTCGCACCACGCCAGGATCGGCGCTCACGAGCGGATCCGGCAATTGGCTGACAAGGGCAGTTTCCAGGAGTGGGACGAGGCCCTGACCGGGACCGACCGCCTGGGATTCTTCGACACCCGCGCCTACACCGAGAGGCTGGAGGAGGCCCGGGCCCGCCAGCAATTGCCCGACGCGCTTCTGACCGGATCTGCCCTGATCGAGGGGCACCCGGCCGGCCTTGCCGCTTTCGATTTCGGATTCCTGGGAGGAAGCCTCTCGACCGCGGTGGGAGAGCGGCTGGCACGGGCCATCGAGCACAGCTCGGCTCAGCGGCTCCCATTCGTCTGCGTCACGTCGTCGGGGGGCGCCCGGATGCAGGAGGGGGTCTTCTCTCTGATGCAGATGGCCAAGAGCGTGGCGGCTCTTCACCAGCTGGCCGAGGCTAACCTTCCATTCATCTCTATCCTGGTCGACCCCACCATGGGAGGCAGCATCGCGAGCTTCGCCGCCCTGGGGGACGTGATCCTCGCCGAGCCCAAGGCGATGATCGGGTTCACGGGAGCAAGAGTGATCACCCAGGCCACCTACGAGCAGCTGCCGGCGGGTTTCCAGACCTCCGAGTTTCACCACGCTCGGGGCCTGATCGACCGGGTGGTGGACCGCCGGGAGTTGAAGGCCGACCTCGGCAGGCTGTTGGCTGTGCTGGCGGCCCCGACGGGGGAGAGCGACCGGGCACTGGCATGACGCCCGCGGAACCTGGAGTCCGGGCTGGCGAGGAGGTCGCGGCGGCCGCCTGGGCTCATGTGGAGGTCTCCCGGCACCCCGACCGGCCCTATGCCCTCGACCTGATCCAGCGCTGCCTCGACGACTTCATCGAGTTGCACGGAGATCGCCAGGGTGGCGACGACGGCGCGATGGTGATCGGGCTGGCCCGCCTCGAGGGCCAGCGCCTGGCCGTGGTCGCCAACCAGAAGGGGCGCACTCTGGAGGAGCGTGGTCGACGCAACTTTGGAATGGCCCACCCGGAGGGCTACCGCAAGGCTCAGCGCCTGTTCACCCTGGCGGGGAGGCTCAAGCTGCCAGTGGTGAGCTTCATCGACACCCCCGGGGCGTACCCCGGGGTCGCGGCCGAGGAGCGTGGGCAGGCGTGGGCCATCGCCCAGACGCTGGAGGCTCAGCTGGCTCTGCCCACACCGTACCTGGCGGTGGTCATCGGAGAAGGGGGCAGCGGTGGCGCGCTGGCCACCCTGCTGGCGGACTCCGTCATGGTCTTGGAGCATGCCTTCCTCTCGGTGGCGTCGCCGGAGGCCGCGGCCGCGATCCTCTTCCGCGACGCCGGCCAGAAGCAGCATGCGGCGGCGGCCCTGCGCCTGGAGGCGAGCAACCTGCTGGAGTGGGGAATTGCCGACGAGATCGTACCCGAGCCCCCGGGGGGTGCCCATACCGACTGGGACGGCACCGCCGCGATCCTGCGGCCCCGCCTGGTGACGCGGATCAAGCAGCTGACGGACCGCGGCTTCGACCCCGCCCGCCGACGCGCCCGTTATCGCCAGCTGGATGGTCTCTTCGAGGGCTGACGCTTATTGGGTCAGCTCCGCCCGCGGCGCATGGCCAAGGCGGCCTCCGCCCCGGCGCCACTCAGGACCAGGTCTTGGGCGGAGCCTTCTGCCGCCCTTTGGGGCCGCGGTCGGTTGGGAGCTCTGGCCCCAGCTAGGCCGGAGGGGCCGAGCTGGGCTCGGCTGCCCGGTTCAACTCCCGCCAGAGTATCCCGACGTCCTCCTCCCGGGTTCTGAGCCCACCGATCGTGACCCGGAGGGAGAACTTGCCATGCAGCACCGCGTGAGACAGGAAGACCTGGCCCCCTTCATTGACTCGCGCCATGAGCCGGCGGTTGTGCTGCTCCAACAAATCCTCGTCGTCGAGGTGGCGGGGGTGGTGGCGGAAGCACAGGGTGGACATGGGGACAGGGGCCAGGAGCTCCCATCCCGCCGCCTGCTCCAGCTGGAGCCGCAGCCAGCGCGCCATCTCCAAGTGCGCCCCGATCTTCGCCCGGATTCCGTCCTGGCCGAAGTAGCGCAGCACCATCCAGAGCTTTAGGGAGCGCATGCGGCGTCCGAGCGCGACTCCGAAGTCCATCAGGTTGCGGGCTCCCATGCCCTGGTCCCTGTCAGTCTCCGGTGTGCTGAGGTAGTCCGGCACTAGCGAGAACGCCCCGCGCACCAGGTCCGGTCGGGTGGTGAAGAGAACGGAGCAGTCGCTCGGGGTGAAGAGCCATTTGTGGGGGTTGACCACCAGCGACTGGGCCTCCCCGACTCCCTGGAACACCCTGTCGCGGTGCTCCGGCAACGCTGCCAGCGCTCCCCCATGGGCGGCGTCGACATGCAGCCAGAGCCCGTGGCGGCGACAGATGGCAGCGATGTCCACAACCGGGTCGATGCTGGTGGTGGCCGTGGTGCCGACTGTGGCGACAACCGCGCAGGGGCGGATACCCCTCTCAATGTCCTCGGCGATGGCCTCTTCCAGCGCCCCTGCGTCCATGCGGAAGTACTGATCGGAAGGGATGGCGCGGTAGCCCTGGCGGCCCAGGCCGAGCGTGATGGCCGCCTTCTCCACCGAGGAATGCGCCTGGTCCGACCCGTACACCCGCAGCCGAGGGAGATCTGGGCGGCCGGCGAGGCCGAGGTCGCGGATCTCGAGCCCGAGAGCCTCCCTGGCCGCGGCCAGGGCCACCAGGGTTGACGATGAGGCGGTGTCATTGATGTGCCCGTCGAACGTTGTCGGCAAGCCCAGAAGTCGGGCCAGCCAGTTGCAGACCACCCACTCCAGTTCGGTGGCTGCTGGTCCGGTCCTCCAGAGCATCGCGTTGACGTTGAGGGCGGCGGTCAGGAGCTCGCCAAGGATCCCCGCCCCTGCGGCCGAGCTGTTGAAGTAGGCGAAGAACCTGGGGTGGTTCCAGTGAGTCGTGGCGGGAACGATGAGGCGCTCGAAGTCCGCCAGCACGTCCGCCATCTCCTCGCCGTGCATCGGTGCCTCCGCCGGAAGCTGACTGACCACGCCGCCGGGCTCGACACCGGCCAGGGGCGCCAGGTTGCCAAGCCCCTCGAGATAGGTTGCGGCCAGCTCGACCGCCTGGTGCCCGTAGCGGCGAAATTCCTCGGAGCTCATCTCACCGGGGATGCGCACTGGGCCGATAGGCGGATCCTGTCGCGTCAACCCGTGGCCTCGGTCGACACAGCCCGAGCCGCCGAGAAGGCCTGGCTGAGCAACGGAGCGTGGCGCTCGCCCCCGAGAGGGATCAGGTGCAACCGCAACCCTTCCCGGCGCCCGATCTCAGCCGCCAGCTCAACGCCCACCTCAACCCCCTCCCCCGCCGCAACCCGTCGGACCAGGTGTTCCGGAATCGGGCAGTCGGGCAGCGAGCGGAGCACGAAGTCCAGACTCCTCCTGGACCGGATCAGGCCGATGCTGGCAAACACCGCCACCTGGGGGGCGAGGACATCCCTCGCCTCGGCCAAGAACGAGTCCAAGAGGTCAAGGTCGAAGACCATCTGGGTCTGGATGAAATCGATCCCGGCCCTCTGCTTGCGTTCCAGCAGGCGCAGCTCGCGCACCCTGGGTGCGAAGGGGTTGGCCACCACGCCACGCAGCAGGGCCCCTGGGTCGGCCCAGTCCGGCACCGCCGCCAGGGTCTCCACCACGCTGACTCCGCTGCCCGCGGGCTCAACCCCGCGATCTCCCCGCACGACCAGGACTCCCAGCGCTCCCAGGGCGACGGCACCCATCACCTGTTGCTGCTGACCGAGACGGTTTCGGTCTCGGCAGGACAGGTGGACGATGGGCTGGAGCCCACGGCTGAGGCAGGCCGGGATGGCGGCCAGCGGCGAGAGCCTGGGCCTGCTCATGTGGTTGTCGGTCAGCCCCACCACGCCGACTGCGGGCACCAATTGATCCAGAGCTCGCTCCACACCCAGCAGCTCAGCCTTGCGTGGCATGGAGAGCTCGGCCGATCTGGCGGCGGCAGGAAACACTGTACCTCCAATATATTGGCCGCACCCCCGATGCGAAATTTCATTCTTTTGACGGATGGCGGAGAACCGGGCCGGAGCGCACAATTCGGACTGGCTGAGGTGCCTCGCTCAGACTCGCAAACTGGCCAGGTCCGCAATCGAGTCGATGACTGACTTCGCTCCCGCAGCCTCCCCCGCGGGCGGGATGGATGTAGCGTCGCCCAACGGCGGAGTCCCGGTTCTGGAGGTGAGGCACCTCGGCCGCTCCCTCTCACTCGGTGAGGAGCAAATCGAGATCCTGCGAGACATCAGCTTCGCCATCCCGGCCGGCGAGTTCGTGACCCTGATGGGGCCCTCGGGGAGCGGCAAGAGCACCCTGCTGGGCTGCATCACCGGCCTTGACACCCCGAGCAAGGGGCAGGTCTTGCTCAACGGCACCGACATCTCCTCGATGCGAGAGTCACAGCTGGCGGGAATACGCAACCGCACGGTGGGCATGGTGTTCCAGGCCTTCAACCTCATCCCCACCCTGACCGCCCGGGAAAACGTGGAGGTTCCGCTCTACGCGGGAACCTGGAAGGGTTCGCCGACAGCTCGCTCCGAGGAGCTCCTGGGCTTGGTCGGGCTCTCGCACCGGCTCGAGCACCGGCCCACCCAGTTGTCGGGGGGAGAGCAACAGCGTGTAGCCATCGCCCGGGCGCTGGCGACCCAACCTCCTCTCTTGGTGGCCGACGAGCCGACCGGCAACCTCGCGGCAGCCCAGGGAAAGGACATCCTGGAACTGCTCTGGCAGCTCAGGGAGCAGATGGGGACCACCTTCGTGATCGCGACCCATGATCCTTCTGTGACCCACTACGCCACCCGGATGCTTCAGCTTGCAGACGGCCAGCTGGTCGGCGACCAACCGGGACCGCGTGCATCGGCTCCGTGAGATCCGGGCTCTACTTCCGCTACACGACTAGGTCCCTCCGGCGCGGTGGGAGCAGGACGGTTCTGGCGGCGTTCTGCGTGGGAATCGGCGTCATGGCGATCGTCGGCCTGCAGCTGGCAGCGGCGATGGTGAATGCGTCGCTGACCGCCAATGTGCGGCAGGCCAACGGTGGCGACGTCTCCGTGGTCTCGGCGGCCGTTCCCCTGCCCAGCTCGGAGCTGGCAACCTTCTCCAAGCTCAAGTCCGACGGCAAGATAACCGCCTACACCGCCGTGCGCGAATACCAGGCAACCCTGATCCGGAGCAACGGGCAGGGGGTGTCCGCCACCATCGACGCCGTCGATCCCGCCCACTTCCCCCTGGTGGGAACCCTCGCCCTGAGGTCAGGGGCCCTGGGGACCTTCTCCCAGCTGATCCGCCGCTCCAACACAATGGTGCTGTCGAGCAGCGTCTCGACCCTGCTCAAGGCGCCTGTGGGCTCCAGGGTGAGAGTCAACGCCGCGGGCGCCCTTCACCCCATCTACTGGACGGTGGGAGGGATCCTGTCATCAAGCCCTCCGGCGGGAATGGACCAGGACGTGATCGTCTCCAACTCCACCCTGAGCTCCAATCTGTCGAAGTCGTCTGCCGTCGACTACGGCGAGGTGTACCTCACCACGGCCAATTCGCAGGCGGCTAACCGGCTCGCGTCGCAACTTCAAAGTGCGCTGCCGCTGGCCACGGTGTCCACGGTGCGGGAGGCGCTCAACTCTGACAAGAAGGCGAGCCAGCAGCTGACCCAGTTCCTCTCGGTGGCTGGTCTGGCGGCGCTTCTAATCGGGGGCATCGGCATCGTGAACACGATGCAGGTGAGCCTGTCCCGCCGTCGTCTGGAGATCGCCATGCTCAAGACAACGGGCTATCGCCGGCGCGACCTCTACTTGCTCTTCGGGTTGGAGGCGGCCCTGCTGGGCCTGGTCGGGGGGGTCGCCGGGGCCCTGGCAGGCGTCGGGTTGTCGGATGGGATCCGCCTGCTCCTGCAGAACATAGCCTCGCTCGACATCAGCTTCGTCCTGGACTGGGAGGTGATCCTGGCAGGGGTTGGGATCGGGGTGGCCACCACCTGCATCTTCGCGATCCTTCCGATCGTGAGGTTGAGCCGGGTGCGGCCCATCTCGGTGCTGCGCGATGACCCTGCCGCCATGAGTGCCGCCGTGATCGGCTCGAGCGCGCTCCTGCTGGCATTGGTTGGCGTTCTGTTTTGGATTCTGGCCTCAGCCATCCTGGGCTCGGCCGGCCTGGCCCTGGGCCTGGTGATCGGCACCGGGATCGCCCTGCTCATACTGACCGGTCTGTTCAGTCTGGCCCTGCTGATCGTGGGGAGGCTGCCCGTCCCGGAACGGTTCAGCGCCAGCCATTTGCTGCTGGTGACCGTGGCCCTACTCGTAGCCATCGCCATCACCACGGTGGCCAGTCTTCGAGCCGTGGGGGCCCTCCTCATAGCCGTGGCCCTGCTGGGCTATCTGGTCGTGGTGCTGCCCCGCCCGGCGCAGTCGGTGATCAGGCTGGCGTTCCGCAACGCCAGCCGTCAGCGCACCCGCACCGCCGCCACCGCGGTCGCCCTGTTCGTCGGAGTCTTCGCGGTCGGGCTGATCCTGGTGTTGGGGACCGACATCAGAGCGGATCTCGACAGCATCATCACCCAGTCCACCTCTTACAACGTCATCGCGGTGGCGCCGAGCTCCGACGCCAAGGCCCTCCAGTCCGCCGTCTCCAGCCTGCATCCGCACCAGCAGCTGACCTCCAACGCGGCGGTGAGCGAGCCGGTGAGCATCAACGGCGTCCCCTTTTCACAGGCTGTTCACTCGACCGCCAAGACCTCACGCGGGCAGACCGCCGTGGCCTTGCTGAGCGGAATGCAGGGGTTCGCGGTCCAGCGTGGGGTCGTGCCTCCGGTCAAGATCACGGCGGGGCGCCAGCTCGACCCAGCCGATCAGGCTGCGAACGGGGTGCTCTTGGAGAACGTGATGCAGAAGTCCCCCTACGACCTCAAGATCGGAGATCACGTAGGGCTGGTGGACCCGCTCTCTCGGGGCCCTCGGGTCGTGGATGTGCAGGTCGTCGGCTTCTACACCGTCGCCGCCAAGAATGCCCACAGCGGCATCTCCATCACGATCACCGTTGCGCCCATTCTCGCCACCACCAGGACCACCTCCCTTCTGGCTGGGGCGAGCACCATGCAGGTGGTGGAGATGAAGTTCCCCCCCAATCGCGCGGACGCGGCGGCCACCCGGCTTCGGGAGAAGGTCACCGGCGCCCAGGTGATCAGCCTGGCGGACTTCACCCTGATCATCGATCAGTTCCTCAACAACGCCATCCTGTTCCTCACCGCCATCGCCTCATTGGCACTGCTGGCCGGTATCGTCATCATCGCCAACTCGGTCGCCCTGGCACTGCTGGAGCGGCGCCGGGAGATCGGGATCCAGAAGGCAGTCGGCCAGGGCAGCCGGGCGGTGTTCGCCCAGGTGCTCACCGAGACCGCGGCGGTCGCCTACCTGGGGGCCACCGGAGGGATGCTTGCCATCGCCCTGGTCCTGCTGCCCCTGGGCAAGCTGGTCATCAAGATCTCCCTCGGGATTCCGGCGCCCCTGGCCCTGGCCATAGTTTTGGGCGCGATCCTGGTCGCGGTACTGACCGCGGCGCTGGTCGCGTGGGGGCCGGTGCGGATCCGGCCCCTGGAAGTGCTCAGATACGAATGACGCCAGTCGGCTGAAGTGGCTCTAACCGAATCCTGAGCATCCTTCAGCCGGCAGCGGAGACCCGGAAGGAGCAGGAGGCCTGCAAGAGCCTCACCTCGACCTGGCCGGAAGCCGGGGATGAGCTTCCAATCAGCTTGGCGCAGGAGCTGCTGAGGGTCGCGGAGCCCTCCGTCTCGGGCCAGGACACCTCCGCCACGGCGCCCCTGGCGGCATCGGAAATCTTGACGAAAAGGGTGCGCTGCCGCTGGTTGTAGGCCATCGCGTCCAACCGGCCCGGCGCCTCCCTCACAAATGGTTGAGCCAACACCTCGAGCCAGCCAAGGTCGGGGGGCCCGGCATCCTGGGTGACCCCCCAATCGGCGGAGTCATCCCACTGCCACCATGCCCAGCCCGTGAGATAGCGGTTGGAAAGCGCGATCTCATCCTCGGCCCAGGTTGATGCCAGAGGCAGGGTTCGATTGATTCCCAACTCGCCAGACCAGTAGGGGGCGGGGAACTGGGCGGCTTCCTCAAGGCCCTGCTCCAGCTCCGCCCGAAGGGGAGCGGGATTGCCGGTGAAGGTCGGCCCCACGATGCTACCCGAATACAAATGGGTCGAGTAGACGACGTTGGGGGCGCGGACGGGCCGGACCGCTGTGGCCATGTCCCCCAAGAGATCTCCCTCCAGGATGAAGAGATGGTTCGGGTCCACCTTTGAGATGGCGGCGATCCCCCGGGCGTAGAACGGAAACAAGAGACGCGGGCCGAAGATGGCAGGCGGCAGCGGCAGCGGATGGGGTTCGTTGTAGAGATCGAACCCGGCCACGTCGGAGTCGTCCGTGAAGCTCGCGGCCACGAAGTCCCAGGCGTCCCAGTAGAGCCGCTGCCACCCGGGGTCCGTCCAGAAGGCGACCAGAGCCGCGTTGACCGCTGGCGAGACCGCCCGCTGCCAATTGCGACTGAGCAGGGGCAGGTGCAGATTGGGAACCCCGGGCACGCGCAACCAAGCGGGGGCCCCGCTGCCTCCAAAGGCAACCCCGAAGTCAACCGTGTGCATGTCCAGGACAACGTAGAGGTGGTCGCTGGCGCACAGCCTCACCATGGCCTGGATCTTGCCCAGATAGGATTGGCTGAAGTGCCCTTCAGTAGGCTCCAGCAAAGACCAGGAGATGGGAATCCTGACCACGTCGAAGCCCTCCGCCTCCATCAGAGCGGCACTTGAGGGCTTGAGTGGCGGGGGCAGTGGATGATCACCGGTCTGGAGCAGGGCGTCGTCATTGAAGCCGCGCAGGATTACGGTCTGTCCTTGGCTGTCGACGATCTCACGACCTCTGACCGAGAGCCACGCAAGCCCATCGGTCGCAGGTCGCCGGGGCTGGAACTGGACTCTCAGCACCGGAGCGGGCAACACCACCACTGAAGCCAGCGCCGCCAGGGCGGCGAGCATGGCCAGGGGCGAGGCCACCCCGGCCTCTCGCTGGAGCAACTGCGGGGAACGCCATGGAAGGAGCATCTCCTAGATTTTGAGAGGCCATGCGGTGCGACGCTCAGGCCCCTCTCAACCCAAGGATGTCGCCATTCAGCTGGGGATGGCTCGCGTGGTGGCGGGTCTGCTCATCACCCAGAAGTGAGGTGAGTGGGGCAGATCAACCTCACCCACCACCAGAAAGCCCCTGCCGCGGTAGAAGGCAACGTCGCCAGCGGTGGCAGTGTCCAGATAGGCGGGCAGTCCGAGGCGATCGCATCGACGCAGGATGGGCGCCAGGACAGCAGAGGCCATGCCTCTGCCCTGCCGGACCGGCTCGGTGCCGAGGATTGCGAGGTACCATCCGGGCCCTTTGGGATGCAGCCGTTGCATCCTGAGAGTGGTGGCAGCGGCGGAGAAGACCCTGGTGCGCAGCATCGCAGCGGTCGCGAGGTTCCATGCCAGAAGGCGACCGAGCGGACGAAGGGCGCCCTGGGAGGGTAGCCCCATGGGAAGCCAGAGTGCTGCAGAACTGAGATCGGCGGTGCCCCATCCCTCGCCGCTTGCGATGAGGATCTTGGTGTTCAGGACGTACCAGCGCTCGAGCGCCTGATCTCGGCCTGCCGCGCGGGGGAACAGCCAGGCGGATGTGGGGTCCTCGGCAAAGGCTCTGGCCAGCATGCGACCGACGGGGACCGCGTCCTCGAGCGTCAGTCTTCTGACCGGGACCTGGTCCGGGGTCGGCACCGAGGGCACCTCACCGGCAGACAAGGCTGCCATCAACGGATTCCGCGATCAGCCGCGGAGGTGGCGCAGGCCCACCTCACCGGCAATGACCGGCAGGCATCGCCCCGGTAGGGCCGCTGTCGACAACTAGCTTGGCCCGCGCCAACTCGCGACCGAGGGTCGAAAAACCTTGACTTCATCGTGCAGAGGGCATGAGACTCAAAAGTGTAAAAATCAGGAAATTGGCGTGTAAAGATGCTCTAGAGACTCGCAGGAATCTCTGATTTCAAGCGGCCTTTGAAAAGTCGCAAAACCCTCCCGAAAGCTGCTCGCGCTCTGGGCCGGTGGGTGAGCAGGCCGGAGGACCTCGCGAACCGCTGCGCTGGCCCGCTGGCCAGAACCGGCCCAAGACCGGCCCCACGCGCGTTCACAACCCATGGCGCCAATCAGCGTCTCAACAGTGTCCCCGCTCCCCCGATTCCGAGAGGAGGCGGTCATAGACCCGCACGCTGGAGGTGGCGGTAGATGGTGGACCGAACTCCGAGGCAATCTCGCTGACGCTGTGAGCCCGCTGGCGTCGGGGCCCGTCTGGTCGTACATGTCGTGGGCGATCTTGGCCTGGCCGGGGCTGAGCTTGGGCCGCCTCTCCCGGGACGGCACGGGCCCGGGTGGCCGCCAGGCCGACGCGGGTGCGCTCGGCCATCAAGCCGTGCTCGAACTCGGCGATGGCGCCCAGGACCAGCGCGGGAGATAAATAACGCCGACTCGTCGTGGGCACCCAGCAAAAACAGATCATCCTGTTCTGGCGCTCCGGCGCCATCTTGCGTAAGTCGTTGGCGCCAGCACGCTCCGCGTCCCGCAGGGGTGGTGTACCGGGAGCGTTCAGCGATCGTCGGCGCTCGCGTAGCGTGCGAGGCGCTCGTCGTAGCTCAGCAGCTGCCCGCCCAGCTCACGAGCGGTAGCCAGGACGATCGCGTCAGGCAGGCGCAGACGATCGTGGCGAGCGCGGATTTCAGAGGCCCGCTCGGCCGTCCTGGCGTCAAGGGGTGACACGCGGATACCCATCGCAGCGACCGCCTCACGAGCATCACCGATGCGGCCCACGCGCGCGAAGGCCACCATCGCCTCGCTGTAGGCGCTCGCCGGAGCGACGAGGTCGGTCGACGCCTCGTCAGCGGCTTCGACGTCGTCGACAGCGCGCTGATGGTGATCGTCTGCATCGTCGAGCAGCCCGATGAGGACGCTGGCGTCAAGGATCAGCGTTCCCACTCGTCCCGCAGCCGGTCAAGTTCCGCTGGTCGATAGATCCCGGTTGCGATGCCGGAGTGGCGACGTACCCGGGAGCCCCGAGCTGCTATGAGGATCTCGCCGGCGCCAACCCGTCGCACCGTCACCTCGTCGCCCGGGCGGAGCCCTGCGGCCCGCAGGGCGTCCACGGGGAGCGTCACCTGGTTCTTGGAAGACACCCTCGTCATGGCCTTTACTATAGCACACAAAAAGTAAAGGCGCCGCCTCACCCACCGACTGCGGCGGCAGGATCGCGCTGTTCACGGTGGGAGACGCGTCGACCATCCGGGTCTTCGGCCTCGACGCCGAGGTGGTCGAGTTGCAGACCGGCCCGGGCCAGCTGCCCGTCCCATTGGAGGATCGGCTTGCGGATAGCTCAGGTGATGCTCAGAGGAACCCCGAGCAGAAGTGCCACCAGCAGTGCGCTTGACTCAAGTTCACCCTGTGGCAACGGCAGGAATCCCGGGAGAGCTCAGAGGGCGTCACCCTCGAATGGGCCGGGCGGGACAGCTCGCCCACACAGGGCGAGGGCTAGGCCTTCGTCGCCTCCCTCTCACAAGCGTTCAGCCGGGATCCACCGTCTGGCGCCCTGCGAGCCGCTCGGCCAGGGCGTTCAGCACGACGGGCAGCGCCATCTTCCCGGCGCGTAGCGCCAGCGACTGAGCCAGCCCCCGAGACCGCTTGGAGCCGGTGCGCTGTCCGGACTGGTCAGCGTGCCCGGCGGCCTCGGCCAGGAGTTCCTGCATGCGCAACCGCCATTCCTCCGGCATGGTCTCCATCCAGTCACGAGGCTGCGGATCGGCTGCGCGGCGGCGGCGCTGGCGCATGAGATACACCGTGCCAACGATCCCCACGACCCCGACCGCTACCGCAATCCTCGGGCCGTCGCGCCTCAGCCTCCGCTTCGGATCCAGCTCCTGGCGCAGACGCAACTCGATCCGGTCCAGGGTGGAATCGACCCTCGATCTGGTCGCGGCTACCTGTGCGCGCGCTTGGTCTGCTGTCGTGCCCACTCAAGGTCCTCACTCAGGCTCTGTTTGCTAGCAGTGAACGGCCACAGATGGCGGTTGGCCCAGACCACCATCGCTCCCGCGATCAACATCGCCAGTCCGACTAGGGCCACGATCCCGGCCACCAGGGTGTGGTTAGGCAGCCACTCTACGAGCGTCACCAGGGCGAACATGGCGAACAGCCCGAGCCCGACGCCCGCCACCGCCCCCCCGGCGGCCACCCGGATGCCACGTCTGGCGCTCAGCTTGACCTCGGCCTTGGCCAGCGCCAACTCGTCGGCAACCAACTGGCGCAGGTCGTCGCCAAGCTGATGGACGAGCTGGGCGACGGGTTCCTCGGCAGAATCCGGTTCTGACATCCAGTGCAGGTTACCGGATGCGGGGTCCCGTGGCCACCCCTCCTATGATCAGAAGGTGGGACCCCACGCCGGAACGCGCCGCCCGTCGCTGCTGGCACCCCTCTTGCGCCTGGCCCGGAGGGGTAGCCTGCTCATCGCCACCGACTTCGACGGGACCATCGCGCCCGTGGTCCGCGACCCGAGGAGGGCCCGTCCGCTGCCAGAGGCGAGCCGGGCCCTGGCCCAACTCGCCACCAAGACCCCGGTTGCTGTGATCAGCGCTCGTGACCTCACCAACCTGGCGCAGCAGTGTCCCATCCCCGGGGCGCTCCTGCTGGGCAGCTACGGACTTGAGCCCTGGATGCGCCTGACCGCGGACGAGCGCCTGCCGGAGCGACCGCCCCCGTCGGAGCGCCTTGTGCGCCTTGCCCGGGACCTTCAGGATCTGACCGACTGGCTGCCCGGCGTCCAGGTGGAGACCAAGTCTATGGGGGTTGCGGTGCACTACCGCAACTCCCCGGAGCCGAGACGGGCGGCGCAGCTGGTGCGCAGGATGGTCGACCAGGTGGCTCTCCATGACGGTCTCGACGTGGTCAGAGGCAAGCTGGTGGTCGAGATCCGCCCTCCCCGGAGTGGTAACAAGGGGACCGCTCTGGCCGCGATCCTCGACCGCCTGGAGCCTCGTGGATGTGTCTTCGCCGGAGACGACCTCGGCGACCTCCCGGCCATGGAGGAGCTGCACCGCCGGCGCCAAGACATGGAGCTGGCCCTTGCCATCGGGATCCTGGGGTCGGACGGCAGCCCCCGTCTGGGTGAGGTTGCGGACCGCTGCCTGGATGGTCCCCGGGCCTGGGCGGAGCTTCTGCAGCAGCTCGCGGACAACCTCTTCCATGGTCCGCGCTGAGCCGGCCGCCTACTGCGCCAGGAGGTCGTTCAAATCCTGAAGTTGATCGCTGATCCAGCGGGTGATGTCGTTGCGGCGCACCACCTGTCTCAGCTGCCGCGCCCGGTTCACCCGGTACCGCTTGTGCATGGTGAGAGCGGTGTGCAGCGCATCTGAGGTCTCGTCAATGTCGAAGGGGTTGATGCCCAGGGCGTGCTGGCCCAGTTCCTCGTAGCTGCCGGCGTTTTCGCTCAGCACCAAGACCCCGTCCCGCTCGTTGCAGAGCACCCCCTCCTTGGCCACCAGATTCATGCCGTCATAGATGGGGTTCACCAGCAACGCGTCGTAGGACTTGTAGGCGGCCACGGCACGATGCATGTTGTCCGCCACCTCCAGGCGGATGGGGAGCCAGGTCCCGGTCTGAAAGCGCCGGTTGACACGCGCGGTGGCCGCGACCAAGGCGCCGAGGTACGAGCGGTAGGCATCGACGTCCTGGCGGCTGCGCTGGAGGAGGGCCCAGAACACCACCCGCCCCCGCAGCTCCGGATGGGTCTCCAAGAGGCGCTCATAGGCGAGGAACCCTCGCACTATGTTCTTGCTGAGATCGGTGCGGTCGACTCTCAGGATCAGCAACTCCGGCCGCCAGGCGGCGATCAGCTCCTCCTCATGGCGCACGGCGGGGCTGGCCGCCATCTCGGTCATGCCCCGTATGTCGATGGAGATCGGGTAGGCCCTGATCCATACCGATCGTCCCTCGAAGAAGACGATGCGCTGGCGGTGATCCACCCCCAATCCCAGATTCTCCTCGCAGGTCATGAGGAAATTGCGTACATCGAGGCTCGTCTGCAGGCCCACCACGTCGTTGCCGAGCAGCCCGGTCAGGATGCCGTCGCGCATGTGCCGCGGGATCACCTTCCAGTACTGCGGGGTGGGCCAGGGGATGTGGATGAAATGCTGCAGACGGGCCTCGGGCAGCCGGGCCCTCACCATCCCTGGCATGAGGTACAGGTGGTAGTCCTGGGTCATGACCAGAGGACGCGAGCGAGACCGCCCGGCCACCTCCACCACCTTGTCGGCAAAGTCCTGGTTCACCCTGACGTAACCATCACGCCAGGCGCGCCCCGTCCAGGCGTCGAGAATCGGCTGGCGGCCGAGATCCCAGAGGTAGTGTTGGATGAACCAGAGCAGGGGATTGCTGATCTGGTTGTAGTAGAGATCGTAGGCCTCCGGGTCAGGCTTGACGAAGACCACCCGGAAGCTCTCGTTGTCCTCGGTGGTCAGCTCCACGACACCGTCTTTGCCGAACCTGTCGATGAGATCCAGGTCCGATTGCCCCCTGGCAGCCCCCACCCAGATGGAGTCACTGGACCTGGCGACGGAGGCCATGGCTGTCACCAGACCGCCACCCCCTCGGGTGACGCGCTCCACGCCGTCCTCGCCGGCGCGGACGTCTATGGGGGGCCGGTTGGCGACCACGATCGTCTGCCACCCCTGAAGCATCCGGCGCAGGTAGGAATCTATTCCGGGCATCCCGCATAGGATGACGGAGACGCCACCCCCTTGGCGCGGATCGGCTTGGCCAGCGCTCCGGGCCCGAATTGGCCGCCAGTTCCATTGATCCCGGTCGGAGCGATGGCTTTCCTGAGGCCCCGCCGCCAGGAGGTCGGGCCCGCCCACCTTCTCCACGGCGCCCGCCGGATGGGATCACCCGCCAAGCGGGGTGGCAACCGCCCAGGTGCGGCCACCATCGCGCTCGCTAGGATTGCGGACATGAAGCTCGCTGTTCTCAAGGAGACTGAGGAGACAGAACGGCGAGTCCCGGTGAGCCCCGACTCTGTCCAGCGCCTCAAAGCGCTGGGAATGGATGTCGTCGTCCAGTCGGGAGCGGGGGTGGAGGCGGGATACCTGGACGAGCTGCTGGAGGCGGCTGGCGCCGAAATCGCGGCGAATCCGACCGACTGCCTGAGGGACGCCGACATTGTCTGCAAGGTGCGTGCCCCCTCCCCGGCCGAGGCCGGGATGCTGCCGCCGGGGTCAGCCCTGATCAGCTTCCTGCCGCCGGCGACAGGGAGAGCCGTAATCGAGCAGTTGGTGAACCGCCAGATCAGCGCCTTCAGCTTCGAACTGGTTCCTCGAATCAGCCGGGCCCAGGCGATGGATGCCCTGTCCTCGCAGGCCTCGATCGGCGGTTACAAGGCGGTTTTGCTGGGGGCCTCCCGCCTGCCCAAGATCCTGCCGCTGCAGATGACCGCTGCGGGCACCATCGCACCGGCTCGGGTGCTCGTCATGGGGGCGGGCGTCGCCGGCCTGCAGGCGATCGCCACGGCGCGGCGTCTGGGCGCGGTCGTGGAGGCGACCGACGTGCGGCCGGCGGTGAAAGAGGAGGTCCAGAGCCTGGGAGCGACCTTCGTGGAGCTGGAGCTGGCCGCCCAGGCGGGCGAGGGTGGCTACGCCGGCGAGCAGAGCGAGGAATTCCTGAGCCAGCAGCGCCAACTCATCTCCCAACGCATAGAGCAGAGTGACCTGGTGATCACCACCGCCGCGGTCCCCGGTCGCCGGGCGCCGATTCTCATCACCGAGGAGGTGGTGACCCGGATGCGGCCCGGGGCCGTCATCGTCGACCTGGCGGCCGACACGGGAGGCAACTGCGAACTGACGCGACCCGGGGAGGAGGTCGTGGTGGGGGGAGTCACCATCCTCGGATGGCGCGATCTCCCCGCCACCGTCCCGGCCACGGCCAGCCAGATGCTGGCCCGCAACCTCGCCGCCCTGGTCGGCCACCTTGTCGGCGACGGAAAGCTGATCGTCGACCTGGAGGATGAGATCACCGGGGCCGTGCTGGCCGTGCACGCCGGCAACGTGCGCAATCGCCTGCTTAGGGAAGCCTTCGAGCAGAAGGAGGCAACGCGGTGACTTCTCAGCTGGTGAATGAGATCTCCATCTTCGTGCTGGCGGTGTTCCTCGGATTCGAGGTCATCTCCAAGGTGCCCACGATCCTCCACACCCCGCTGATGTCGGGTAGCAACGCCATCCACGGCGTGATCCTGGTGGGGGCTATGGTGATCATGGCGGCCGCCAGTGGGCCCCTGGAGCTAACCCTGGGCTTCGTCGCGGTCCTCCTCGCCACGATCAACATGGTGGGGGGCTACGTGGTGACGGACCGAATGCTGGAGATGTTCAAGAGCCGCGGCCGGCCCGGCCCGGGGCAATCGTGAGAGGTCCCAGCCCCGCCCGACAACGCGGTCTGGGGTCAAGTGCCACGCCGGTCAGGGCACGGACGGTTTTGGCCTGATGCACCTCAATTCGGGAATCACCCTTCTCTTTCTGCTAGCGGGCGCCCTGTTCATTGTTGGTCTGCATCAGCTGAGCTCTCCAAGGCACGCGCGCTCCGGCAACCTGGTCGCGGCGGCGGGCGCCCTGATAGCGATCCTGGCCACGGCGCTGATCCTGCACCACGCCACCCTCAACTTGATCCTGATGGCCCTGGCGATCTTGATCGGCATCCCGATCGGGGCCGTGGCGGCCAGGGCGGTGAAGATGACGGCCATGCCCCAGATGGTGGCCACCTTCAACGGAGTTGGAGGAGGCGCCGCGGCGCTGGTGGCGATCATCGAGATGCTGATGGTGCCAAGGGGCACCTCGGCCTCACTGCTGCTCTCCATCTCCGCGGTCTTCGCAGTCGTGATTGGAGCCGTCAGCTTCTCCGGGTCAGGCATCGCCTACGCCAAGCTGCAGGAGCTGATGCGAGGTACCCCGATCACCTACCCGGGGCAGCAACCCGCCAACGGCACCGTGGCCGCCGCGATCGTGGTGGTGGGCGTGCTGGTGGTCGTTCCCGGGATCGGCCTGCTCGGAGTTTGGGTTCTGCTCCTGCTGGCGCTGGTCCTCGGAGTCGCCTTCGTGCTGCCCATCGGTGGCGCTGACATGCCCGTGGTGATCTCGATGCTCAACGCCTTCACCGGGCTGGCCGTCGCCGGTGACGGGTTCGTGCTGGGCCTGCCCATCCTCATCATCGGGGGGACCCTGGTCGGAGCGTCAGGAACCTTCCTGACCATGATGATGTCGAACAACATGGGCCGGTCCCTGGGCAATCTGCTGTTCGGCGCCTTCGGCAAGGTGCAGCTGGGCCCGGAGGTGGCTGCCGCCGGCCAGCGGAGCGTGCGGTCTGGGTCAGCTGAAGATCTCGGCACCCTCCTCGCCTATTCCAAGCGGGTCATCATCGTGCCCGGCTACGGGCTGGCGGTGGCCCAAGCCCAGCATGTGGTGCGCGATCTGGCCGACACCCTCGAGAAGCGAGGGGTCGCCGTCGACTACGCCATCCACCCGGTTGCCGGCCGGATGCCCGGGCACATGAACGTTCTGCTGGCGGAGGCAAACGTCCCCTACGAGCAGCTCAAGGACATGGATGAGATCAATGACGACTTCAAGTCGGCCGATGTCGCGCTGGTGGTGGGAGCCAACGACGTGGTCAATCCCGCCGCCCGATCGTCTCCCGGCAGCCCCATCTTCGGCATGCCCATTCTGAACGCGGACCAGGCACACAACATCGTGTTCCTGAAGCGGTCGATGCGCCCGGGTTTCGCGGGGATCGACAACGAGCTCCTCTACGACCCCAAGACGGTGATGCTCTTCGGGGATGCCAAGGACTCCTTGACCAAGCTGGTGGCCGCGGTCAAGGTCGCCTGACCAAGCTGCCCGGGTCGAAGATGGACCGTGGCCCGGGCTAGGGGGATGGGCTGGCAACAGCGGGGGAATAGCGCAGTGGGGCACAGGCGTCGGTTGCGGCTGCGCACATCACGAACTGCGTCACCGGGGCTCTCCCGGTCACCTGCAGGACCAGCACCGGAACCGCGTAGCCGGCGCTGTCCACGACGGCCAGGCTCGACCCAGTGAGCGTCGCCGTCGCCTGTGCCGCACCTGCGGGCTCTTGGGGATACGGCTGCCCATCGGCCTGGAGCAGGTACGCCCCCGGGGTTAGCAGGCCCTTGTTGAGGTCGGAGATCAAGAGCTCTGTCGAAGTCGCCGGGTACTGAGCGGGACTGCCCAAAACTGGCTGTGGCACGGTGCCGGAGAGGCCCACCAGGGAGAGCTGGTCGCGGTAATTCGCAGCCACATCCGCGTAGAACTCCTGGGGCGTGCCGTTGATGTCTACCAGAGGGTAGCCGTTCTGCGTCCACTGGAAAAAGACCCGCCTGTCGGCCGCGTGCGCCGTGGTCAGCTGGGGCAGGGGCGTGACCCCCTCGTGGGGCCCGGGCAGGTGATGGGCCGACAGGAACTGCTCCACGAAACTGTTCGCGGCGGCGACCGACGGAGTCGCCCCTGTCTCGTCGACCGGGGTGTTGGGATGGAAGTTGAAATCGAGCGAGTTGGGTGTCCCTGTGAGCTGATAGCCGGTGGTGGCGCCCAGGTTGTAGGCCAGCCCGTCGCCTGTGTTGATCGGCGGCCCGGGCACGCCCAGCGCCTGGGCCAGATCTGCCAGGGCCACCGTCGCCGCGCTGGGCACCCGGGCGGCCAGCACCTTTCTGGGCACAGGCGGGAGGGCGGACCCGGCCGCATACGGTCCCGCCATCGACAGTGCTGTCGGGCTCACCCCCCCGAGGGGTAGCACCCCGAAGGCCAGGCTAAGCGGGGTTGGCCGTGGGGCCGGGTGTCTCACGGTCACCTGGCCGCAGGCGGAGACCAGGGCTCCAAGGCACAGCACTAGGAGCAAGCCGAACAGCTGCGCGCGAAGTCTCACAGCCTCAGAATGCCAGAAATGAGCTACGAGGAGGCGCTGAACCGTCTGGCCGTCGCCAGCCACCGTGGCATGCGACTCGGCCTCGACACCACCCGGGCCCTTCTGTCCGCCCTGGGGAATCCGGAGCGGAGGCTGAGTGGCGTGCTGGTGGCGGGAACCAACGGCAAGGGTTCCGTCTGCGCCATGGTCGCCTCGATCGCCGAGTGCAGTGGTCTACGGGTGGCCCTCCTCACCAAGCCTCATCTGACCAGCTACCGGGAGCGCATCCGGCTGCTCGGCGAGCCGATATCCGAGGCGGGCTTTGAAGAGCTGGTGGGGATGGTCCTCGACGCTGAGCGGTTGATGGACCGTGCGGCCGGCCTGCCCACCCATCACGAGCTGCTCACCGCCATGGGCTTTCTGGCGGCCGCGGAGAGCGGGGTGGACATCACCGTGTGTGAGGTGGGCCTCGGCGGCCGTCTGGACGCGACCAACGTATGGGATGGCGGCATCTCGGTGCTGACTTCGGTCGGCCTGGACCACCAGGCACAGCTGGGGAACACGGTGGCGGAGATCGCCCGTGAGAAGGCCGCCATCATCAAGCCGGGCAACCTGGCGGTGTCAGGCGCCGGTGGGGAGGCGGCCCCGGTGGTCGTGGAGGCGGCCCAGAGGGCAGGCGCCCAGCTGTGGCGGTTGGGCTCAGAGATCCACTACCGGCCGGAGGCATCCCGGGGCCATGAGCACGAGATCGCGGTGGAGACGCCCAGGCGGCGTCTGAGCGGGATCTCGGTCGGCCTGGCGGGTGAGGTGCAGCTGGCAAATGCCGCACTGGCTGCGGCGGTGGCGGACTGCATTGGCGATCTCGGCCGGCCCATCACGGACGACTCTGTCCGTCGCGGCCTGGCGCAGGTGGTGTGGGCGGGTAGGCTCGAGCCACTCTCCGCGGACCGGAGGATCGTGGTCGACGCGGCGCACAACCCTCATGCAGTGCAGGCGATCATGCCCGATCTCGGACGCCTGATGGCGGGGCGCCGCAGTTTGCTGCTCTTCGGCGCCATGGGCGACCACGACCATAGGGGCATGCTCCATCTGCTTGCCTCCCTGCCGTTTGCCGAGGCGATATTCACCAAGGCGGCCTCGGCCCGAGCGGTTAGCCCGGCGGTCCTCGCTGCCAGCTGGCCCGGACCGAGCCGGATCGTCGAGCCTGTCGCAAGGGCCGTCGATTCGGCCAGGGAGTCATCCGGCGCGGGCGACCTGATAGTGACCGTGGGGTCCATTTACGTGGTCGGAGAGGTGATGAGCCACCTGGGAGTCGGGCTCAAGGCGGATCCCGTCGTATCCCGGCAGCCCCTTTGGTGATCACCCGGGCCCGGTCTCGATCGCCTCAGCGCAGCGCCTGATCAGCCCGCCTCGGCCGAGGTCTGCGGATGGGCCGCTGCCGGTCGGGCACCCGACACCAGGCGATGCGCCGTGGCCAGCACCGGGGCTGCGAGCACGGCGGTCGCAGCCGCCAGAAAGAAGGGCATGTGGTCGTTGCTGTTCGCAGCGATGGTGCTGGCCACGAACGGAGCCAGGCCGGCCCCGAAGAAGCGGACGAAGCTGTAGGCCGCCGAGGCGACCGGGCGCGGCACCGGAGCCACATTCATCACGGTCCCCGTCACCAGAGTGTTGTTGAAGCCGATGAAGGCTCCGCTGATGATGACGCCGGCGATGAGCACCGGGCGGTCGTTGACCCAGATGCCGATTGCCGCCACGTCCAGGCTCATCAGGACCAGGCTGACGTAGAGGGATTTTGCGGTTCCCAGCAGGGACTGCGCCCTGGGGGCCACGAAGACGGCGAAGATCGCGACCAGGATGCCCCATCCGGTGTAGATGAAGCCCAGCGCGTGCACCGACACCCGCATGGGGTAGGGAGCGTAGCCCAGGATGGTGAAGAAGGCCCAGTTGTACAGGAGGGCCACCACCCCGATGGTGAGCAGCCCACGGTGGGCCAGGGCTTTGATCGGATCGGTGATAGATGAGCGCTGGGGTGGCTTGGGGGTCGGACCCAGCAGGGTGAGCACCAGGGTCAGGGCTATCGACATGAGCACGGTGACCCCGAAGAATGGCCCCCGCCAGCTGATGCCACCCAGCAGCCCGCCCACCAGCGGGCCCATCGCGATCCCGAGCCCCAGGGCAGCCTCGTAGAGCATGATCGCGGCGCCGAATCCGCCGCTGGCCGCGCCGACGATGGTCGCCAGAGCGGTCGCTATGAAGAGAGCGTTGCCGATCCCCCAGCCACCGCGGAAGACAACGATCTCGTTGACCCCGGCTGAGAGGCCCGCCAAGGCGCTGAAGACCACGATCAGGACCAGGCCCACGACCAGGGTGCGCTTGGCTCCAATCCGCGAGGACACCCAGCCGGTGATCAGCATGAAGACCGCGGTCACCATGAAGTAGCTGGTGAACATCAGTGAGACCTGGGCCTCTGTGGCATGCAGCTCGGTTCTCAGCAGGGGCAGGATGGGATCCACAAGACCGATGCCCATGAAGGAGACCACCGAGGCGAAGGCCACCGCCCACACAGCCCTGGGTTGGTGAAAGAGGTCCCCGCGCCGGACCGGAGCGTGACGGTCGCCAGCCTGGGGGGATCCGCCCCGGCCCCCGGTCAAGTTCCCACGCTCAGCTGCCCACGGACGTCCCCGGCCGCCATCTCGGTCACCGCCCCGTTGAGAAGTCGCCCAATGGCCCGGGCCACCACCACCAGCTGCTCCCGCTCGGTTGGCTCGATCTGGCGGACCAGCTCGAAGATGAGCGCTACCTGGGCCGCCCTGTGGCTCCTCAGTTTCAACCGGCCCGCCTCGGTTATCGAGACCTGCACAACCCGGCCATCCCTGGGGTCCTGGCGCCGTTCCACAGCGCCTCGCCTCTCCAGACGTCTGCTCAGCGCCGTCATCGATGGTTGAGCGGTGTGCTCGCGCTCTGCCAGGTGGCTGATGCGGCTCGGGCCCAAAAAACTCAAGGGTGGACAAGGTGGGCGACGCCGAGAGGCTAATGTCCCGCAGCCCCATCGATGCCGTACAGCTCACCGACGGCCTCTGCGTCCGCGTCCCGGGCGGGGCCCACCGTCGTGAACCCGCGGATCCTCGCGTCCGCGACAACGACCGCTGTCAGGGGGGCCTCGGGTCCTTCGGCAGGAAATGTGTAGCGCTTGTCCCACTCGGTCGGGTCGAGCCGAGCCAGATAAGCCTCAGGCAGCAGTCCCCGGTAGGCCGCCTGCCATGAGCTGACATGCACCTGCGCGACCGCCAGCTCATCTCCCGCAACAGCCCTACGCAACAGCATCTCCTCAGTATCGCCTGCCCACGGAAGGCCCGCTCACTAGTTACCCCTCGGCCCCGTCCTCGATCCTCAAGCAATCTGGCCGGAGCGGACACCATGCATGCTTGCCCGAGAAAGCACCGCTCGCCGAGCTGCCGGCCACTAGGCTCCGTCCAGAACGTCTGGGTCTGCGCCCCGTGACGCAGACTCGGAGGCGCGCTGAATCGGTGCTTATCGACGGTTAGCTGACGCCGTGGCGCTAGTCGATAGGACCACGCACGATGGGGCCGGACCGCTCCGGCGACTCTTGCACGGTTCGCCTGGGGGCCTGACGGCGCCGTTCGGCCGAGTCTTCTCGGTCCCAGCTTCTGGGCTCCCGATGCTCGCCCCGCTGGGCTCACACCGCTCCAGGGCTCGCGGCCAGGCGCCCAATCAAGCGGCCCCGATAGTCGTACCAGCCGGCTCGGCCTCGTACCGAGGCGAGCATGTCGCCCGCCGTCTCAGCACCGATGGCGAGGCGTACCTCCATCGCTGCTGGCAGCTCGTTGAGCATGGCGGAATGCTGCGCCCAGCCGGCCGGGACCTGTTCCCACACCTCGTAGGTATCCACGTACCGGGCGACCAGTCCGCAAGGCGCGCCCTCTGCCCCTTCGCGGCCACGTCTCTGGCCGCCTTGGTGTCGTCCGCCCGAGGCGGCCCCCATGTCGCCTGGCGTCATCGCTCAGGCCGCCTTGCCAGCCGTGCGGGCGGTCGCCTGGTCGCTGGCGGCCAGGATCGCTGTCACGTCCGAGCGTTCCCACGATGGGATGACCCGCACTAGTGCCCCGTCGCCGCCGAGCATCAGCGCCTCGAACATGCCGAGGGAGAAGATGTAGGCTGAGTCCAAGACGGCCACCTCACGGACCTGCTCGGACCAGCTCGCCTGTCCGGAGCGGTCCACCCCCCAGCTGCGGTGAGGCACGTCGAGCGGGCCGAGCATGCCGGAGAGATCCCGGAGTAGCTCCGCGCCTTGCAGGCCGCCGCAGTACAGCATCGCAGAGGTCGCGTCCAACAGCACCCTCGCCCCGTCTGCGCCGTAGCGGCGCACCAGCTGGTAGCGGGACTGCGCGTACCAGACGATCTGGATCCCCCGACCGCCGCCGTCGGCGGCTGTATTCGACGACGCGGGCAGCGGGCAGATGTTGGATAGCTCGTCGAGCACCAGACGCAACGGCAAGAACGACCGGACGCCATTCAGTTCCAATTGCACCTGACCTGCAATAGGCGGCTAGACTCTAGCTGGTCGGCGCCGCGACGGCGGGAAAGCGAAGGGTGAGAGCTTGGAGAGCCCACAGTTGGCTGAGACTCTGACGGACTCGGATCGGCAAGCAGAGCGAAAGCTGGCCCAGCTCTTCCATCTGACCGATCTGGTTCCGCTGTCCGTGTCCAGCGTCGGCCCCCTGTTCTCGGTGGCCGCGACAGGGGGGGTTATGGCCGCCGATGCGGGGTGGTGGACCCTGCCTGCGATTGCGATCCTGGCCTTGCCGTTTCTGGTGTCGAGCTTCGTGTTTCGCCTTCTGAACCAGCACTTCCCCCACTCCGGAGCGTCATACCACTGGTCGGCGAGGGTGATCGGAAGATCGGTTTCCCGATATCAGGCCTGGATTCTGATCCTCGCCTACTTCACCTCGATCCCCCCGATCGCCATCCCCGCCGGCAGCTACACCCTGGCCCTCATCGCCCCCCATTACCAGGCACCTCCCGTGGTGCACCTGGGGGTGACCCTCTTCTGGATTCTCTTCGCGGCCGTCCCCCTGCTCCTGGGCGGACGGCCGACCGCGCGGATCACCCAGGTGTTCTTCGTGCTGGAGATGGTGTCCCTGGCGACATTCGGGGTCCTGGGAGTCCTCAACTGGCACCGCATCAGCGTCCCCATTCACTTCGGCCCGCCGCCAATTGGCGGGATCCTAATCGTGGCGGTGGTCGCCGCCACCATCCTCGACGGGTGGGAAATCGACAGCTACGCGGCCGAGGAGTCGATGCGACCCCGAGCCCACCCTGGGGTCGGCGGCATCATCGGCGCCATTGGGGCCCTCTTGTTCTATGCAATCCTCTACCCCCTGATGCTGGGCGAGACCCCGCTCCACCTTCTCGCCAACTCCACCAACCCCCTGGCGATATGGTCAGCCCGCCTCATCCCCGGAGCCCCGTGGATCATGCTCATCCCCATCCTGGCCTCCACGGCCGGCGGGCTGTGGCTGACCACCTACATCCTCACCCGGGCCCTCTATGCGATGGGCAGGGAGCGGCTCATACCGCCTGTCTTCTCCCGGCTCAGCCGTCGCAATGTGCCTCACGTCGCGATCATCAGCAGCCTCGGACTGGCCCTGCTGGTGGTTGCGCTCCAGGTCTTCGTGACTTCACTGGGGTCCTTCTTCAACCTGGTCCTGTCGGCGGCAGGGTTCTTCCTCCTGGCGGAGTTCTTCCTGGACTCGGTGACAGCGACCGTGTTCCTCACCGTGGGTCACAGGCGCATGCCGGAGATGAACCTCAACCCCCATGCGCACCGCTGGCTGCGCGCCGGCGCCATCTTCTCCAGCATCGTCATGGGCGCCCTCCTAATCGCCTTCTTCATCTACGGGCCCAAGGCGATCGGGGATGGGATCGATCAGACTATCGCCATCCTGCTGGTCCTGGGCCTGGCATTCGCATGGTGGACAAAGCGTCGCACCACGGGCACGGTCACCTTCCAGGGCGGCGATGTGGACCGCCTCGGCAACCCGATCGAGTCGAGGCAGGCAGACGCCTCTGTGATATGAGCCCTGAGAGGGGCGACGACCTCCACCGCCCGGGCTGAGTGTAACCCTCCCTCGCAGCCTGCCGGTGCGCGTTCGATTGGTGCCGCGCAGGACCGGTCTGTCCGCACTGGGCGCGGTTCCCGATTCCCACCTGCCAGGCCCCCCACGTGGACACAGCCCGGGGCAGGCGGGCGGCCCCCGACGCGCTTCCACAGCTCCATCCCCACCGCAAGGCCCCCGGCCCTCCCGGGACCGCATCCGGGGCGATTGGGATCAAACGGGAAGGAGATGGCTAAACGAAGCTTGCTCAGCCCGATCCTGCACCGCCCCGCGGGCGGCCAGTTGTCTCAGGCGGGCACGGGCACCCGGGCGCCGGCCGCGCGGAGAGCCTCGTGGCACAGCTTGGTTATCTCAGCCGTCGCACCAGAGGTGAGCAGATCGGCCCGGAACAGGTCGTTGGTTAGCCCCACCACCTGGGCGCCGGCCTTGAGGTAAGCTGCCACATCCGCTATCCCGACCCCGCCGCTGACCCAAAGGGGTACGTCTGGCATGGGACCGCGAACCGCCTGAATGTAGGCCGGGCCACCGATCGGTGCCGCCGGGAACACCTTCACCAGGTCCGCTCCGGCGGCCTGCGCCTGAGCTATCTCGCTGGGTGTCGTCGCCCCCATCACCAGGAGCAGGCCAGCGGCATGGGTCATGGCCGCGACCTCGGGAACCAGGTACGGAGTCACCAGATACTGAGCTCCACTGTCGATCGCCTGTTGGGCCAGGTCGGCGTCGGTGATGGTCCCGGCTCCAACCACGCAGGCGGATCCAACCTCCTTCCCCAAGCGCGAGATGAGCTCAAAGGCTCTGGGGGTGCCCGATGTTATCTCGACCGAGCCCACCCCGGCGCGAGCTGCTGCCAGCACCGCCTGATACGCCTGATCCGCATCCTTCCAGCGGATGACCGCTGCAATGTGATTGGGGAAGAGCTCATTCACTCGGGCTGCGCTGCTGGTCATGCGTTCACTCCTAGTCGTTGGCTGCCGATCAAAATTTCAGGCTCTGGCGAGTCCTGGTCCGCTCCAGATGTCGCCAACTGTGAATCCCTCCGGGAACGGATCGTCCGCGTCCAGTACGTAGCGGGAGTGCCCGGTGACGAAGGCACGGCCGCTGATGGTGGGAATCACGGCTGGTCTACCACCTACCATGGTCTCACCTAGGAGCCTCCCGGTGAACACCGTTCCCAGGATTCCCTCATGCCGGAAGTCACGCTCAAGGGGAAGCATCCCGCGCGCGTGCAAGGTCGCCATCTTGGCGCACGTTCCGGTGCCGCACGGCGAGCGGTCGATCGCTCCCGTCCAGGTGTCGGGGCGGTCCCAGTCCAGCCGTCCGGTGGAGACCACGACCGCGTTGCGCTGGTCAGCGTGGGCGCCGCTGGAGGGCCCCGACAGCAGAGCGATCGTGGGACCCTGGATGCCCTGGTTCTCCGGGTGTGTTTGCGGCATCTGCTCTCTGGTCGCCACCTTGATCATCTCGCCGGCGCGCGCCAGCTCCTTGGCCATAGCCGGCTCCAGGGTGAGGCCGAGGTCACCGGCGTCCACCATCACGTAGATCATGCCTCCGAAGGCCACGTCGACCCGGATCGTGCCCAGTTCGGGAACCTCGACCTCCGCGTCCAGCGCCAGGACGAAGCTGGGTACGTTCTGAAATGTGATCCGCCGCGCCCGCCCCATCTCCACCTCGGCCTCGATCTCCACCAGCCCCGCCGGAGATTCGAGGGCGAAGCGGGTGATGGGCTCCTCCACCTCCACCATCCCCGTCTCGATCAGAGCCGTCGCCACGCAGATGGTGTTGGTTCCCGACATCGGCGGATACTCGACCTGCTCCATGATGATGAAGCCCGCCGCGGCTCTGGGGTCCGTGGGCGGCAGGATGATGTTGCAATTGGCGGCGGGATAACCCCGGGGCTCGCGCAGCATGCGCAGGCGCAATGAATCGAGGTGGGCCTCGAAGTAGCGCATCTTCTCGAACATGGTTCGCCCCGGGACGTCGGGAACGCCGCCGACCACCACCCGCCCGGGCTCTCCCCCGGCGTGCAGGTCTACGGCCCAGACGTCTCGGGCTGCGGGCATCAAGGTTTCAGAGCCGCTCGGCCACGCTCTGCCCCTGCAGGAAGAAGAGCAGGTAGTCGGGCCCTCCTGCCTTGGTGTCGGTGCCGCTCATGTTGAATCCCCCGAACGGATGCACGCCCATCTGGGCCCCGGTCGAGCGGCGGTTGATGTACAGGTTGCCCACCTGCATCAGGTCCTTGGCGTGGGCGATCCTGGCTGGGTCGCGGCTGAAATACGATCCGGTCAGCCCGTACTCGGTGTTGTTGGCGATGCGGATCCCATCCTCGAAGTCCCGGGCCCTGATCAGGGCCAGAACTGGACCGAAGATCTCCTCGGTGGCTATCCTGGCGGTCTCGGAAACGCCCCCGAAGATCGTGGGCTCGATGAAGTGGCCCAAGCCCTGGCCCTTGGCACCGCCGAGCAGCAGCTCGCCCTCCCCTCTGCCGATCTGCAAATAGTCGAGGATCTTCTCCTCCGCATCCCCGTCTATCACCGGCCCAACACTGACCCCCGGGTCTACCGGGTCGCCCATCCTCAGCCGCCCCGCGAGTTCCAGGACCTTGGGAGCCAGCTCGTCATAAACAGAGGCGACCACGATCGCTCGAGACCCAGCGGAGCACTTCTGGCCCTGGAAGCCGAAGGCACTCCGGGTGATGTCCAGCGCGGCCAGGTCGAGGTCGGCCGTCTCGTCGACCACAACCGCGTTCTTGCCTCCCATCTCGAGCTGAACGCGCTTCAACCAACGCTGTCCCGGATGCACCTTCGCCGCCCGCTCGTAGATCCGGATGCCAACCTCCTTGGAGCCGGTGAAGGCCACAAACCGGATCTTGGGGTGGTCGACGAGCGCCTCGCCCACCACCTCGCCAAAGCCGGTCAGCAGATTCAGGACCCCATCCGGCAGGCCGGCCTCCCGCAGCACGTCCGCCAGCCACCAGGCGGTCGTGCTCGCCGTCTCCGCAGGCTTGAGAATGACGCAGTTGCCCGACACCAGTGCCGCCGTGGTCATCCCGGTGGTCAGCGCCAGGGGGAAGTTCCAAGGCGAGATCACCGCGCCCACCCCGAGGGGGACGTAGCGGAACAAGGTCGCCTCCCCAGGCCATGGAGCCATCTGGTCCCGGGCGGGGAGCGCCATCGCCTGGCGGGCATACCACTCCATCAGGTCCACGGCCTCAGCCGCCTCCCCATCGGCCTCGTCCCACGGCTTGCCCACCTCGTAAACCATCAGGGCGCCCAACTCATGGCGCCGGCGCCGCACCACCTGAGCCGCCCGGAGGAGCAGGAGGGCGCGCTCCTCAACCGGCGTCCTGGACCAGCCCTCGAACGCCTTCCAGCCCGACTCGACCGCCTGCTCCACGTGGGCGGCCTGCGCGACCGCGTGGCTGCCCACCACCTGGTCGGGCCGGGCGGGGTTGTAGGAATCAAGGGCTTGCTTTGATTCCACCTCCCTGCCCGCGATGAGAAGGGGGTATCGACGCCCCAGCATCCCCTGCACTCGGGTGAGAGCCGCCTCGAAGTCGCGTCGATTCGACTCCTGAGCGAAATCCAGGGATGGCTCGCTGGTGAAGGGTGGGATGATCATTGACTGGGCTCCTGATGATTTGAATGCGTTTGGACGACTTCCGCTCCGGTCCACCAGCCGCTCAGCGGCGGACCATGTTGCGGGCGAGAAAGAGCAGGTTGGCCGGCCGCTCGGCCAGGCGTCGCATGAAGAACGGATACCAATGGGTCCCGTAGGACGTTGCCACGAGCACGGTGAAGCCTCGTGCCAGCAGGGACCTCTGCAACTGGGGCCTCACTCCGTAGAGCATCTGGAACTCGAAGCGGTCGTGGCCTATCCGATGCCTTTGAATGAAGCCGATGGCATGCTCGATCATGCGCTCGTCATGGGTCGCGATGGCGGTGTAGCCATCGCCCAGGAGAGCTGCCTCCATGATCCGCACGTAGTTGCGATCGACGTCGACCTTGCTCGGGTAGGCCACCTCCGCGCTCTCCAGATAGGCGCCCTTGACCAGACGCAGGTTGGGCGCCAGGGGCAGCAGAGAGTCGAGGTCGGCAGCCGTCCGGTATAGGTAGGACTGCAGGACCGCTCCCACATTGGTGAAACCCCCCTCCCTCAGCCTGCGGTACATCCTCAAGGTGGGCTCGACCCGGGCCGACTCCTCCATGTCCATGCGCATGAACAGGCCCAGCCCACGAGCCACCTCGAGCAGGTGCGACATGTTGCGCTCGGCCAGATCCTCATCGATGGCAAGCCCCATCAGAGTTGGCTTGATCGCCACGTTGGCGTTCAGCTGCTCGGCCGCCATCCGCTTCAGCAGCGCCTCGTAGTCGTCCACCGCGCGGGCCGCGTCCGCCTCGTTGTCAACCGCCTCGCCGAGCTCGGTGGCGTTGCACTTGAAACCCTGCTGGTTGAGGTCCTTGATGATCCTGATGCACTCATCCATGGTCTCGCCGGCGACGAAGCGGGAGGCTCCCAGGCGCATCCCGTAGCGGTTCATGAAACGCTCGGTGGCTCGGTTGTTGGCGGTGACTAGGATCGCTGCCCGGGCCGCGCTGTTCAGTGACAAGGTCGCTTCTCCTATCGATGAATCGAGCCGAATGGTTCAGGCGCCGGGACCTCCACGCCCACCCGAAATTCCGGTCTGATAGCGATTGTGCAGGCCATATGCGGTGCAGCCCACCTCCTCGTGCGCCTTGGAACCCCAACTCTGGGAATCAGCTTATCGCCTTGAGAGGCCTTGCCCGGGCCGGCCGGCCGCTGCATCTCTGACCGTGAGCCAAAGTCGACAGGGCTAGCCCGGAGGGGGCGCTCGGCCGGGGTGGTTGCTATTCAAGCGAGGCGCAGCTAATATTGTAGTCGTGACTACAGCAGAACCTGGTTCTAGCCCGGCCGGGGTGGGTGAACCAGCGGCCGCGGGATGAACCACAGGCGGCGACTTCCCCGAACCAGAACGGCGCGGACTCTGACCCGAACTCGTTCGCCGGCCCAAGGGGGCGCGCGACCGAGTTCGGCCCGAGGGGGCCGGTGGGCGGTCCTGGCGACCACCTCGCTGGCTCACTTCGTCAACGACGGAACCGTGTTCTTCATCCCGGTCATGGCCGACCTCTTGGCCAGTCACGGCCACCTGTCCGCTCCCGAAGTCACGGTGATGCTGACCGTCTTCTATTTGAGTTCGGCTATCGCCGGCATCGTGGTGGGACGGATGGCGGACCGGGCTGGCGGCCGGGGCGCAAAGATGGCCCTGGGAATCCTCGGACTGGCCGCCGGACTGATGCTGTTCTTCGCGGCGGTCCAGGCCAACGGTGAGGCGTTGCGGGCCACTCTGGCCCTGGTGGCAGCCCTGGTCGCGGGAGTCGGCAGCTCCGCCTACCACCCGCTGGGCGCCACCCTGATCACGGACTCCTTTACCCCAGCCAACCGCGCCCGAGCGCTCGGCGCCAACGGCGCGCTGGGAAGCCTAGGGAGGGCCCTGTACCCCACGATCTTCTTCTTCGTCACCGGGCTCGTGGCATCACAGGCCTCCGCCGTGGTGGTCTTCGCGGTCGTCGCCGCCGGAACCGCGGCCCTGCTCTGGGTCGCCCGCACTGATGTCCCAACAAGGGATGCGCCGCGCGCGGTGATCGCACCCCAGGTCAGACCGGGGTGGCTGGACAGGAATGTGGCGATCTTGACCCTGGTTTCGCTGCTTCGATCGGTCGCCTTCACGGGCATGGTGGCGTGGCTGCCCACGTACTTCACCAGGGAGAGAGGCCTTGGGCTTTCAACCCAGCTGGGGCTGATGGTGACCCTGCTGTACGCGGGGGGAATAGTCGGTCAGCCGGTGTTCGGGCTGCTCGCCGACCGTGTTGACAAGCGCCTGATGCTAGCCGCAGCAACTCTGGGGGCGGCTGCCACCACGTTCGGCTACCTCCACACAGGAGGCGCCTTGGGGCTGGCGTTACTGGGCGCCTTCGGGGTGTTCAACTTCAGCGGGTTCCCACTGCTCATGTCGCTGGTGGCCGACTACGTTCCCGAGGGTGGGTCCACCACCGCCAACGCCTTCGTCTGGGGACTGGGGTCCACCGGCGGCCAGGCCCTGGGCCCCTTGGTCATCGGCCTGCTGGCTCTTAGCTCCTACCGCAACCTCGCCAACTCGTTTGAGATCCTGGCGGTTGTCGCAGTGGCGGGCCTAACCGGCCTGTTCCTCATGTCCAACAGCAAGCGCCACTCCAAGCCGCAGCTGTTCGGCTGACCGGGCCCGCGCCCCTTCGTCAGTGACGGTCAGAATCGCCGCGGCCACCCTGCCGCAGGATGCTCTCGATTACGTCGTGGCCCGGGGGTCGGCGGGGAACGGTGCGCCGGGAACTGGTCTTGCGGCGCTCCTGACGAGGGTTGAGCATGTGGGCCTCCTGCTTACGCCACACCCGCTCGATCAGGACCCTGATCTCGACCCCATCCTCAACCGGAATCTCGTGAGCAGCCAGCGAACGCACCACTCCCTCCGGCAGCGCGGGGGCCTCGCTCAGATTCAGCTGCTCCAGCGCCTCCAGGATGTCATCCAACCGGCGCAGTCTCTCCCGCCGGTCGGTCTTCTCCTCGGTGACCGCCATCACAGCTTTGATTATGTGACCTTGCGCAACCACTTGGCAAAGGGGCCGTATCTACAGGGGCCCGTTCGGTCGCTCCGGGGCTGGCCCCTTAGGTCCATCTCCCGCCTGATCGCATGCGGTCGTCGCCATCACCGGGCCGGCCCTCCGGTCCCGCGTCATCAGCCGCTCGAGGTGCCCCTGAAGTTAGCCCCAGGCCCGGTGGCCGCCCGCGCCCGAGCCAAGGGGACCCTACCGTCGGGGGCGGAGGTGGTTGACCTCTGCCTCTCAGCTGGCCTCCGCCTCGGGACGCAGGTCACCACGGGACTCCTCGTAGAACCCTAGCCGCGCCACCCAAGATTTGATCCCCTTGGGGGCCCACCAGTTGAGCGGCCCCAGCAGCCTCATGAGCGCGGGGACCATGACCCCCCGGACCAGGGTCGCGTCCACGGCGACAGCGATGGCCATCCCGACCCCTAGGATCTGGATGTCGAGGACGTGCCCCAGGGCGAAGGCGGCGAACACCGTGATCATGATCAGGGCCGCCGAGCTGATCACGCCTCCCGTGGCCGCCAGCCCCTCCGCCACGGAGCGCCGGTTGTCACCGGTCTCCAGGTAGCGCTCCCTGATCCTGGTCAACAAGAAAACCTCGTAGTCCATCGAGAGGCCGAACAGAATCGCAAACATCAAGACCGGGTCGGTCGCCGTGATCGAACCGGGAGGTGTGAATCCGAGGATGTTCGACAGGTGGCCCTCCTGGAAGATCCAGACCATGGCTCCGAAGGCGGCGCTGATCGAGATCATGCTCATCAGCACCGCCTTGATCGGCAGTACCACCGAGCCAAAGGTCAGGAATAGAACCAGAATCGTGACCACCACCACCAGTAGAACCGCCCACGGAATCGTCTTGGCAAAGGCGTTGATGAAGTCGACCGACTGGGCGGCGCCGCCCGCGAGCAGGGCCTCGGTGCCGGCTGGGCCGGGAATCGCCCTGATCGCATGGACCAGGCTGGCTCCCGCCCTGGAGTCCGGGCCGAAGCTGTTGGCAACCTCGAACTGGGCGATCGGCCCCCTGATATTCGAGTTGATGTAGCCGTTGACGGCGCTGGGACGCGACGCGGCGGGAAGCTGAAGCTCCTTGAGATAGGCCGCCTGGGTCAGGCCGGGCGGAGGGCTGAGGACGCCATCTATGCCCTCGACCCCGGGCAGAGCCCGAATCTTGGCCAGGTAGTCGCTGAGGGCCGCTTCCTGGACGGAGTTCAGGCGTGCGCCGAGGTCACGGCCATAGCGCAACACCAGATTCATGTCGTCGATTCCTCCCGCCTGGGGGAAGGAGTCGGCGAGGATCGCGTAGCCGGTGTGAGCCGGGCCCTGGGGAATCTCGCTCACGCTGCTTCCCGTGGACAGGCGGAGGCTGAGAAAGGGGGTGCCCGCGGCGAGCAGGATGACCGCGATGGGCAAGGCGATCGCCACGGGGTGGCGCATCACCCGGGTGGCCACCCATCCCCAGAAGCTGGAGTGATGATCCGCGGGAGAGCTGGCCTGATGGAGGCTGCGCCGGAGGCTGAACTTGTTGATCCTTGGCCCCAGCAGCGCCAGCACCGCCGGCAGGGCGGTCAGGGCGAAGAGCAGGGTGCAGGCGACCACCACAACCCCGCCGATTCCCATGCTGGAGAGCGCCGACGTGGGAAACAGCGTCAGAGAGCTCAGTCCCACCGCGACTGCGGTGCCGGAAATGGCAACCGCCTTGCCGGCGCTCGCCGTGGCCGCGATGACGGCGGTGTTGACGTCCGAGTGGCTGAGCTCCTCGCGATACCGTTTGACGAAGAAGAGCGAGTAATCGATCGACAGGCCCAGGCCGACGATGGTGGCGACATTGGTCACGAAGATCGACATGGAGATGTGTGCCGAAAGCAGACCGATGATTCCCAGGGCCGTCGGCACCGCTATCCCGGCAATCAGGAGGGGCAGCAGGGCTGCCACCACGGACCCGAAGACGATCAGCAACAGCAGCAGGGAGATCGGCAGGGCGATCAACTCCGCCTTCTTGAGCTGCTTCTCCAGGGCACTGTTGTAGAGCGCGTCGATCGCCGGTGCGCCCGTGACCCACATCTGCAGGCCAGCCGGTCTGACCAGGTACGACTCCAGCTTCGGCAGCTGGTCGGTCGCCTTGGTCTCGCTGAGCTTGAGGTTGACGACCGCGAACGTGTCGTGTCCTCGACCGCCTATGAAGAGGGCCTGTCCGGTGTTGCTGTAGTCCAGCACGCCTGCGACCTCAGGAAGCCCGGCCAGGGGCTTGAAGCTGGCTTCAACCTTGGCCTGGACCGCCTTGCTGGCGGCATCGGGGCGAGGACTCCTATACACCAGCAGGAGCTGGGTCGTGGCCGCCCCGAAGTACTTGGTGAGAAGGCTGGTTGCGCGCTGGCTGGGTGAACCCGGCACCGTGAACCCCCCCGCCGAGAGCTGGCCGCCGAAGGGACCCGAGAGGCCCAGCATCAAGAGCATCAGGGCGATCGCCGCCAGCGGGATGATCCGGCGGTGGCGGATGTCGAAGCGGCCCAGCCTTGAAAACATCGGCTCTTCTCCCAAGCTCTCTGTGGTGGTTCGCGTGGGCCATGAATGAATGTTCATTCATGTAGACTGCAAGGGTAGCAGGTGGGCGTTCTGCGAGAGCAGCGGGAGAGTGAAGATCGTCGGACCAGCGACTGGGGGACCGTCCCACGCCGACCTTGTGCGCCAGCGGATTCTGGAGGGGGCGAGCCGCGCCTTCGCCAGATCAGGTTTGCAGGGCACCAGCGTTCCCGACATAGCCGCCGAGTGCGGCATCTCCGTCGGACTGCTGTACCGCTACTTCGGGAGCAAGCTCGAGCTCTACACGGAGATCTGCGGCGCCGAGGCCGTGGCCGAGGCGGAGGGTCTGCGGCTGGAGCTCTCCCGGATCGCCGACCCGCACCTGCGGTTGGGGCGAGCCGTCGACTACTACCTGGCCCGCCTCTCGCCCGAGGGGGGCGCCGGGCTTCTTCTCAGCGCACTGGCGGAGGCCCCCACCAACGAGCTGGTGCGGACCTCCCTGCGGCTGAGGCGAGATGTGATAAACAGCTTCATAACAAGCTTCATCGAGGGCCGCATCGCGGCCGGGGAGCTCCCCGGCGACCTGCCGGTGGCCCGCTTGGCCAGGGCGATCGCCATGGCCCTGGACGGCGCCTTGGTCGAGTGGGCCGTGGCCGGAGGGGAATTGGATCGCAGTGCCGTTCGCGAGGCCATCCTGGAGTTGGTGGGGGCGCTGCTGAGAGCAGCTCGCGATCAGCCGGCCAGGCCGGCCGCCGCCAGCGCCTGATCCAGATCCGCCAGCAGGTCCGCTCGCCCCTCTATCCCTACCGAGAGGCGCACCAGGCCCTCCGGCAGATACTCCTCCCCGTGCCAGCGCCCCCGTCGCTCCAGCAGGGACCCAACCGATCCCAGGCTGGTGGCATTGACCCACAGCCTGGTCGCCGAGCAGAAGCTCTCAGCCTGCTCCGCCCCGGCCTGCAGCTCGATGGAGACCATCGCCCCGTATCCACCGGCGAGGCGTGCCGCCGCCAGCTCGTGCTGCGGATGGGCCAGGAGACCGGGATAGTGCACCCGCCCTATCGAGGCCCGGCCCGACAGCTGTTCCGCCAGCCACCGGGCGGTCTCCATCTGACGCCTCAATCTGACGTCCAGGGTCTTCAGCCCGCGCAGCGCGAGCCAGGCCTCGAGCTGGCCGGGGCAGGCGCCGAAATCGGTGCGGTGCTGACGCAGGCGGGTGAGCAGTTCGGGATCGCTGGCGGCGACCACTCCCAGCATCAGGTCGTCGTGCCCACCTATGAACTTGGACGCGGAGTGCGCCACCAGATCAGCCCCCTGGGTGAGCGGCTGGCACAGAAGGGGTGTGGCCAGGGTGTTGTCCACCGCCAGCAGGGCCCCCGCGGCGTGGGCCGCCGCCGCCGCCGCCGCCAGGTCGGGCACCGTGAGCAGCGGATTGCCCAAGGTCTCGAGCCACACGAGCGCGGCGCCCCGGGAGGCCCCGGTGAGCTGCTCCAAATCGGTGGCGTCCACCATTTCCACGCGGCATCGGCCGCTGGCCACCAGGCTCTCCAGCAACAGCCGGCTGCCGGTGTACGAGTCCCTCGCGATCACCACCTTGGATCCGAGGGGCAGGAGGTCGAGCACAGCCGCCACCCCGGCCATTCCCGAGCTGAAGCTGACGCAGCCCGGCGCTTCCTCCAGGTCTGCCACTGCCGCCTCCAGGAGCGCCCAGGTGGGGTTGTGGTCCCGGCCGTAGCTCAGGCCCAGCTGATTGGCGTGGTCGAAGGTGGCCGAAACCGCCAGTGGAGGAGCGACCGCGCCCGTCCTCTCATCGCGAAACCCAGAGCCATGCACGACCCGCGTCGCCGGAGAGAGTCCGCTTTCCGTAGGCGCCCCGTCGCTCATCCCAATTCCTCCCTGTTGCGCTGCAAAATCCCCTCCGCCATGCGACGGGTGGCCTCATCGACCATCTCCTCCCCCAGCCGCGACGCGCCGCCCCTTCCGGCCACCTGCTCCAGCACCTCTCGGGCTCTCAGCACCTGCGCCGCGCTGGGAGCCAGGAGCCGATTGATGGTGGCGACCTGACTCGGGTGGATCGCCCACTTGCCGTCCAGTCCGAGTGCCGCCGCCCGCCGGCAGGCGAGATCAAGACCCGGCTCGTCGGAGAGGGCCGAGTAGGGTCCGTCAACCACCTGCAGGCCCCTGGCCCTGGCCGCAACCGCGATCCTGAACAGGGGGAAGTGCCAGATGTCACCGGGATACCCGTCGGGCTGACCGCCGATCGTCGTGTGCGGCATGCCCATGGCGGCCGCGAAGTCCCCCGGCCCGAAGATCAGGGCCTCCAGGCGAGAGGAGCAGGAGGTTAGGGCGGGCAGGGCCTCCAGACCGGCCGGGTCCTCTATCTGGATCTCCAGCCCCGTGCGGTGGTCGCGGTCCTGCTCCAGCGCCTCCAGGCAGTGCTCCACGAACCCGATCTGAGAGGTCCTGGACACCTTGGGAATGACCAGACAGTCGATGCGGTCTCCGACGTGCGGAATCAGCGCGAGAAGGTCCCTGAGCGCTTCCGGCCCGCCCACGGCGTTGATGCGCACGGCCACCGTCCTCTCACCGAAGTCGGTGGACTCGAGGAGGCGGACGACCTCCTGGCGCGCCCTGGACTTTGCCCCGGGGTCCGGGGCGACGGCGTCCTCCAGGTCGAGCACCACCTCGTCCGCCGGCAAGGTGGCGGCCCGGGTCACCATGCGCGGGTTGCCTCCAGGAGACACCAGCACGCAGCGCCGACTTCGATTCACCCGGGAGTGCTGCCGCCCTCGTCGCCGCCCTGGCCAAGCCGACGCATGAGATCCTCGATCATGCGGCGGGCCTCCGGGTCTTCCAGCAGCCGTTCCTGGAAGGCCTCAGCCGCGTGACGGATCTGAGGGTCATCCATCAGTCGTTCCTGCATCTTTGTGAATTGGTCCATCATGTCCTTGGCGGCGGTCTCCTGGGCGACCTGCAGCAGCACCGGCTGGGAGGCGGCGGCGACCACCGCCTCCAACTGCTGGCGGATCATCTCAACCCCCTTGCAGCCCAGGCATTCCCCCCTGAGCTGGCAGTGGCAGATCTGGCGCTTGAGCCGGTCCAGCTCCGTGTGAACCCCGCTCAGGTCTATCGGTTCTGCCACATCGCCTAGGTTACACAGAAACCGTCAGGGCAGAGGATTCAAGGGCCGCCGAGCCCTGATCAGGGCCTGCCAGTAGCGGTGATAGAAGCGACCTTCGCGCCATTGGGGGGTGAGCTGTCCCATGACCGCGGCCGGCGCGGTCTCGTAGTAGTCGAGCAGGCGCCGCCGCTCACGGGGTGCGACCCCAGCCCGGTCAAACCACTCCAGGATGTCCTTTTCCTGCTCCACCCTCTCCGCCAACTCGACCGTGAAGCCCAGCGCCAGCAGCAGCGCACGCCACTCCTCAAGGGCTCGGCTGCGGAAGTGGGAGCGATCCCGCCCCGCCTCCACGACCTCCAGCCAGTCGCGCACCACAGGCGGCGGTGAGCAATCGCTGATGGCGAAGACGCCCCCCGGGACCAGGACTCTGTGGGCTTCGGCAAGGGCCAAGAGGAGGTGGGGGAAGTGGTGGGGAGCGGATCTGACCAGCACCCGGTCAAAGGTCTCCGACGGGAACGGCAGCTCCTCCGCGTCGCCGAGGACGAAGGTGACGTTGCGGGCCTCCTGGGAGGCTCCCAGAGCACGGGCGCGGTCCAACATCTCCTCGGCGCGGTCCAGAGCGACGACCTCGCGCACCAGGGGTGCGGCGGCCATGGCTACGTGGCCGGACCCGGTGGCCAGGTCGAGCACGCGGTGATTCGGCTTTAGGTCGCAGATTGAGATGAAGCGCGCCAAGAACACGGGGTCGGAGCGCGCCTCACCGGTGTGATACGCCTCCGCCACCCGCGAGAACTGGTCCCGGCTGTCGCCGGGCCCTCCCGCGGGCGTCAGCTCCCCGGCCCAGTTCACAAGGGGTAGCCGGCCAGCAGTGTGTCCAGAGGAATGGGATCGAGCGACTGCGGTCCCCCGAAACGGACGTCAATCTCCGCGTCGAGGTCCTTGATCAGGTCCCGCAGCGGTGCCAGATCCGACTCGGGAGCGGTGTTGCCGCAGTAGGCCCCCACCAGCCGGCCGTCGTCGAACAGAGCCACCCCGGTGCCCGCATCGGACTGCACCACCAGCCCGCCGCAGGCCGAGCGCTTGCTGAGGTAGCTGCGCAGACCGTCCATGTTGATGAACATCGCGCCCAAGCCGCGGAAGTGGACCGGCGCATGCAGCAGAAGGCCCAGCCCACGAGCGATCTCGCGCGGGTATGTGATCACGTTGAGGATGTCCTGGCTGTTGGGAAAGCTCGGGAAGGACACCCGGTTGGTGGTTGTCAGCCGTCCCTGGGAGTCAGAGGCCACCGCCACCACGTAGCCGTCAACCAGGACTATGTAGCTGTTGCGGTCGTCCAGCGAGGCCACGTGCATGACTCCGGTGTGGCCCTCCCCGGCAAGATGTCGCAGCAGGCGGGCTGGGTCGGTGAACCCGGAGCGAAGGTTGCGGAAGAGGACGTCCCCCTCGGGGAGCGGGAACGCGCGAGCGTCGGCCACCAGAGCGGCGGCTCCCACGTGGGGAGAGGGCTCCTCGAAGTGGTAGATCGGGGCCGGCTCGGCGACCGGCTCCGGAGCGGTGATCTCCCACGAGGCCTGGGAGACGGCCGATACCTCGGCGTCGGGCTCGTAGGCCTCGAAGGTCTCGGTTGGAGCCTCCACCTCGAGCAGATCCTCGGAGGCCTCGGCGGCTTGGGATGGGGCCTCCGGCTCTCCGACCAGGTCAGCGGGGGTGGCGCTCGTCTGGGCCCATGGCTCATCCAAGACCGGCTCCTGGTCGGCTGCCGGCACCTCTCCAAAGTGAGCTTCCCCAAAGCCGGCATCGGCAGCCGCGGGCTGGCCCGAGGCTGCCCAGGGCGGTGTGGGCTCAGCGGTCTCCGGCCAGCCGTCGGCCTCTTCGCCCGCAACCTCCTGCGGGACAGAGGCCTGGCCAAACGGGCTGACATCAGCATCCACATCCCCGGCCCATGGCGACAGGGCTGGCGCATCGTCGCCCGACCCGGCGCCGAAGGATGGGAAGCCCGCCTGGGAGAGAGGGCTGGGAGTCCAGGCGGGCAGGTCCTGCTGCTCGCCGGCCGGCTCGAAGGCGAAGGGGGAGGGTTCCGTCTTCGGATCTTCTGGCACGGTGGTGGACCAGCTGGACCCGACCGGTGACGACCCCAACCCGGGATCCACCTCGGAGCGCTCATCGTCGGTGAGCCCGGAGGGGACCGGCTCGATCTGCTCGGTGAACTCCTGAGGGAGGTTCTCTCCCCCCGCGCTCACCGGCTCCTCGGGGCCGCCGTCACCCTGGTCCTCGGCAGCTTCGGACCCGGTCTGATCCGCCGGGACCACGGACCCCTGGTCCTTGTCCTCATCCCTGCGCCGACCGAATACTCTGTGCAGCGGCAACTCCTCTGGCTCGGGGCGGCGGAGCGGCCCCCGGGAACCGGATCCCGCCGCGATCGGAACGGGCACCAGCTGGGGTGGCCGAAATCCGTCGGCAAGAAGGTCGCGCAGCCTGCGCAGAAAGCGGGGGCCACCAGCCGAGGCCTGGTGGGTCCCGGCGGCCAGTTGGTTCTTCTTCATGGCATCAGCTCCTGTGGAGCCACAGCCCCTCCTGCGCAGGGCGGGCAGAGGACTGGGCGCGGAGGCAACTCACCCGCGAAGTGTACGCAACAATCCGCTCCGGTGGCGCCACCTTCCTGGTTGCAGCCGCCCTGCCCTATCTCAGGCTGGCGCGGGCGCCCCTCCGGGAAGGGGCCTGCCGGCTCCTGGGGAGAACCCCATGCGTCTCAGCCAGAGTTCGGGGCGGCGGACCTCGCTCCATCCGGGAAGACTCTCCGGGCCCGCCCACACCCGATCCAGCGCGGCCTGACCCCCGACCTCCTGGATCGCGCGCAGAAACCGCTCCCCCTGCTGGTACTGCTGCAGCTTGAAGCCGACCCCGGAGATGAGCAGCATGAGCCTCTCCATAGAACTGGGCTGCTCGTGGCGGCGGTGGAATGCCTCGTCCAGGGTGTCAAAGTCAGGAATGTGGCGGCGGCCCGCTTCGCGCATGATGAAGTTGCCGTGCCCCTCGAGCACCGCCATGACCGCCTGGACCCTGCCGATCAGGGCCAGCTGGGGTCTGAGGTTGCGGGCGGTCCGGATGATCTCCTCGACCCCCTTCGCCCCTTGGCCCTTGGGCAGATGGGTCAACTCCTCCACCATCCCGGTTAGGTGCGGTGCCAGCCAGGGGTGCATCTCGAATTGCCAGGCGTGGGTGAGCTCGTGCAGCATCAGCCAGCGCCGCAGCGAGTCGATCGGGAGCTGCGACTTCTCCGCGAACTCCCGTACGTTGGGCTCGACGATCAGCAGCGCCGGGGTGGGCAGATCCTGCTTCTCCGAATCCTTGAAACTCAGCACCGGGTCGTACTGCCCGAGGACCCTGCGCCCCATGTAGCCCAGAAGACCGCCCAGATAGAGGCTGGTGGGGACCCTCATGAGCGCGGAGGGCCGGAAGTTGCCGAGCGCCCCCTGCGCCCGTTCGACCGGCACCACCATCCGCTTCATCATGGCGAGGTTCTGATCGAGGAAGCCGTGCCGTCCCACGGCTCTGACCCTCCCGAAGCTGTTGCCCTGAGCGCTCGTACCACAGGCTTCCGCGATCAGAGGGACCAGCTCCGCCACCAGGGGCTCATAGTCAAGAGCCACCGTCTGGGCTTGGTCGGCACCATCCGGCCCCACCCGCTGGTAGGCGGTGCGCCGGGCCATTTCCCAGTCGAGCATCGAGTCGTCGGAAGCCGGCCTCATCTTGGAGACGCTCCGCTCAGCTGCGATGGCCACCCCAGCCGCCACGGCGGACCAGGCCAGCACCGACTTCAGGTCGGGCATGAAGGGATCATATGCCGATGTCAGCCTGGGGGCGGCGCCTGAACGCCAGCTCCCTCCCCACGAACTCGAACCCGAGCGCGTGGTACAGGGATGAGAGCTCGGGGTCTCCAAAGCACAGAACCGGCGTCAATCCCTGAGCCAGGGCCTCCGCTGTCGCCGCCGCCACCACCGCGGTCGCCGCGCCGCGCCGGCGCATGGCCGGGTCGGTCGCAACGCCGCCGACCTCCACCGCCGTCCCGAACGACTTCGTCCACCGTCCGGCAGCCGCCGGACGGCCATCCACCTCGACCACCCAGGTGCGCTGTTGCTGGATCCGCTCAGCCCACTGGGCGGCGCTGTCCAGCCTCATCCAGGGCACTGGGTCGTAAATTCGCCTCAGCTCCTCCGCGTCGGCGATCTGGGCCGGTCTGGCTGCCAGGGGTTCGCGACCAGACAGCCTCAGGGTGGATGCGACCGTCATTTCCCTCACGTGCACATCGAAGTCGCCTCCCGGGGCGGCAGGCAGATGGGACTCGAGGCAGGAGAGGCGCTCCATCGATGACCCCTGCTGGCTGAGCAGGTCGGCAGCCGCGGGCAGGTCCTCCCTGAGGGGGACGAAGAGCTCCGTGCGGCCCTTGTGGATCACGGCCAGGGCTCTCACCTCCTCGGCGGATCCTCTCAGAACCAGGAGCCGGTGCTCGGCGGACTCAGCCTCAAGCCGCCGCAGGGTGTCGCCGAGGTGCAGCCCGGCCCAACCCTGGGCCAGAAGAAAGAAGCCCACGGCGTCCCTCTCCTCCTGGGTGCGCACGCGCTGGAAGTGCGCCCGCTGGGCGACCGGATCAGACACTCCTGACATGATCCTCAACCCGCCCCACCTCTTGCTCTGGCACTTTGGCGCCCCTCCTGCTAGCACTCGGGGCTCGTGAGTGCTAAAATGACGCCACCGAGTGATCACCTTGATCAAGTGGGGACATTGAGGAGAAAGAGCATATGCCCAAGCAGCTGCTATTCGACACGGAGGCACGGGCCGCGCTGAAGCGGGGGGCCGACAAGGTCGCCGACGCGGTCCGGATCACGATTGGCCCCAAGGGCCGCAACGTGGTCCTGGACAAGAAGTTCGGCAGCCCGACAATCACCAACGACGGGGTGACGATCGCCAAGGAGATCGATCTGGAGGACCCCTTCGAGAACATGGGGGCCCAGCTGGTCAAGGAGGTCGCCAGCAAGACCAATGACATCGCCGGCGACGGCACCACGACCGCCACGGTCCTGGCCGCAGCGATGATCAACGAGGGGCTCCGCCACGTGGCCCACGGGGCGAACCCGGTGCAGGTCAAGGCGGGGATCCAGAAGGCCGTCGACCTGGTTGTGGCCGACATCAAGAAGCACTCGGTATCCATCAGCGAGCGGGAGAAGATCGCCCAGGTGGCATCGATCTCCGCCGCCGACCCCGGCATCGGCGAGACGGTCGCGGACGCGATGGAGAAGGTCGGCAAGGACGGGGTCATCACGGTCGAGGAGTCCAAGGGCATCGAGACCGAGCTCGACCTGGTGGAGGGGATGCAGTTCGACAAGGGCTACATCAGCCCCTACATGGTCACCAACACCCAGGCGATGGAGGCGGTCCTGGAGGACCCCTACATCCTGATCACCGACCGCAAGATCTCTGCGATCGCGGACCTGCTGCCCGTGGTCGAGAAGATCCACCAGTCCGGCAAGCCCCTGCTGGTCGTGGCTGAGGACGTCGACGGGGAGGCGCTGGCCACCCTCATCGTCAACAAGATCCGGGGCATCTTCACCGCGGTTGCGGTCAAGGCGCCGGGCTTCGGCGACCGCCGCAAGGCCATGCTGCAGGACATCGCAATCCTCACCGGCGGCACCGTGATCAGCGAGGAGTTGGGACTCAAGCTGGAGAGCGTCCAACTCGGCCAGCTGGGTCGCGCTCGCCGGGTCAAGGTCACCAAGGATGACACCACCTTGGTCGAGGGAGCCGGCAGCGGAGACGCCATCAAGGGCCGGATCGAGCAGATCAAGGCTGAGATCGAAAAGTCGACCAGCGACTGGGACAAGGAGAAGCTCCAGGAGCGTCTCGCTAAGCTCGCCGGTGGAGTCGCCGTCATCAAGGTCGGCGCCGCCACCGAGACCGAGCTCAAGGAGCGCAAGCACCGCATGGAGGATGCCGTCTCGGCCACCCGTGCGGCGGTGGAGGAAGGCATTGTCCCCGGAGGCGGCACGGTGCTGCTGCTGGCGCAGGCGGCCCTCAAGGACGTCAAGCTCGAAGGCGACCAGCAGATCGGGGTGACCATCGTGCGCCGGGCGCTCGAGGAGCCCGCGCGGCAGATCGCCAACAACGCTGGCGCCGAGGGCTCAGTGGTGGTGGAGAAGGTGCGCAGCCTTCCCGCCGGCCAGGGCTACAACGCCTCCAACGGCGAGTACGTCGACATGGTCAAGGCTGGGATCATCGACCCGACCAAGGTGACCCGCTCGGCGGTCCAGAACGCGGCTTCCATCGCCGGGCTTTTGCTGACGACCGAATCCCTGATCACCGACATTCCCGAGAAGAAGGGGGCGGCCGCGCCGCCAATGCCGGAGTACTGATCGTCCCTCAAATGATGGGATGAAGTGGAAGGGGTGGCCGAGAGGCCACCCCTTCTTCGTTTGTTGAGGATGGCGGAGCCAGACCCGGGTGCCTCCGGCTCCGCAGGACCCGCTCATGGCGGACAATGGCCCGGTCCCATGGCTCTGCTCACCCTCCTCACCGACTTCGGTACCGCCGACGGCTACGCGGGTGCCCTGATCGGCGCGGTGCTGCGGGCCGCGCCCCAGCTGCGGGTAGAAACCATCACCCACGGGGTGCCGCCCGGGGACATCGGCGCCGGCAGCTACTGGCTGGCGGCTTCGGCGCCCGCCTTCCCCGACGGGACTGTCCACTGCGTGGTCGTCGATCCCGGAGTTGGCACCGACCGGCCCTTGGTGGCCTGCGAGATCGACGGGCAGCTGGTGCTCGCCCCCGACAACGGCCTCCTCCACTTCCTGTGGCAGCGTGGACGGCAGCGGCGGGCGGTCAGGGTGGACCTGGCGCGATATCGGCCTCCCGTGCTCAGCCCGACCTTCCACGGCCGGGACCTCATCGGACCCCTCGCCGCCCGGATGGCCCAGGGGGCACTGAAGCTTGAGGCTCTGGGGCCGCGACTGCACAGCCCCCAGCTGATCCCAGAGTTCCTGCCCGAGGGTGATGAGACCGGCACCGGCGCCAGGGTGGTGGCGGTGGACCGGTTTGGCAATGTCATCACCGCGGTGGCCAGAACCCCTTGGTACGCACCCGTTCCCGCCGCGGTACTGCTACCGTCCGGGCGGCTGGTGAGCCAGGTGGTCACCACCTATGCCGAGATAGATGGGGATGTGGGAATCCTGTGGAACAGCGCCGGGCACCTGGAGCTCGCGGGCCGGGGCAGCAGCGCGGCCGACGGCCTGGGGGTCAAGCCGGGGGACCATCTGCGCGTGCTCTGGGAGGGCGGGGCTGGGGAGCTTGCGCCCCAGACGGCGGAGGCTTCCTCCCTATGACCGTGAGGGCCGCGTCGAGAGACCAGGCGCGAGCGCTTGACTCCGCCGCCCTGGCGGCGGGGGTGCCGGGGCCGATGCTGATGGCGGTTGCCGGATTTCAGACGGCGCGACTGGCTCAACGCCTGCTGGGGGCGGCACTCGTCCCGAGGGGCAGCGTGGCGGTGTTCAGCGGCCGCGGGAACAATGGCGGGGATGGGCTCGTGGCCGCGCGCCACCTGGCGCTTTGGGGGGTCGGGGTCCGCTGCCTGTGGATGGGCGCCCCAGGCGGGGCGGTCCAGCCGGACCTGGCCTCGGCGGTCACCGCCAGCGGCGCAGCTCTGAAAAGCCTTGCTCCGGGCGGTCTTCAGGTCCAGGAAGATGCCGACTGGGCACTGGAAGGCGTGGATCTCATCATTGACGCTCTTTTGGGTACCGGAGCTGCCGGTGCGCCCCGCGGCGAGATCGCGGCGTTCATCCGCAGAATCAACCGCAGCTCAGCCACGGTGCTGGCGGTGGACCTCCCCAGTGGGCTGGACGCCGACTCCGGAGTGGCCTTGGGGGACTGCGTCAGGGCCGACCACACCCTGATGATGGGGGTCGCCAAATTGGGCTGCGAGCAACTCTCTGCTCGCCACTGGGTCGGCCACCTCTGGACGGCCGACATTGGGATCCCAAAACAGTGCTACCTGAACTGTGAATTGGAACCTCCCTCAGGACTCGGCCCCGACCCCTTTTCAGGCTGAGCTTTTGGGAGGGTTGGTCCCGGCTTCCGGTGGGCCGGCCAGAACGGCTCTCTCAGACGGCCGCCGGGCGATTGTTGCCAGGGCGCCCATCCGACCAACGGTGGAGAACTCGCTCAGCGCAGGGCGGCGCCCACTGGTGACGAGATGGTGCTCCCAGGCGGCGAGGATCCTGGTCAGCACTCCTCCTCCCTCAAGACGGCCACCGCCTTGAGGGAGTCCGGATAAACGGCCCAGCTCGAGGCCGTCATCGATGACGGCCTCGACACCCGCGCTCCAAGGGACAGTCGCCCCGGCTCGATCGCCGGCCCCGAGAACTCATAGCCGATCGGTCCAGCGTGTGGCCCCCGGCTCTGGCACGAGGCCGGCGAGCAAACTAACGTTCAATTCAGCCCGCGCGTCGCGCTCGTCCGGGATCAGCGGTGCTACCACGCCAGCCAGCAGACCCGGTCGGGCTTCAGGCAGGCATCATGTCGTGCGGCGGCCGGCCCGTCCCGAGTGGCCCGGACCTAGCCAATCCCATGCGAGCACTTGCACTCTTCGCTGATTACCGGTATGCTGACGCCCAGCTCGCGTGTCCCACACGCAACGTCATGAATACCGTCTTAGAACGACCTCAAACCGCCGCGAGCACGCTGGAGGAACTCGCCCGCCAGCAACTCGATGCCTTGGTGACATACGCCATCCACCTGACAGGAACCCCGGAGGATGCTGTGGAGTATGTGACCGCGGGACTGTACCGTGCTCGCCATTTTCCCCCGGCCAGTTTGCAGCGAGATGGCCGGGCGATCCTCTATCGGGCCATCACCCGGGCGGCTCGTCAGCACCAGCACTTCCCCCCCCAACGTCGAGGGGTGGGCCGCATCTTCAGCAAGCGGCCTCCTCTCATCAGCCTGGGGGCCTCCGCGGTGGATGCCACCCGAATCAACACTGCCAAGCGTGCCCTGCTCGCTACCGAGTTCAGCCGACGCGCCGCCCTGCTGCTCCGGGACCTGGCAAAGCTGAGCTACAGGGAGATCGGGGTTGCCATGGAATGCTCGCCTGAGGCTGCCTCGCGTCTGGTCGCGGCGGCTCGTCGCGAGTTCGGAAGCATCTACCGGGACATCTCCATCTGACCATGAAATGCAGCCTCCTCACTCTCAGCTGCGCCCTGGACGGAGAGCTTTCCCGGGAGCGGCAGGCGGAGCTGGAGAGCCACCTCGTCACATGCGAGCGCTGCCGCACCGGGATGCGGTACCTGCACGAGGAGACTGAGAGAATCTCCTCGCTGGCCAGGGTTGCGGTGGCACCCGGCACGGCCACGGCCCTGCTCGAGAGAGCCAGGGTCGCCACGGTCCCCCCGGCCTCGGACGAAGCCGGCGCCCCCGGCGGGCCGAGCACCCCCTCGGATCAGGGTCAGAAGGACCCCGACCCGTTCAGCCTGATGGGCATGGGGGCACAGATCATCACAGTGGACGAGGCCCCGCGGGCAATCATCCCCCTGCCGTCGAAGGAAGGGGCCGCCGAGGTCGACCCCGCTTCGGCTGAGCCCGAGCCGGCCCTGATGGAGCCCTCAGCAGACCAGGCGGCCGTGGACTCCAACCCGGCTCCCGAGGAACTTTTGCCAATTTCCTCATCTGAGGAGCCACGGGAGGAGCAGGGGGCCACCATGGAAGCCGATCTTGAGGCCCAGCCTGGAGCCGGGGATCTGACGGACCAGGACACCGCCTCAGACCTCAATCCTTGGCCGGACCGTGCTCCAACCGCTGCGGCTCTCGGGGAGATGGTGGACAGCAAACCGCTGACCGACACCCCTGCTCATTCCAGCGATCCGGACGGGGACGGGACCGGCGGAGAGGAGGCGGATGGCGAGGTCGTTCCATCTTCGCCCTGGGAACTCGAGTCCGCCGACGACGCGGGGGAGCCCGAGAACCACCAGGAGTCTGACTGGCTCAGCACCGGGGATGACGTGCAGGCGGAGTCCGCCGGGACCGACTCCAGCAGCGAAACTTTTTCTGAACCAGAGATCCCCGCTCCTGCCCCCGGGGGACCCGGGTACGATTGGAGCGAGGATGAGTGGCTGGCGGAAAGCCCCGCCGCCTCCGGCATTGGGACCAGTGGCCAGGACGAGCCGCCGCCGCTTTTCGTTCCGTTCTACCTGCCGGTCTCGGAACCAGAGGTCGTGGGATCGCCGGTGGAGCCGCCAGGAGGCGGAGAGGACATCTGGTCGCCACCGGAGCTGAGGGAGACCGCGCCGCAGACGGCAGGCGAGGAGTCGGTGGCTGAGCAGGAACAGGCAACCGTGAACGCGCAGTCGCCCTCTCCGTCCACCGGGGATAGCGATGAGGTCATGCAGGTGGCGTTGGAGGAGTCAGCACTCCTGGGCGAGCTGAATTACCTGGATCGCACACCAGGCGAGGGGCTACCCCAGATGGCTCCGCCCCAGGAGACCGTCTCCCTGCCTCCGCCACCCTCGATCGTGGCCAAACAGGGTGCCGGCGGGACTGGCTGGGAACCGAAGGCCACCCTTGACCTTGGGCTACTGCCCGACATCGCGGCCGTCAAGCCGGAGTCTTCCAGCCAGCTTCCGGCCGCAGCTCCTGCGACTCCTGTCACGCGTAGCGGGCAGGGTACCGCCCCGCGGTTGGGGGAATCCCGGGGGCCAAAGCGCCCGGTCGACTCGGTCGCGGCGATGGGAGGAAGCGCGCTCAGGGATGAGGTCCTGCCCCGGCGGCGTCGGCCCCGGACGGCGCCCCCGAAGGCTCCCACAGCCGGTTCTTCACGAGACTCCGCGCCGCCGCGGAGCTGGACCAGGACCGCCACCATCGCGATTGCGGCGTTGGCGGTCTTTCTCATCGGCTGGAGCCTGCTGCACCACTCCGCCAAGCCCGCCGCCACCTCGCCCAGCCACCATCACGCCATAGTGCCTACCCAGTCCAAGCCAACCCCGGCGCAGAAGCATACCCCCACCCCGGCAACGGTGCCGGCGGTAACCCTGACCGGAACCCAGAGCTTCGGAGGCACCGGAAGCGGCTACCAGGTCCAGGGTGCCCAGTACGGCCTGCACCAGAACAACACCCAGCTCTGGGTGGTCTTTCAACTGGTTACTGGCTCGGGTGCGCCCAAGGTCACAACTGGATTCGACGGCACCTCGGCCCTCTATGTGGAGATGTCGGGGGTCACGCCGGGCACGGCGGTGGCACAGCCATTTTCCGGGGTCGTTGTGACCAGTGTCTCGCCCGCGCAGATGTCCGGTTTCTCGGGGGCCGTGTATCTGCTGAAGCTGAGCCACTCGACCCAGATCGTAAGCGAGTACCTGCTGCCCGGAAGTCCGACCAGCTCGGCCGGAGAAAGAGTGGTGCTGGAGCTGCAGAACTAGAGGGCAGCGGACCGCTCCAACCCGGGACCGGGGCCCAATCGCCGCTGCGGGAGATGACCGCTCCCGAGGTGCTCTAGGCACCAGCGCGGGGTCGGTCCTCATGACCAGGAACGCTTGGGGCGGGCTCCTCTTGCTAGTTCAGGCTGTAGAAGGGCGTCTCGACCAGGCGATTGGCTAGATTGCGCTCGAGCAGCACGGACTCCCGGCGCAGCAGCGACAGCTCCAGGCGCAGCCGTTCGATGGGGTCCGACTCCTCCAGGAGGCGCTGCTTGGCTCGCAACTCGATGACAAGGTGGTTGGCGACCGCCCACGAAAGTTCCGCGGGCTCCTTCGGCAACTCCGCGAACGCGGGGACGATGACGCCCATGGAGAGCAGGCTCCGGCGGTAGGTTTCAAACGGGCGCCGCAGCTGAGTTGCCGCGAAGAGGCCGCTCGCTCCCGATCTGCGCGACTCAACCAACTCGACCTCCGCTCTGAGGTACGGTCGCCCCTCGACTCTTCTGACCGCCTGGAAGCGGGTTGCCCCGGCGATGACCAGATTGAGCTTGCCTCGAGGCAGCCTGACCACGCGCTCGATGCGAGCGAGGGTGCCCACCTCGTACCAGAGTGGGTTTGATTCCGTGTCTGAGCCCCGGCGCAGGGCGACCACCCCGAAGTGGCTGTCGTTGGCGAGGCAGTCCCTGACCAGGGCCTGGTACCTGGGCTCGAAGATGTGCAGGGGAATCCTGGTCCCGGGAAAGAGGACGACTCCCAGTGGAAAGATGGGGACTACCTGCACGGCTGACCAGTATGCCCCCCGCGTCCTCGCAATGTCGCCCTCAGATCCGGGCCAGCGGGCGCAAGCCCAGGAGGTCCAGGGAGCGCGCCAGGGTGGCTCTGGTGGCGTCAACCAGGCTGCGGCGCATGCCCCTGACACCCTGATCCTCAACTCGGTACAGACGCTCCGTGTGCTCGTAGAGGTCGTTGAAAGCCGTGGCCAAGCGAAAGGTGTAGCCGGCCAGGATCGAGGGGCTGAGCGAACCCGCCGCATCGGCGACGGCGCGGGGGAACTCGGCCACCAGCTTGACCAGATCCCTCTCCTCCGGCTCCAGATCAGGGGCCACTTCGGGGGCGGGGACGGGTGCCACCCGCTGCAGCACTCCGCACGCTCGAGCGTGGGCGTACTGAAGGTAGATGCCGCTGTCGCCAGTGGTCCGCAGCGCCTCCTCGAAGTCGAAGGTGATGATGGAGTTGAGGCCGAAGCGCAGCAGGTAGTACCGGACGGCGCTGGCGGCGAGCTCGGCGGCCGTCGCCGCGTCCTTGGACTTGGCCCTGACCTGCCGCTCCGCCTCGTCCAGGAGAGCGTCTGCGCCGATTTCGATTCCCTGTCGGCCGCTGAGCGCGTACATGGTCTTACCCTCGCTGACGTCGACCCCGAGGGCCAAGGCGGCCGCCGGGGAAAGAGCCACCACCTCATAGGCCAGATGCCTCAGCAGAGCGGACTGGCTCTCGAAGCCGAGGCGGCGCAGCGCCTCCTTGACCACCCTTTGAGGCGCACTCTGACGCTGGTCTATGACGTTGACAACCTCCCCCGCCCTGCCGAACTGGGCCGGGTCCAGGCTGGGGTCGCCGGAATGCGCGGCGGAGGAGGCTGGCCCACCCTGCGCCCACATGCGGTACTCGAAATCGAGGCCGAGGATCCCGAACTTCCAGAGGTGGTAGGCGATGTCCTTGGCGGTGTAGGTGGCGATGCCATCGCTTTTGATGAGGACCTTGGCCGCCCCCTGCTCGGGGTCCTCCTCGTCCGCCGCCTGGTCGAGCGGCAGAACCCAGCAGCCCGCCAGAGCCCCGGACTCCACCTTGCGGATGACGCCCCTCTCCAGCAGCAGATCCAGGGCGTGGCGCAGGAAGCCCCGCTCGATGATGTCGGACTCCCAGGTCAACAGGTCATAGTGGATTCCCGCCCTTGCCATCGTGCGCAGGTGACAGTCCACGATCCTGCTGGTGAGTTCCTTGGCGGCCTCGGCAATCTCGCCATCCCGACCCTCGATCGCCCGCAGGGTTGCCCGGCGCAACTCCACCAGATCCGGCTCAGCCTGGTAACGGCCGCAGACCTCCACGTAGGCCCTGGAGCAGAACCTGTCGAACGGCTCGCCCGGCTCGGCCCGCAGGCCCAGGTGGCGGATCCCGACCAGCACGTCGGCCACCTGCACGCCGGTGTCGTCAATGTAGTTCTGCACCTCCACCCGGTGGCCCCTGGCCCGCAGGAGCCGGCTCACCGTGTCGCCGATGCAGGCGTTGCGCAGGTGGCCGAGATGAGCCGCCTTGTTGGGATTGGTCGCGGTGTGCTCCACCACCACCTTCACCCCGGCATCCGGATCGCTCTCGACGGGGGAACGCTCCGCCAGCGCCGCCTTGACCACCGCCGGAGCGTACGAGGCGTACTGAATGCGCAGGTTCAGGTAACCGCCGCCACTCACGTTCACCTCCTGGAAGTGCGGCTGCGGGGTGCGCGAGATTATCTCCGCCAGCTGCCCGGCTATCTCCCTGGGTCCCCGGTGCAGCTCCCGTGCCAGCCGGAAGGCCACCGGCGAGGAGTAATCCCCCACCTCGCGAACAGCGGAGGGCTCGACAACCACCTCGGGGGGCTCCGCCACCCCGAGCTCCCGGATCGCGGCCTGGATGGCGTCAGCGAAACTGGTCTGAAGATCTGGCATCGGCGCCTGATCGTAACCGGTCGGGTGCCGATTCAGACGTTCAGACCAGCGGGTCGAGCTTGGCCTTGAGCGCCGACTTGGGCTGATATCCGACCAGCCGCTGCGCCACCTCCCCTTCCTTGAACAGGATCAGGGTCGGGATGCTCATGACACCGAAGCTGCCGGCGGTGCTCGGGTTGGCATCCACGTCCAGCTTGGCAACCTTGACCCTGGGGCCGTACTCCTGGGCCAGGTCGGCCACCACCGGGGCCAGCATCTTGCAAGGGCCGCACCATTCCGCCCAGAAGTCGACCAGCACCGGGACGTCCGCCTTGATCACCTCGCTGTCGAAAGTCGCATCACTAACGTGAACTGGTTCAGCCATTCTTCTCTCCCGCGCCGCTGGTCCCACCGCTCGAGGTGGCGGCTCCCGGCGTAGCTTCCGGCTTGGATCCGCTGGTGGGCGCGGCCTCCGTCTTGGCGACGGGCGCCGCCTCAGCGGGCTTCTGATCTGATGACTCGGAACCTGACCCCGAGGCAGGTCCGATCGAACTGGAGGACGAGGATCGAGAATCCGTCTTGTAGAACCCCTGACCCTTGAACACGATGCCCACCGGGAAGACAATCCGGCGCACCGGCGCACCACAGACACGGCACGACTTCAGAGCCTCGTCGGTTATAGACTGGACGACCTCGAACTCGTGACCTGCGTCACAGCGATATGCGTAAGTGGGCACTTCGCTATCAGCGTACCCGAATCAACGGCCCTGCGAAACGCGGCCCCGCCGACACGAGGGGCCGCCCAGCCCGGTCATCACCATCTCACTGGTTCGGAAGCATCACCAGACCCGCCGGCACCTTGGGGAAGAAATAGGTGGATTTGGGCGGCATGGTGCCCCCGGTCATGGCAACCTCTCGCATCTCAGCCACCGTCGGGGCATTGACCAGGAACCCGACTGAGCCCAGGGTGCGCACCAGGTCCTCGGCTTGGGAGAGCTCCCGGGTGTAGAGGACCCGGCCTCGGTCGAGGTCCTCCTCGGCCAGCCCAAGCTGACCCTCCAGGATCTCGCGATTCAGGACCGATACGTCCAGCTGAGGGCTCTTCGCCTCCCCGGAGGGAGCCTGTCTCCTCCTCGACACCACCCATTTGGTGCCGGAATCGAAGATCACGAAGGCATGGCGTGAACCTCTCATCTCAGCTATCTTCTCCAGCCCAGACCGGGTGTCGGCGATCGGCTCGGCGGCCCAGCCGGCTCCGACCAGTGCCGTCATGAGGTCGTCTGATCGAAGCCCGCTCTGCGGCACCACACGATGGGTGGGCAGCACCAGGGTCGCCGAGCTCTGCAGCGGCGCCAACAGCGCCAGGACCCCGGGGAGGTGGAGGCCGAGAGCGGTCTCATAGCGGTGGTGGCCGTCAGCGATGAACAGCCTGGAGTCCCGCAGCGGATCGGTGATGGATGCGATGACCTCTGGATCTTGGACCCGCCACAGTTCGTGGGCCTCCTCCCCCGCGCCCCAATCGACGCTGGCAGAACCCACCAGTTGGGCGCTTGCCATCTGGCGCTCCAGGGTCGCTCCGACCTCTCCCGCGTCCTCGAAGGCGAGCAGGATCGGGGAGGTCTGCACCCCACTGGTCAGTAGCAGCCGCAACCGGTCCTCCCGGGGCTCCCGCATCGTCAACTCGTGCCGCAGCACCTCCCGCCTGTCGTAGGCGACGGGCTCGACCGCTCCGAAGAAGCCCAGGCGCTGGAGCCGCCCGGCGCCATCGGGGGCGGTGAACTCGTGGCGGTGAAGGTACAGGGAGGGCTTTGAATCGCGGACCAGAAACCCCTGCTCGACCCACACCCTGACGTGATCGCGGGCCCTGAGGTAACGGTCGGACTCCCCGGGGCGGTCACCCTCGTAACCTCGCCCGAGCTCGATCCGAACCACGTTCTGAAGCGCCCGGGAGTAGAGGTCGGCCTGGAGCTGTTCGCTGATCACATCGTAGGGGGGCGCCAGGACATCTGCCAGAGATATCTTGCCCGGGTCGTACCGAAGACCTCGGAAGGGATGGATTTCAGGCAACCGCGGAGATCTCCACCCGGTGCACGCGTTGGATGTCCGGTATGCCTCGAAGCTCCTCGACCACTTCGTCCGGAATGGCCTCGTCGACACGGATGGCGGTGACGGCCAGCCCCCTGGGGACATCGCGCCCCACCTGCATCTCTGCGATGTTCAGGCTGGCCACGCCCAGTACCTGACCGATCTCGCCTATGAGCCCGGGACGATCCCGATGCTCGAGCATGAGGAAGGATCCGTCCAAGAGCAGGTCAGTGCGCATCTCGTTGAGAAGAACCAACCGAGGCTGGCCCAAAACCAGAGCGCCCTGGATCGAGCTCGGGCCGCGCCCTTCGGCTCTGAGTTCGATCGCGCCCGCAAAGCTGCCGCTCCTGGAAGTGCGCTGCTCTCGGACCTCGACCCCGTGGCGCAGAGCCATCTCACCGGCGTTCACCGCCGTCACCCGGTCGTGGGAGAAGGCACCCAGCATTCCACTCAGCACCGAGGCGCTGATGGGCCCGGTGTGCACCCTGGCCACCTCACCCTCATAGACCAGCTCCACGGCGCGCAAGGCGCCCCCTCCCATCTGGGACCAGAGGCTGCCCAGGCGCCGCCCCAGGTCCTGGTATGGGACCACCAGCTTGAGCTCGTCGTCAGGGACGTGGGGGGCATTCACCGCCCACCGGGCCGGCTTCCCGGCCAGGACGTCGACGATCTGCTCCGCAACATCAGTGGCGACTGTGACCTGGGCCTCCCTGGTCGAGGCGCCCAGGTGGGGAGTGACCAGGATCCGGACATCACCGAGAAGCGGGTGATCAGGCGGTGGAGGCTCTGAGACGAACACGTCCACCGCGGCTCCAGCAAGGCGCCCCGCGGCCACGGCCCGAGCCAGGGCCGCCTCGTCCACCAGCCCGCCGCGCCCAACATTGAGGACGCGCCCTCCGGGCGGCATGAGGGCCAGTTCGCGCTCGCCGATCATCCCCCTGGTTGACTCGTTGAGGGGGGTGTGCACGGTCAGCACATCGGACTGCCGCAACACCTCGTCCAAGGACCCCAGCTCCACCCCCAGCTGCTCCGCCCGCTCCCCGGATATGAGCGGATCAAAGGCGACCACGCGCATCTGGAGCCCCTTGGCGATCTTGGCCACCTCCACGCCGATCTTCCCCAGGCCGATCACGCCCAGGGTCTTCCCGCGCATCTCGGTCCCGACCAGGCTGGCCCTCTCCCACCTGCCGGCTCTGAGGGAGGCGTCCGCGCGGGCCACGTTTCGGCTGAGGGCCAGCATCATGGCGATGGTGTGCTCCGCAGCCGCCACGGTGTTGCCGGTGGGAGCATTGACCACCAGGATCCCCCGCTCCGTCGCCGCCTGGACATCGATGTTGTCCACCCCGACCCCGGCACGACCGATCACCCGCAGGGAGTTGCCGGCCTCGATGACCCGGCGGGTGACCCGGGTCTCGCTGCGCACGACCAGGGCCGCAAAGTCCCCAATGCGCGCCACCAGCTGCTCCTCGCCGAGCCCGGTGGCAACCTCCACCAGGCCCGCGTCCCAGAGCCGGGCGATGCCGGCTTCGGCAAGCTGGTCAGCCACCAGGATCCTGGGGGTGGCGTCTTCATGATGTGAGCTCATTGCAACCTCTTGGGCTGGTGATACCGGTGCTCCCCTGCCCCTCCGGGCCAGGCCCAGCTCAGCTCGGTTTCGCCTTGTGGGTGACCACCGCCGGCTGATCCCAGAGGCGGATGCCCCCCAGAATCCCGGCATCGTTGTCGACGATGCTGACATCGGCCGGCAGTTCCCCCTTCACGTGGGCTGAGTTGCCTCCGCCGATGTAGAGATGGTCAAACAGGAACAGGGTCCGCACGATCTCAATCATGGCCAGGACCCGCCGATTCCAGCGCTTCTCGCCGATCCGATCGCGCTCCTCGTCGCCGAGGTATTCGTTGTAGGTCTTCTTCTTGTGGATGGGATGGTGGGCGAGTTCGAGATGGGGCGCCAGCCGACCATCCTCAAATACGGCGCTGCCCACTCCCGTCCCGAGTGTCAGCACCACCTCCAGCCCCCTGCCCGCGACGACCGCCATCCCCTGAACCTCGGCGTCGTTGCCTACCCTCGTCGGTCGGCCAAGCCGGGCCGCCGTCGCCTCGGCCAGTTTGAAGTGGTCCCACTCCTTGACCAGCTCCGGCACCTCGGGGGTCCCGTCACCTCCTGCCCTGACGAAGTGGGGAGCGGTCAAGATCTCGCCGCCCCGCACCACTCCCGGAAACCCTACGGAGACGCGATCAAAGTTCGGTCGCTCCTGAGCGATCTTCGCGAAGACCTCCAGCAGGTCCGGAGGGCTGAGGGGATAGGGGGTGGGAATCCTCACCCGGGCCGCGGTCGGCGTGCCCTTCGGGTCCAGGGTGTCGCCCTTGATCCCCGTTCCCCCCACGTCGAGGGACAGGGTGATCGGCGGATGCACCACCCGCGCGGCCGCCAACTCAGGAACCTCCCAGAGCCGCTTCCGCGGTCATCAGATGCCCCTCTGGGCTGGGCACCCTTCCCGGCGGGCCTGCTTCCAACTCACGCTCCGCTCAGCGCTGGTCCGTGGAAAAAGGCAGCAGGGCCATGTGGCGGGCGCGCTTCAAGGCCACGGTGAGGCGTCGCTGGTGCAGAGCACAGGTTCCGGTGACCCTGCGAGGCAGGATCTTGCCGCGCTCACTGATGTAGCGGCGGAGGCGAGCCACCTCCTTGTGGTCGACATCCACTATCCGCTCCAGACAAAAGTTGCAAACCTTGCGCGGACGGCGCCTTGCGTACTCCGACATCTGTTCTTCTCAGCCTCCGCGTGACTTGTTCAATTATCCCTAGAAGGGGATGTCATCCGGGTCGATGTCCCCATCCCCTGGCCCTGCCGCGCCCTCATCCCGGGCGGGCGCTGGGAACGGCGCCACTCTGGGACCGCCCTCCGCGCCCTCCCCGGCCCTCGACTCCAGGAACTGGATGTCGTTGGCATTGACCTCGGTCCGGTAGCGCTTCTGGCCGTCCTGGCCGTCCCAGGATCGAGTTTGCAGCCGGCCCTCGATGTAGACGAGGCTTCCCTTCTTGAGGTACTGGCCGGCTATCTCGGCCAGCTTGCGCCCGCCCATGTTCCACACCACCACGTCGTGGTAGTCGGTGAACTCCTTGCGCTCTCCCTCCTGGGAGGTGCTGTAGCGATTGGTGGCGATTCTAAGCTGGGTGACGGGCTGGCCGCTGGGCAGGTAGCGCATCTCCGGATCGGCTGTGCACCTGCCTATGAGCATGACCCTGTTCAGGGATCCGGCCATCGCTACTCCTCCTGGCCTTCCGCATCATCGGCCGCTGGCTCCAAGGCGTCCGCAAACTCCTCGGAGTCCTCGACCCCTGCGTCGAATCCGTCCGCCAGGACGACCTCTGCGGGCGGCGCCTCCTGATCCGGCGCCTCCTCAGCTTCCGCTGCCGCCCGATCGCGACTCTTCATACGCGGCCGGCCCCGGCGATCCTCACCCTCGGGAAGCAGGAACACCTGCCGCAGGGTGATCAGCTGCCTGATGACCCTCTCGTCCAGCTTGAGCTGGCGCTCAAGGTCGCGGAGTTTGTCGGCAGGCAGCGCCATCTCCTTCAGCACGTAGAAGCCATCGGTGAAGCCGGCTATGGTGTAGGCCAGCCTGCGACGGCCCCACAACGAGGACTTCATCACCTCGCCGCCATGGCCCGCGACCATGTTGGAAACGTCGTCCATGGCGACCCTGACCTGCTCCTCCTCGAGGTCGGGGCGGACAATGTAGAAGAGCTCGTACTCGCGCAACAAAGGCAATGCCTCCCAGATCCTATGGGTATGCAGCCGGCTGGGGACCGGGTGCAGGTTCGCAAGGAGTGTAGCAGGGCCTCAGCTTCAGCCCGCGGCGGTCAGACGCCGAGCTGCGACACCAGGCGCCGGCCGTACCAGCGCGATCCCAGGGCGATTCCACCCGCCAGCACAGCCGCCAGCACCAGCGCCACCAGGGGATGGTCGACCCCCGTTCCCAGGGGTAGCAACACCCCAATGGCGCATCCCACGGCGAGGCCCACCACCAGGGCTGCGATCGATCCCAGGGGCAGCCAGACCGATGCCCTCATCGCCCGGCTGATGGGAGGCTCGTTCATGACGGCGAGGCGATCGCGCCTGATCACGGTCAGGGTCTGAACGTAGTTCAGACCTGGGGTGACGGTGAGGCCGACCACGGTCGCCCCTGATTTGACCCGTTCGAAGAGCTCCCTGCGGACCCGGAACTGCTCCACATTCTTGCCGACAGTGATCGCAACCGTGGCCAACCCGGGGGTGGCCGAGATGCTGCTGGCGCCGACCAGAGGCCCCTGGAGGTTCCTGGCCGCCTCCTTGCGGTCCGCCCTTGCCGTCAGAAAGGCCGGTGCGGTTATCGAGAGGGTCGTCCCGACCATGATCACGGCGACCGCCACCACCACGATGCCCAAGAACAGGTCGTGTTGTCCGATCTCGATCAGAAGGCCAAGAACCGCGAGAGCCAAGACCACCAGCCCCGCGACCAGGGAGACGACTCCGAAGCGGGTCACCTGAGCAGGAGAGAACCCCTCCAGCAGACCGCCGCGCCGCATCATCTCGTCGCGCTTCGGCTGCTGGGTGCGCTCGCGCACCGTGGCCCTCTGCTGAGCCTCCATCCGCGCCTGTCGTCTTCTCAGCTCCCGGCTGCCTGGATTACGCATGGGAGAGTAAGGATCGCATTTACGGGGCGCCTCGTGCGCCGCCCCCACCAGGTTAGGACAGCCGCGACGCCGTCGGCCAAGATCTCGGCGTCGGAGCGAATCGAATGGCATCCGAGCCCCGATGGCATCCCTCGAGGGCCTCGCGGGATGGGCGGACCGGCTGCGTCCTCGGCGCCCTCAGCCAGGACGGCGATGCGAGGGGCCGGGTAAGCTTTCGGGCATGCCTTCACGCCTCTACACGGTGGTGGTTGACTCCAAGGACCCGCGGCGATTGGCGGAGTTCTGGGCGGCGGTCCTCGACTATCAAGTGGTGTATGAGGAACCCGGCTCCGAGGTCGTGGTGGCCCGCGACGAGCAGACCTACCCAGGGCTGATATTCGTCCCGGTGCCGGAGGACAAGGTGGTGAAGAACCGCCTCCATCTGGACCTCAATCCCGACGACCGAGACCGCGAGGTGGAGCGGCTGGAGAAGCTGGGCGCGACCAAGGCTGATGTGGGGCAGGGGCCCGATGTCACCTGGGTGGTGATGCGTGATCCAGAGGGCAACGAGTTCTGCGTACTCAGGCCCCGCGAGGGCGGGGTCTGAGCGACTCTCCGCCCCGGACGGGCGTGAGGACCGCCCTGGGCGTGAGCGGTAGCGGTGCTCCCAGCCCAAGCGGGATTCAGAGCTCATGTTCCAGGTGAAGCCCGCAACTGTGGGGTGAGCACCCCGGCAGCGCACCAGGGTTCGCCACATGCCTTGAGGACTGGTCAGGGTGGGGCCACCCAGCCGCTCCCCCGCGGCCGAAGGTCGGCCCGGGCCGCGGGAGTATTGATCCGCGGTATTCTGCCCGGCCGGTCGCCGTCACCGACAGCTCCCGGGCCGGCGGTTGCCTCTTTTCATGCCCCGCCCGGGTCGACCCTGGACGCCCCGCACGGGGTGGAGCATCACCGCGCCGCCGACCGACGGTGCGGGCGCTCCTGAATTGGGTAGAACTTTGAGCCCGATGCCTGGCGTCGGCTGAAGACAGGGCGTCCTCAGCTGACGGCCCTGGTCTCAAGAAGGCGGCAACCCACCGAACCCAGTGGCCGCCGGGGGACTCGAACCCTCGACCTCACGGATGTGAACCGTGCGCTCTAACCGGCTGAGCTAGGCGGCCAGTGTGGGATTCCCCAGTCTACCGAGCGGCTGCTGGGTCAAGGCCTCAGCCGAGGTCGGACTGGACCTGCTGCACCCCATAGGGTAGCCGGGACGTGACTGTGATAGTTCCCACCGATTTAGGGCCGAGCTGGTGCAGATCCACTCCGTCGGACCAGAAGCCGAAGGCCGTCACCTGGTAGGTGACCGTGGCGACCAAATCCAGGCTGCGTTCTGCCACCTGGGGAATCCACACCCCAGCCGCTGTCGTGGTTCCGTTCGGCAGGGCCCACGAGATTTGCTCCGGCGCCGCCTGAACCACCCACTCGACGTGAATGGTCTCGCCCAAGTCGCCATCACCGAGATCTGGGACGGTGACATCGATCACTGCCTGCGCGGTCTTGGGCTGGGGGTTGAGCACCATCGTCACCGGAACGCCAACCAGGCCAGCGGTCGGCGGGCTGGCCGTGATTACTTCAGCCGGAACGTCGCCGGCCGCCGCGGCCCGGAACGCGCCGGGGTTGAAACCCGGCAGGCATTGCGCGACTGGCGTGTCCAGAGGACAGGGGTCGGGCCGCCTCGGCAGTTGAGTGTACCCCACGTATCTGATGCCGGCATCCGGTCCGCAGAACACCTCCCAGACCCACCCTGTGTCCTCTAACGGCGTCGAGCGCAAAACCGGCACTCTCTGCCCCCCAAGGCTCCAAAAGCTGCCCGACCAGCTCCAGCTGTCGGTGGCAATCCCGGTCGCCCACTCTGTGACCTGGTATGGGACGCACGCGCTCTGCGCGACCGGAACCGAGGTTGCCCAGTGGTGGAATGAGGCCGGCTCCGTGGGAGCGGATGGCCCGGAGACTCCGACACACTGGCCCCCAAACGCCATTGCGGCCGTGGTGCCATTGCAGCCGAGAGTTGGGCCAGACCCGGCATAGTTGGCTAGGACAGGACTGAGGAATGTACTTCCAGCTATAAGTAGGCCGCTGGCGGCAATCGTCAGGCCGATGCTGTGTCGCACAGGACATACCGATGGAGGGTTGAGGCCCATTGGACCCACTGAATGACCGCGAAATGCGTTGTGTGCGAAGCGTCAGGACTCGTAGCTGTTCGTTGAGTCTGCACCTCGGTGCCTTCGCTGATGACAGCGGCCACCGCTTGCGCATCATTGGGATCCACCTGAAAGCCAACCTGAACACTGGTCAGTGTGTCCGAGATCGATAGGACCTTCACCTGATTCGCAGTGTTCTGCGAGATCTCCGTCTTTTCCGCCGCCAACCAGTCTCCGGTGTCAGCGTAGGCGAGCAACGCCGGATCCTGGCGCTCGATTGCAATGTTCTCAATGACATTGTCAATCTGCACGTCCTGCACCACCTGTTGCGCGGACACGCCGCTTGGCAGCGGGTGCGAGCTCGAGACCGTGTAGCTGGGCAGGGCCACTTGCGCTTTTGGCACAGTCACCCCGGGGGCGATGGCCGTCACCTGCGGCTTGGGGCTGGGCGTACCCTTCGGTATGGTCGCGGTCGATGAGCCGCAGCCGGCCAGGGCCACTGCGAACAAGCCCGCCGCGAGTCCAAGCTGGACCCGGTCGACTCCAACCGCTGCACCGAACACCCACGTCCCCCGGGCCGCAGCAAAGGCAGCCATCACCTCCCCCTTTGACGAGCAGGATATAGCGCCTGACGACCGCCGACAAGGGTTTTTGTGGTGACGGGTCAAACCCATTCCTCACGCAGGTCCAGATCCCAGCGTTCGGCGGCTCTGGTCAGCTGCTCAGCGACCCACTCCTCGGATCCCTGTTCAAGCGTCCGCAGAACGGTCTTGTGCTCACTGCAGCTCGGCCGCGCCGCACCCCGTATCACGGCCACCACCGGCGCGCTCGGTGAGTCGAGGTACGGGCGCACCAGAAGACACAGCCTCGGGTCCCCAGTGAGGCGCACTCCGGGAAACGCGCAGGAGGCCTGCGCCCCGCTGGACCTCTCGGTGATTCGAAATATGGTTCCCACCCGGCTATCTCCTCAAGGAGAACTGACGCGTTCTGGGATGCGGCCCGGGAGCCGGCTCGGGGCGGCCCCGCTCCAACTCGGCCATTCGCCAAGGCTGGATGAGAACCCGGTCCCCGACCTCCAAGGCGAGGGCGGCGTCGACCCAGACCGACCGCCCACGGTGCAGCTGGCGAAACACTTCGGCCGGAGTCTCCGAGATCAGATCCTCGGCGTATGAGCTGACCGGCCTGAAACGGTCGGCCACCCTCCTCACCGTCGCCCCATTGAGGCCCAGGCGGCCAAGGTCAGAGTCCAGGCCGCCCCTGGCAGCCGCGGTCAGCAGCTCCCGCGAGAGCTGCCGCGGACCCCTGAGGCCCAGCGATCGTGGGGTTTCCGAAGTGCTGGAATCGGGAGACCCAGGGGGCCCCATCAGGTCCAGGTCGAGGCGGTCTTGAGGAGGCTGGAGTGGCGAACCTGCCGGTAGGCTGGGATCCCAGCGCGGGTCGATCTGCCGCAGCCGCCCGAGCATGTATTCGGTCAACTCTGATGGCGACATCCCCTCTCCCCGAAACGGCTCCGGGTCGGCGAGAGGATGCGGCAGCCAGCCGGAGGCCGCCAGCAGGCAGACGAAGTCTCGGAGCGGGACCCCGCCCCGAAGGTCCTCCACCAGAGCGTGCCCGCTCTCATGGATGAAGGTCGTCTGCAGCATCTGCTTGGTGTTGCCCCCATCCAGGACCCAACCCTGCATGGAGGCGACCCGGCCCGGCTCGCAGTTGATCCGGAGCTCGCCCTGCCGCCAGCAGCCCAGCTCGTCGATATCGAAGCAACTGGCCGGTTGGAGATGCACTCTTTCGATGAGGCCGCGCAGGATGTCCTTCACCTGCAGGGGCAGGCCATCCATGGCGAGGATCGCCTGCTCAGCTCCAGGTCTTGCCACGGAGTCCTGAGCGCCCCCGTGGGAGATCTCAAGTTGAAACTGCTCCTCGGCCCACGCTGGGGCGGACAGCCCCCGCTCGAGATATCGGCGCAGGGGGCAGTAGCGTGAGCGGGAGTGGTATGGAGCGAGACCGGAGGACACACCCGCTTCGTCCGCCGCGGGCTCCTAGCGGGGCGGTGCCTGGATCAGGTCAGCTCATGTCCGGCCAGGCGGCGGGCTCAGCCTCACCACCCTCGGAGTCCTCCCCACCGACCTTCTGCTGGAACCGTGAAGCCACCATCTGCTGCGCCATAGCCTTCGGCACTCCGAACTTGACTAGGGAGCGCACCTCATCCGCCATGACCTTGTCCCGCGCCGTTTCCACCGCGGCGATCAGGTCGTCTATCGACAACGTGGGTTGCTTAGCCATCAGCTCATCCTACCCAACCTGCCCCATTCCCACCAACTCGCCTCGCGCCGGCGCGGCGGCGGGGACCAGATTGGGGTTGGTGCAGAAGCCCTCGTAGTCGATGGGCTCGGTGATGGTGGGGTGGAGACCGCACACCGGGCACTCCGGGTCGCGGCGCAGCCGGAACTCCCTGAACTCCATTGAGAGCGCGTCAACGTGCAGCAGCCGCCCGCTCAGGGAGTGCCCGATTCCCAGCACCAGCTTGATCACCTCGGTGGCCTGAACGGTTCCGATCAGACCGGGCAGAACCCCCAGGACCCCGGCTTCGGCGCACGATGGCGCCTCCTCGGGCGGCGGCGGCTGGGGATAGCGGCACCGGTAGCAGGGCGACTCCCAGGGGATCATGGTGGTCACCTGCCCCTCGAAGCGGAAGATGCCGCCATCGACCATGGGCTTGCCCAAGAAGATGGCCACATCGTTGGCCAGATAGCGGGTCGGGAAGTTGTCGCAGCCGTTCACGATCACGTCGTACTGAGAGAAGATCTCGCCCGCGTTGCTGCCGTCGAGATGGACGTTGTGCTCGATCACCTCGACCTCGGGATTGAGCGCCTTCAGCGCGATCGCGGCGGACTCGGTCTTGAGCATCCCGATCCGCTCTTCGGTGTGAAAGATCTGACGTTGCAGGTTGCTGCGCTCGACCCGGTCGAAGTCCACCAGTCCCACGGTCCCGATCCCTGCCGCGGCCAGGTAGTAGGCGACCGGTGCCCCCAGGCCGCCCGCCCCGATCAGGAGCACTTTGGCGTCCAGCAGCTTGGCCTGGCCCTCCTCCCCCACCTCGTCGAGGAGAAAGTGCCGGCTGTAGCGCTCGCGCTGCTCGGTGGTGAGCGGTCTGGGAGTGCGAAAGGGCATTCCCTGGTCCTTCCAGGCGCCGAAGCCGCCCTTCAGCGAGCGCACATCGCTGTAGCCCATCGCCTTCAGGGTGCTGGCCGCCAGCAACGACCTGACCCCGCCGGCACAGTAGACGGTGATGGGCCGGCTTCGATCGGACAGCAGGGTCTCGACCCTGAGCTCGAGGTACCCGCGAGGGATGTGGAGCGCCTCCGGGATCAGGCCCTGCGCCACCTCCTCTGGCTCTCTGACGTCCAGGACCGCGTGCTTGGGATCCGCTGCCAGAAGGCTTTGGAGCTCTCCGCAATCCACCTCTGGAATTTCGGAACGGGCTCGGTCCAGAAGGTCTTTAGAGCTGAACGGCATGGGACTGGTCTCCACCTTGGGCCTCTGCGGTCGGCGCGGCCCTTGCAAATCCGACCTGGACCATAAGAATACCGCTCAGGGAGCTTGCGAGGACCGGCTCAGGCAGGCATCCTCCTCATCGGTCCAGCCATCACATGGATGTGGAGGTGTGGCACCGTCTGCCCACCGCCCGGGCCCACGCTGACGTAGAAGCGGTAGCCCTGAGGGTGCCCGAGGTCTAGGGCGACTTTGTGGGCGGCCTGGGTGAGGCGCAACCAGAGAGAAGCGTCCTCCGGACGGAGGTCGCGCAGGTCCGCGATGTGGCGCTCGGGCATGACCAGCGCGTGGGTGTCCGCCACGGGGTGGATGTCCATGATCGCCAGGAGGCCATCCTCCCGGTGGATGACCTGCGCCGGCAGGTCGCCCGACACGATCCGACAGAAGATGCACTCCTCGCTCATCAGGACATCTTAGTTAGGCCCCGGTCTCCCCCTGCCCCGGGGCTGCGCGCCCACCTCCTTAAACTCGTATAGCACCCATCCGCTCCCTGGGACCTCCCCCGGTCCCCATCCGCCCATGAGGCCCCTGCTCCCCATGAACGACCTGTCCCATTCCTATTCGACCGTGCTCCGGCTTCGGGGCGTGCGCCAGCTGGTGATCAGCACCACCCTGGGCCGGACCGCGAACCAGATGACGTCGCTGGTCCTGATCCTGCTCGCGCTTCGCCTCTACCACTCCCCGGTCCTGGCGGGATCTGTGGTCCTGGTGCAGCTGGTCGCGGTCCCGGTGGGGCCCCTCGCGGGCGCCCTGGTGGACCGCCTGGGCAGCTCGATCATGATCGCGATCGACTTCGCCGTGGCCGGCCTGGTGTTGGCCTGCCTAGCCGCGCTCTACCTCGCCCAGCTACTGCCGGTAGGGATCTTCCTCATCCTGGTCCTGGTCGGCACCGTGACCTGGCCCTTCAGCGGGGCCGGGGTCAAGGCCCTTCTGCCACGACTGGTTCCCGCCTCGCTGTGGGACCGTGCCAACGCGCTCGACAGCGTCACATCGGTCGTGGCCATGATCGCGGGGCCGGTGGCGGCGGGCACCATCTTCGGGCTGGCGGGCCCGTTGGCCGCCCTGGTGGTGGTCGCCTGCCTCTACATGCTCTCGGCAGCGCTGGTCCTGGGCATCCCTGGGCAACCCAGCCGGACCACGGCCCCGATCCTGTCGCAGGCCCTGGGAGGCCTGCGCTACTTCATGGCGAATCGCCAGCTGCGGGGTCTGGCGCTCGCCATGGTGTTCTCCAATGCAAGTTACGGGGTCCTGATGGTGGCGATCCCGGTGCTGGTGCTCCGGTCACTGCATTCCGGGTCGCAGCTGGTGGGCTGGATCTGGGCGGTGCTGGGCGCCTGCAGCCTGGGCTCCGCCCTGCTCTTCGGCAGACTGGGCACCAAGGGGAGGGAGCGGCGCCTCCTGGCGCTGTCGTTCGGCGCTCCGGTGCCCCTGGTCCTGATAGCCGCCGCGCTGCCCAGCGTCGCCATGACCTTTGTCCTGGCCGCCGGGCTGGGCCTGTGCCTCGGTCCTGGAGATGTGGCCCTCTACTCATTTCGCCAGCGCGCGGTGGACCCGGCCTGGTACGGTCGCGCCATCGCTGTTTCGATGACCCTCAACTCGTCAGGCGGTGCCCTGGGGGGCGGGCTGGGCGGGGTACTTGCCCAGGCATCCCCCCAGGCCGCTATAGCCATCGCGGCTTTGATCTCGCTCATCGGAGCGGGACTGGCTCTCCTCATCCCCCACGCCAGGGCCAGCGGGAGCGCTCCCCCGCCGGCGGCCAAGGAAGCCCCGGCACGGACGGCCACCCCGTGAGCGCGATCGACCTCGGCCCACTCCTCCAACGGTTGCGGCTTGAGCTTTCGGCCCGCTGCCGACGGCGCAGGCGCCCCCTGCGCCTCGGAATCCTGGTCGAGCGCGGCAACGTGGCGGGCGGGTCCTTCGCCCGTTCCCTGGAGAAGGAAGCGTCACTGGCTGGGGTCGAGGTCGTGAGGATGGAGGCGGAGCCCGACGACCCGGAGGGGACCCTGATCCTCCTCGACGAGCTGGTGGTCAACCCGACCGTCGCCGGAATCGTGGTGGTCCAGCCGCTGCGCTCCCTGCCCTTCGAGGTGGTGGCCGCCCACCTTCCTGCGAGCAAGGACGTGGAGGCGATCACTCCCGCCGCCCTGGCCGCCTCGGCAACCGGGGCGAGGCGGGGGACTCCCGTTGCCGAGGCCTGCCTTGCCACCCTGGAGCACCTTGAGGTGGATCTGGAGACGGCGCGCATCCTCCTGGTGGGCCATGGACCCACCGGAGGCCGCCCGATCGCCCAGCGGCTCCTCGCCGCCGGTGCTCAGGTGACCGTGGTGCAGAGGGACATCGCCTCCGTGGATCCACTCCCCAACTACGACGTCCTCATCTCCGCGGTCGGCATCGCCGGCCTCATCACGGAGGCCGTTATCAACCCCTCGGCGATTGTTCTTGATGTGGGGACCTCGATGGTCGGGGGCAGGTTGCAGGGGGCTCTGGGCCCTGCCCCCGCCGGCCGCGCCCTACTGCACACCCCGGTCCCGGGCGGGGTGAGCCGGACC